>Ga0247813_10001241_pt1 | contig 19905 bp, 17 predicted proteins | sample UWRJL169409C1_FD_180719 | JGI IMG/M metagenome (GOLD analysis project Ga0247813, IMG submission 180719) | Plant litter microbial communities from Arlington Agricultural Research Station in Wisconsin, United States - UWRJ-L169-409C-1 | ecosystem: Environmental > Terrestrial > Plant litter >... | reverse complement strand
CTGCTGGTGACAACAAACCAAAATCGTCCGGGTTGAAACCGGCGATGTTATAAAAAACACCTGCTGCCAATAAAGGAGCAAGGAAAGTACCTAATGAGTTGAATGCACCGATCAAACTTAAACGAGAAGCTGATGTCTGTCTTTCTCCCACTAACAATACATAAGGGTTAGCAGACGTTTGCAACAAGGTGAATCCGGTTGCCACTACCACCAACGCAATGATGAAAAGAGGGAACGACCTGAAGCCTGCTGCCGGATAAAACAAAAAACAACCGAAGGCTGCCAATAATGCGCCAGCCAAAAGGCCTTTACGAAATCCAATTTTGTCAATAATCTTACCAGAAGGGTAGCCGGCTATAAAGTAAGTACTGTAAAATGCTACGTGAATGAATAATGCCTGGAAGGGAGATAAACGGAAAACATCGCTCAACTCGTTTGTCAAGGCTATGTTCAGCACGGTAATCAATCCCCACATAAAAAAGAGGATAGACATTACTGAAAGTGCTTTGTTAAGGTTTACTTTTTTGTCGGTATACATGTTAAACTAGATTTTAAAAAACCAATGACTCGTTGATTGAGGGATATACGTTGTATATTTATATAAAGTTATTTGACTATCCAATTAATTTAACCAATAATGCAAAAAAATGATTTAAGCTCCCATGTTTATACTCAATACGACCTACATCACTACCAAAAATAACATTACAGCCTGGAAAAACTGGCTAAAAGAAGAAGCTTTTGCAGAAAGCATTGCATTCCGAACGCCCGACTTCAGGGTCTATCGGATCGACCATGCTGCCGATGAGGACCAGGTAAGTTTTGCCGTTCAGTTTTCATTTGAAAACATGGCCATGCTTGATTTATTTCAAGAAGAACTGGAGTTGATACACCAGAACAGTCTGGCCAGACGCTTTGGCGCGCAATGTTTATTTTTTATGACGGTGCTCAGTCATGAAAAAATATAATCCTGTTAAAGCATGAAGCACAAGTAGACAGAATTCCTACTCGTGCTTCATCTTTATGATCTTAGATTTTTTCAAATCCAGTATAAGCATGCAATACTTTTGGAAGCTTGATGCCATCTGCTGTTTGATTGTTCTCCAATAAAGCCGCCACAATACGAGGCAAAGCCATCGCACTGCCATTCAGCGTATGTAGCAATTGCGTTTTACCTTCCGTTGTTTTATAGCGCAGCTTCAGACGATTGGCTTGGTAAACTTCAAAATTGCTTACAGAACTGACTTCCAACCATCTCTTTTGCGCCGCAGAATACACTTCAAAATCGAAGGTTAATGCCGACGTGAAACTCATGTCACCTCCACACAATTTCAAAATGCGAAAAGGCAGCTCCAGTTTAGTCAATAAAGAAGTCACATGCGCTTTCATTTCCTCCAGTATAGCGTAGGAATTTTCCGGTTGGCTGATCTGTACAATTTCTACTTTATCGAATTGGTGCAAGCGGTTCAAGCCTCTTACATCGACTCCCCATGAGCCCGCTTCTCTTCTGAAACAAGGCGTGTAGCCTACATTTTTCACCGGTAGCTGATCTTCTTTCAGGATCACATCTCTGTAGAGATTTGTTATCGGAACTTCGGCTGTAGGAATCAGGTATAAATCATCCGCTGCATCATGGTACATTTGACCGTCTTTGTCGGGCAATTGTCCGGTAGCAAAACCAGATGCAGCATTTACTAATATAGGAGGCTGAATCTCTATGTAACCTGCAGCTGTCGCTTCATCCAGGAAAAAATTGATCAATGCACGCTGCAATTTTGCACCTTTGTTTTTGTAAACAGGAAAGCCTGCTCCGGCTATTTTATTACCCAGCTCGAAATCGATGATGTCATACTCTTTGATCAATTCCCAATGCGGCTTGGCCTGATCAGATAAGGTCGGTATAGTACCTGCTTTGTAAACTTCTATATTTTCTTCCGGCGTTCTGCCTTCCGGTACTTCAGGACTGGGCACATTGGGAATACGAACCAATATGGCCAGTACTTCTTCTTCCAAACCGGCCAATTGATCTTGCAATTCTTTCAACAAAGTCTTATTCTCTGCTGTTTTACTTTTTAATCCTTCTGCCTCCTCTTTTTTTCCGGACTTCATCAATTCTCCGATTTGACGGGCTAAACCATTGGCTTCGGCAGACAAGGAATCGGTCTTGCCCTGTATCTCTCTGCGTTTTTGGTCCAGTAAAATCACGCTGTCGATGAGCTTTTCTGCATCTTTTAGGTGTTTTTTGCGCAAACCGGCAACAACAGTATCTTTCTGCTCTCTTATCAGATTAATGGGTAACATATCGTATATTTGTATTGTAGGCCACAAGTTAGAGAAAATGGCCGAATTTTATAATCAAGACTCTACTCTAATATTTGATCTTCCTAGCCTGCGTTAGGGATCGAGTGGAAAGCACGAAGCGCAGAGGCTTTTGCGGGTGGGCGGACTTGGAGCGAGAGCCCGACCGCCACATGGCCGTCTTAAAAAGCGCTAAAGATCAATTGGCGGTAACGCCCAAATCCTCTACCGATTGATATTTATTTTTACCTTCACATAAATACCACCCTTACTTATATGTCTATTAAACCATAAATACCAACTATTTGCAGTAATATTACCTAGGCTATTGACTTATAGTATAAATCGGTTTATTATTGCAATACCAAATGCAAAGCTGAACATTCTTTGGTTCACACCTCTTAGAATACAACTCACTGGATTTATTGATTTATTCCCCTTACACCTCCCGCCAGATTTAAGGCTTCGTCCTGAATCTATTTCATTAATTTATTTTATTTTATGTACAACATTGAAGAATTAGACCTCAAGCTACTTTCAGAATTACGAGAAATTGCCGAAAAACTAGAAGTTCCCAACTTCAAAAAACTCCAAAAAGGAGAGCTTATTTACAAAATTTTAGACCATCAAGCACTTATGCCAGAAAAGGCCCCCAAACCAACTGAGAGCAAATCTACTTTTAAACGTGCAAACGTTGTTGCCCCTGCCGAAGAAGGCGCAGAGCCGGAAGAGAAAATTGATTTGAAAAAACGTACACGCATGAAACGCGAAAACGTGAAAGAACAACCGGCCGAAACTTTTATATCCACTCCACAGGATACATTCGAAGCCCCCACTTACGAACCCACTCCAAAACATACCCTTTCAGATGATGCTGCTCCGACTCCTATCAGAGAAACGAGTTTTGAACAAGCACGCGAAGAAAGAGAAGGATTCAAACCAAGAAAAGCGAATCTGAATGTAAAAGAATTTGATGGCCTGATTGAAAACACGGGTGTATTGGAAATGATGCAGGAGGGCTACGGCTTCCTTCGCTCTGCCGACTACAACTATCTGGCCAGCCCTGACGATATTTATGTTTCTCCTTCACAGGTAAAATTATTCGGTTTGAAAACCGGTGACACGATTCACGGACACGTGCGTCCTCCAAAAGAGGGTGAAAAATATTTTGCCTTATTGAAGGTAGAATCAGTAAACGGTAAAACAACGGATGAAATCAGAGACCGTATTCCCTTTGAATTTTTAACACCTTTGTTCCCGGACGAAAAATTGCACCTGAGCAGCAAACGCGGCGGTACCAATAACATCTCTACCCGCGTATTGGATTTGTTTGCTCCAATAGGTAAAGGGCAAAGAGGAATGATCGTTTCACCACCTAAAAGTGGTAAGACTGTTCTCTTGAAAGAAATCGCCAACGCCATTGCAGAGAACCATCCCGAAGTTTATTTGATCATCTTGTTGATCGACGAACGTCCGGAAGAAGTAACAGACATGGCGAGAAGTGTAAGAGGAGAAGTGATTTCTTCTACTTTCGACGAACAAGCAGACCGTCACGTAAAAATCTCCAACATCGTGTTGGAAAAAGCAAAGAGAATGGTGGAATGCGGACACGATGTGGTGATCTTGCTGGACTCCATCACTCGTTTGGCCAGAGCATACAACACCGTGGTTCCTTCTTCCGGTAAAATCTTATCGGGTGGTGTGGATGCTAACGCCCTGCACAGACCGAAGCGTTTCTTCGGAGCAGCCCGTAACGTAGAGAACGGTGGTTCACTGACCATCATCGCTACTGCCTTGATTGAAACAGGTTCTAAAATGGATGAAGTGATCTTTGAAGAATTCAAAGGTACGGGTAACATGGAACTTCAACTGGATAGAAAACTAGCCAACAAACGTGTCTACCCTGCGATCGATGTTCCGGCATCGGGTACGCGTCGTGAAGACTTGTTGATGGACAAAGACGAATTGTCTCGCGTATGGATCCTTCGTAAGTACATGTCGGACATGAACTCTATCGAAGCCATGGAATTCTTAATTGACAGAATGGCGAAGACGAAAGATAATAACGAGTTCTTGATCTCGATGAATGGATAGTCGTTAGACGTTAGTCATTAGTAAACATAAAAAAGCCCCGTCAATAAGACGAGGCTTTTTTTATTATGTGAAGTTTATAATGAGCTTCTAAAGACTAATGTCTAACCACTAACGACTACTTAATACTTACTAATTCAATCTCAAACATCAATTCTGTATTCGGCGGGATGATGTATTGACCGGCACTGTCTTCATCCGGAACGCCTGTGGCTCCGTAAGCCAGACTTGGAGGAACAAATAAGAATCCTGTTTCTCCTACATGCATCAACGTTACACCTTCGTCCCAACCAGGAATGACTTCACCTGCTCCGATTTTAAACTGGAAATCTGCAGCAGGTCCTTTAGGTGGATCGAATCTTTTCCCGTTAGGCAATTTGCCGATGTATTTTACCTTTACTTTCTGACCCTTTACCGGTTGAGCACCTGTGCCTTTTTTAAAGACCACGTACTTTAAACCTGATGGAGTTTTTAATGTGTCATACTGTGCCTGTACATATCCCAGGGATAGAGCCATCAACAACAGACCAAATAAAAGCTTGTTCATGTGTGGCTTATTTAACACCCAATAACTCTACTTCGAAAATCAGTACGCTGTTGGGAGGAATGGATCCGCCAGCGCCTCTTGTGCCATAGCCCAATGCAGAAGGAATCAGCAGCAACCCTTTTTCTCCTACACTCATCAGTGCAATCCCTTCGTCCCATCCTTTGATGACCTGGCCCTGACCCAAAGCAAAATCAAACGCCGCATTTCTGTCTACAGAACTATCGAACTTTGTACCGTCCAATAATTTTCCTGTGTAATGCACACTCACTGATTTGCCAGCTTCTGCTCTGACACCAGTACCGGCTTGCATTTGCACATAATATAAGCCTGATGGCTGTTTGATACCTTTCAAGTTGTTTTTTGCCATGTAATCCTGAATGGTTTTATCTTCTTTGCCTACCAGCTCCGCTTCTTCCTTCTTCACTAAGGCTTCGTATTCTTCTTTGCTATAAACACCTTCCATCTTCATGACGAATTTGAAATTGCTTCCTTTCTGAATGAACTCCGGCATTGGAGCACGAATTGCTTTTTCAAACATGGAATCGGCATTGATCAAAAAAGCAGCACTGTCTCCGGCAGACATCATGAGGAAAGCTTCTTCCAAACTACCTTTGTAGGCAGACTTCTGCGCGTAGGCTGTGATCGCACCTGACTCTTTCCATGTATCTCTCAGCAATGAATCCGTAGAGGTGTACATCTTAAAATTTACTTTGATCACATTTTCAGGAACGGCGACATTGCCTTTTACATCTTTGTAGAAATGGTATTGTAAGCCTGTTTCCGCGACCTTCTTGTATTGCTTTGCAGTCTGAGACATCGCCATAAAAGGGATGCATAGTACCAGACAAATAAAAAGTGTTTTCATAACTAGCTGATTGGTTGGGTTAGTCTAATACTTCAATTTCAAATACCAATATTGTGTTGGGTTCAATACCACGGTTGCCGCGTTCTCCATAAGCCAGAGGACTTGGAATATAAACCACCGCTTTTTCTCCTTTTTTCATTTGCAACAAAGCGTCTTCCCATCCTGGAATCACTTGTCCATAACCCAAAGCCAGGGTGAAAGGATGTCCCTGAGAGTTTTCTAGTTCCGTTCCGTCCAACAGTCTCAAGATGTAGTTTACTTGTACTGAATCTCCTTTGATGAGATTAATGCCCTGCTTGTTTACTTTTTTGAAATCAAGGTGCACACCTTGTGGTGTTCTTTGTGTTTTGATTTTGTTTTTAGCCAGGTATTCCGCAATGATGGTAGAATCTGTTTTCATTTGCGCAACGGCATTCTGCGCGCTTTGCTGATTCTGTGAGTCTGCTTTCTTTCTCTCTTCTTCTACAAAAGCTTTCGTATACATTTTGCGTACCTTGATGGTAAACGTCAGCTGATCTTTAGGATCTACTTTGTCAGGCACTTTGCCTCCACCCATCGTTTTGGTAAAGAAAGAGTCTGCCTGAATGATGAAACGTGCGCTATCGCCTTCAGAAAGTACCTGGAAAGCTTCGAAGATACAGCCTTTGTAAGTCGGCGCTGTAATCTGTGCCGGCACCGGTTGGCCCGCTTCAAAGGTATTGAACAGCGTAGAGTCTTTAGATGTTTTCATCACGTAATCAAACATCACAAAACCTCCAATTTCACCCGTCGGTCCTACAGAGTCTTTTATGATTTCATATTTTAACCCGCCTGGAGCGGTCTTGTAAGGATCACAAGAAGTCAGCATCAATGCTGCACAAAAAATAGCAATAACGAATGAAGTGTTTTTTAACATACAAATTTTTCCTTTCTATAATTTTCTAATAATTGTTCTTTATAAGTGGGCAAAATATCCATTAACTTTTTTACGGTTTCCGAAAAACCTACATCCGAAGTCCCGCCACCGGCGTTGCGGTGTCCTCCTCCATTAAAATGCTTGCGCGCAAATTCGCTCACAGAAAATTCGCCTTTGGAGCGAAACGATAATTTTACTCCGTCTTCCCGTTCAATCAACAGGATGGCCAATACAATGCCCTCCATTGACAGCGCATAGTTTACCAATCCTTCGGTGTCTCCGGTCTGAGAGTGAAATCGCTCGAGGTCTTTCGCCGATATGGTGAAAAATGCGGTGTAGTATTCGTTCAGCACATATAATCTTTCTGAAAGCGCGTAACCTAAGAACCTCAAGCGCTCTTCTGTACTCGTATCAAAGATCAGGCGGTGTATTCGGGCATTGTCCAAATTGAACAACATCAGGTCCGCTACAATCAGATGTACCCTGCGGTCAGCGGAAGGGTAACGGAAAGATCCTGTATCTGTCATGATACCGGCATAAATGCATTCGGCAATGTAAATATCGAGAAAGGCTTTATCGCCCAGGCCAACAATCAAATCGTAAATCAAAACGGCGGTTGCTGCTGCTTTCGTATCGGAAAAAACAAGATCTGCGAAATTTTCAGGCGCCAGGTGGTGATCTATGAGTACTTTTTTAGCCGGTGATGCCTTCACCAGATCCCCCAAAGCGCCTATCCTTGCTAACGCATTAAAGTCCAGACAACAGATGAGATCTGCTCCTTTCATCAATTCCTCGCATTCAGATTGCGTTTTGTCTCCAAACACAATCACATCATCATTACCCTGCATCCATTCCAAAAACTGCGGATAATCAGTAGGTGTAATGACAGTAGCGCTATGCCCTTTTTTCATCAAATAACGAGCCCACGCCAACGAAGACCCTAAGGCATCGGCGTCAGGTTTTTGATGGGTCGTGATGATGATTTTTTTGGGAGTAGCCAATAACTGGCCAAGCTCGGATAAATCCTGCATGCTACCTGATAATTAATACTATAGCGGGTTTTTCAATCTGGCAATTGTGGCTGAGCCAACTTGTTTATAACCGTTTCGAACTCAATTTATGAATATAATTCTGAAATCTTTTTAATTTGGTACAAAATTAGAAAAAATGACAGGAACACTAACCTTTACAATGATCAAGCCTGATGCCGTTGCAGGAGGACATTCAGGAGCCATTCTGAAACAAATTGAAGACGCAGGATTTGAAATCGTGGCCCTTAAAATGACCCGCCTATCGATGGCACAAGCTTCCGAATTTTACGGAATACATACAGGCAAACCTTTTTTCAATATGCTCGTGGATTTTATGTCCTCCGACAAAATCATCGCTGCCGTTTTAAAGAAAAACAATGCCATAGCAGACTTCCGTACATTGATTGGAAACACCAATCCTGAAAAAGCAGATGCAGGCACTATACGCAAACAGTTTGCTAAATCAATGGAGAACAATGCCATTCATGGCTCTGACTCAGATGAAAATGCATTGATTGAAGCTGGATTTTTCTTCTCCAACTTTGAAAGATTTACAAAGTAATGATCAGTGGTTAGTTGTTAGTTATCACTCCTGCGGCTAACCACTTTAAATTTTTTTTCGAAATCAATTACCTGAGCTGCATCTCTTGCTTCTATTTCATACCGGTTGTTCCGGTAGCCTTTGCGTAAACTTTCCCAACTGTATTTTATCAAAAACAAAAACGCACCTTCTTTTTTGACTTGCTGAATGTGCATGAGTTCATGTCTAAGCCAGGCTGTACTGGTCATCAACTCTTCTTCCTTGGCACCGTGCAGGTATATCTTCTTGCCCATAACAATGGCCACTTTCTCCCCTTTGAGAACATAAGCGGCCAGCCTTGCGATCCATGAGTTCTCCTGAATGGAAAACGTTATTTCCTCACCATGATCCATGCAGCTAATTTTGAAGGAAGTTTATTAAATATGCGAACAACAATAAATAGAGTGAGCAGTGCACAAACGGGTCTATATAAAAAAACGATATAACCATTGGCGCCTAATGTCATCATCAGTAAACTGTCCTCGATGATGCTGTGACAAATTCCCATCAGGCAAAAAGCATAAAACACATCTTTTGCTGCAATATGATGTTTGCGTGTTTCTTCAATCATCAAGGCTCCTCCGTACAAAATACCGAGGCTCATTCCTACTACCGTAATAGGAATAACCGACTCATGAATGCCTAACCAGCGCATCACCGGTCTCAAGGAACGACTGAACGCATCGATGAAACCAGAGGCTTTCAGCATACGCATCATTGCCATCAGTAAAAGCACAACAAAGAACACCATGATGTACCGCTGTATTTCATTCATCAGCCAGATGGACCATGTATCTTGTACCGTGCCAGGTAATGTCATCGCTTGAGGCAAATTTACCGGCGTGGAGAATAAATTAAAAGAAGATAGCAACGTATGCAACAACCAGGCTGAAACGATGGCCATGATAAATCGCCAGAGAAACATGGAAATAAATGGAACACCTGCTTTACGAGCCACTGAAAGTTCTATCGGAAAAGTATGCGCCACCAACATCAGTTGTGCCAGCACAGTAACTTGCGCCACGGTCATCGCAGGACCCAATTGCAAGGAGTGAAAGGTGATCATTCCACCATACATATTCGTGAGCAACGTATTCACCCATACCATCGCGGCACCGGAAGGTAAGCCCAATGCCATCGCCAGCGGCGACAGCCAATCGCCGAGGATGTCAATCGCATTGGTTTGCTGGAACAAACGTACACCAATGCTTACCGGCACCATTATTTTCAACAGATCAAGATAGACACGGAAAGCGTCTTTGATGAGATCGGATAAGAAAGAATAGATGGCGGCTTTCAAAGAGGGAAATGGTCAGTGGTCAGTAAAAATAGATAATTAATTCTAATATCATCCACTTCCTACTTACCACTTATTACTTACAACTTGTAATGCTTTACCAGTATGTTTTCAAAAAATTTGCCGCCGATCCAATGCTTCACAGCCACCGATAATTTTTGCTTGAATTTTCCCGACATATACCTCACCTTAGGCTCCGGCGTATGAATTATTTTTTCAATCAATACCGCTACCTCCAATGGATCAGAAGAACTGCTGACATCTTCATCTATCATTTTTTCCAACGCGAGAACACTTGATTTGTAAGGCGACTGTTGAGGGATACTCACCTGTCTGTGTTGTGCAATGCTGGTGCTGTAGTCGCCTGGATCAAGCACACAAGCTTTCACACCATAAGGTCTAAGTTCCATGCGAAGTGCTTCAGTAATCATACCCAATGAAGCTTTTGTTGCACTGTAGATTCCTCTGTAAGGCAGACCCATGTATCCGGCGATACTGCCAACGTTAATGATCAACCCTGATTTTTGCGCGCGCATAGTCGGCAATACAGCCTGCATGGTACGCAAAGGACCAAATACATTGGTTTCAAAAACTTTTAAGCTGTCTTTGGGAATGCTGTCTTCCACAGCGCCCATCATACCGATTCCGGCATTGTTGATCAAGACATCAATTCTGCCTTCTTTTCTTAGCAACTCTTCGACACCGGACTTCACGGATTCTTCATTGGTGACGTCAATGGCTAATAGAGGGAATTCTAAATTGTCTTGTGTCTTACGACTGGTGCCGTATACCTGATATCCTTTTGAAGTAAGATACAAACAGATGGCTTTCCCTATTCCTGAACTTCCTCCTGTGACCAAAATTACTTTTTTCTGCATGTGCTTTTTTCTTTGTCTGTATCGATGAATGTTCTTTGCTTAGTCGTCCCAACGTTTGTTTCTTAATAAGAAACCTGCATGTACGATGAATCCAAATTTGCCTAATGTTTCCGTATCGTAGTAAGTGCCTTGCACGGCTATGGGACCCAACACAAAATGGTATACGAATCCTCCGGCAGCAATAAAACGAAGCTCCGGTGTACTGCTGTAATATTGACCATCTACTCCCACTCCACCTGTTGGTGCACCATAATGCACAGGACTCAGGTTATAGAAAGGATGGATTTCAGCTCTGAAATCCAGATTCTTTCTTAAGTTGACAACGTTCACTAATCCACCTGCTATAAAGTTAGTAGACCTGAAATCTTCATAATACAACGTGTAGCTATCCACTATAGGCATAAAAGGTTTAGCATAGAAAGCCGTCGCTTTATGATTGAAAAGAAGGGGTTGTGTAGAGAAATAATTTTTAGAAAAAAGTCCGATTGAATACCTTTTGTTGATACGGAAATACTTGCCGATTTTCACTTGAAGTGCAAACCACGTTCTTGCTGCTTCTTCTTTATGCCCGGTCTGCCATGCCAATCCTGCAAGTTGTTTTTCTAATGTACCTGGCTCGAAACGTTCTACGCCAGCATAGTAATTCAGATCGATATTAAAGAAATATCCGCTGGATGCATACTGTATGCGGTTTAGCTTACTGTTATCATACTCCAGACGCGCTTGAAATAAATGTATCTTGGAGTAGCTCAACGTATCTCCTTCGTTCAATGCTGAGCTGATGCTGTAATTTGATTCTGAACCGATATAAGCCGCGCTGATGCCTGCTATTCCTTTCTTACGCACTCCTTTCTTTAAACTGATCTTCGCATTGATTTCATTCTGTTTCAACACCGATTGATTCTCAGTCCGCAACAACAATAAATTGCTGGTTTGGTAATAATCCCATTTGTTATAAGTAAAAGACGTTTCCAAAAATGTTGTTCGATAGGTATGGAAATAAACTCTTGCCCTGGTATGATTGGAGATGTAGAACACGCCAATGTATCCATTCGAATAAAAATTGTGTCTTCTTCTAAAAAAGAAATCTTTATCGACACTGAGAAACAAATAACTGATTGGCCGGTTAGATATCACTCCACCGAGGCCAATTTTAAGGTCGTTGTTGTGTTTTAGATTCAGGTGAAACTGATAGGTCGATGTTTGTTTATTGTAGGAAAGAGAAGGTGCAAAGTGATCGTAAGCCGTAGACTGTTCCAATATGAAATAGCCGTTGCGAATAGATTTCATAGGATAATGACCCGCTGTATCCGGTTTGAAAAACTTTTCCAATTCTCCGGCATTTTTAAATCCTCGTACTTCTACTTTATCAATGACGTAATCTTTTTCTTCTTTTAAAAAATCTGCTCTTCGCTGACCATAATAAAGACTGTCTCTTCTTGCAGTGATAGCCGCCTTAATTCGCGGCATCTTCTCCAGGGTAACTTTGTAACCGGCATCAATCAAGGATTGTGCTTCTGAAAATTGCATGGCCGAATAGGCACTCAGTTCTGGTTGAATGTAAACATCCTGCGAATCCAACTCTATCGTATCACTTCTTGATAAGAGGAGGTAAGATAGAAGTCTGGTGTCTACAAAACGATCCGCATCCTTATAAGGATATTCACTGAATACTTTATCAGACACATTAAAGCCCAATACCACATCTGGTTTGAAAACTTCTTTGGCTGTCTTTACCGGAAAGTTATTATACAAGCCCCCGTCAAAAAGATAAACAGAATCTATTTTCTGCGGAGAGAAAAACAAAGGCACTGCCATGGTGGCTCTCAGTGCTTCGTTGAGATTGCCTTTGCTGATGACGACTTCCCGCTGCATAAAAATTTCTGATGTTACACAACGGAAAGGAATGACGAGGCTGTCAAAATTATTACCCGCCAAAGCAGATGCTCTTGATAATTCATCCATGAGTGCCAGTCTTAGGCAATGGTCATTGATCAGTGTATTAGCTTTAATACTCGTTGACGAAATCGTATCAAACCCCACTCTGAAGTTTACAATCGATGGATCTTTGTCTTCCTGAAAAATTCTGATTTTATCTCCTTCTTCCAGCTCGCCCTTGACCCAGTTTTGAAACCGTTGAGACACGACCAGTGCTTCCATTTCTTTAGGACTGTATCCTGCCGCATAGAACCCGCCAACAAGCCCGCCCATAGAGGTTCCGACAATGTAGTCTATTGGAATTCCATTTTCTTCCAATGCCTTGAGTGCGCCGATGTATGCGAGTCCTTTGGCTCCGCCACCGCTTAACACCACGGCTACGCGTTGTCCGTAAGATATACTGGACAATAGTACCTGCGTACAAAAAATAAAAAATAAAGCCTGTCTTTTCACGACCCTAATTTAAGGAATGTGAACGACAGGCTTCTATGAAATCTGTTTTTTACTTATGCAAGCATTGTAACTGGCTGGAACTCCTTCTCAAAGTTCTCCAGTTCAAGACCTGTTGCTTCTTGTATAGAAATCAAATCAATCAGTTTAGCCAACTGTTTGATCGCTTGATCTTTCTTCTCTTCTTCTCCTTTGACACGGATATTAAGGAATGTTCTGCCTTCCGATTCGAATGTTTCTAATGCTTCCAATACAAACCCTCTGCGTTCCAATACCAATCCCGCTCTCAACAAAACGCCCTGAGTTTGGATGATTTCTGCTACAAAATGAATGTTTTTCATAAGCTTCTTTTTTTTAATGATTATAAGATTGAGAATCGTAAGCGGTACTGGCAATCCTAGGTGCTTCCCTCCGGCATTTCCATTTTCACAGTGGGTGGTTCCAGGATCATATTGTCTAACGACTGACCGGCAGGAACCATTGGGTAAACGTTATCTTCTTTTACTACTTCAGCATGAATGACGCAAGGACCATCATTGTAGGCCAAAGCGGCTTTTAATACGGATTCAAGATTTTCTGCTTTGTCCACATGGAATCCTTTTACGCCATAGGCTTCACCCAATTTTATAAAGTCAGGATTACCTTCCAGGTCAATGCCTGAATAGCGGGAATCTAGGAACAACTCCTGCCACTGACGAACCATGCCCAGGTATTTGTTGTCAATGACCAATATTTTTACCGGCAGTTTATGAATAGCAGCCGTTGATAATTCTGCCAATGTCATTTGAAATCCACCGTCTCCGACGATGGCAATAACTAAATCATTTGGTTTACCCAACTGCGCCCCTAGGGCTGCCGGGAATCCAAAACCCATAGTACCCGCTCCACCTGAAGACAACCAGGCATCTGCCCTATCGCTTAAGTAAAACTGTGCGGCCCACATTTGGTGTTGACCCACATCAGTCGTTACAATACCTTTCCCTTCTGATAAACGGTATATTTCATCGATTACATACTGTGCACGCAATGGATTACTTTTATGATAATGCAGCGGGAAGTTTTTCTTAAACTCATGCGTACGGCTGATCCATTGTTTGCCGTCTTTCGGCTGAATCAGAGGCAACAAAGCTTGTAATACTTCTTTCGCATCACCGATGGCATACGCATCTGGTACTACTATTTTTCCGATCTCCGCCGGGTCAATGTCTATGTGCAATTTCTTCGCTTGTGGCGCGAATTTTTTTGGATTGCCGTTTATTCTATCGTCCCAACGAGAACCGATGGAAATGATGAGGTCACATTCCAACACCGCTTTGTTGGCATAAGCTGTACCATGCATGCCTAACATGCCTAAAGACAATTCATGTGTTTCAGGAAAACAACCTTTACCCAGTAAAGTATTGGTTACTGCTGCATTCATCTTTGTCGCTAACTCCATTACTTCTTTCGAAGCGCCGGCAATCATTGCACCATGACCTACTAATAGCAAAGGCTTTTGAGCCGCATTTAAATATTCCGCTAATTTTTCTACTGCTTCTTTATCAACCGCTCTGTGCGCTATATATCCCGGTGTATAAGGTTTTGCCTCGAAGTCCCCATTAAAAACGGCGGAAGTAATATCTTTCGGAAGATCGATCAATACAGGTCCTGGTCTGCCGGTGGTACTGATCATAAACGCTTCACGTACAATGCGAGGAATGTCAGAGGTGTTACGTACCAAATAATTGTGTTTCACTACGGGAAGGCTCAACCCGAAGGTATCTGCTTCCTGAAAGGCATCCATTCCCAATAAAGGTGTAATGGTCTGACCTGTCAAAACAATCATTGGTATGGAATCCATTTGAGCGGTCAACATACCCGTTACTGCATTTGTTGCACCAGGACCACTGGTCACTAATACAACACCCGGTTTTCCTGTTACACGGGCATAACCGTCTGCCATATGGGTTGCACCTTGCTCATGTCGGGTGATAATCAATTTAATAGAAGAATCATACAGGGCATCAAAAATGGGTAACACGGCACCACCAATATATCCGAAAACATATTCTACGCCCATGCTTTCCAAGCATTTTACCAAAGCTGCTGCGCCGTTCATTTTAACTGCTGATGACATCTCTTCAAATTATTATGAAACAAAGATATGCGAGTTTCAATGCATTCATAGGGTGTTTTTTTTACTATATACGGCTTTTATCAATCATATTATAATATTAATTAATTGATTTACAATTATATATGATTAATTTAACTACGACTTCTAAGCAAAAATACAATAAGGTGGGGATATACGGTTTTATAGAACAATTTATTATATTTAAGGCATTGAAAAGCAATGATATAAACTATAAAAAGATACGGTGTCAAAAAACAAAAACCTCCCTGTTTACGAATTGATTCACTCGCTTAGTAAAAATGAAAAGCGGTACTTTTCTTTGCTGATTGGCAATTCCGGCAATGCGGAAGACAAGAAGGTTGTTAAACTTTTCAATCACCTCAACAAAGTGGATGAGTACGACGAAAGCAAATTGTTGAAACAAGTCCCTGAAATCAAAGCCGAACAACTGGCCAATCAGAAGGCATACCTCTACCAGAAGATTCTGCAAGCTTTACGCTTGTACAATTCACCTAAAATTATCGATTTACAGATCAGGGAACAAATAGATTTTGCTCAAATACTTTTTGAACGCAGACTTTATTCCCAGGGACTTTCGGCATTGAAGAAAGCCAGAAAACTTGCGTCTTTGCAGGAAAACCTGGAACAACAATTGGAGATTTTGAAAATGGAACGTGGGGTGTTGTTGCAAACCATCGGCCCTGACCTGGAAGAACGCGTGGATGCGCTCATTGCCGATGTACGTCTGCTCAGTCAACGCATCAACAATATTCAGACCTTTGCCAACTTGTCTATCAAACTGAATTCTTTTTATACCAGACTAGGTTTTATTCGTGATGAACAGGATTATACAAGGGTAAAAGAATATTTCTATAACAACTTACCGGCTTATGAGGAAGAAGATTTATCACTCAGTGAAAAGATTCACTTGTACCGCTTATTTGCCGGTTATTTCCTCTTTACTCAGGATTTTGAAAACGGTTATCTCTTCGCTCATAAATTGGTACAGTTGTTCGACGAAAATCCACACATCATCAACTCTTCGCTGGAGGCTTACATCAAAGCATTGAACCAACTATTAATTGTGCAACACCGTTTGTTCCGTTATGTAGAGTTCGTACAAACCAACCGCAAATTGCATTCGATCAGCCGCAATCCTTCCTTTCACATCAACGAAAGCATGCGGATTACTTTACTCAAGTATTATTATATGCATGAGATCAATCGTTATTTCATGACAGGAAGATTTGACGAAGGGTTGACCAAAGTAGTAGACGAACAGCAAAAAGAACTGAATGAACTCATCGACTTGTTGGATTTACATTCCTCCCTTGTACTGACTTACAAAGTAGCTTGTATGTACCTTGGAGCGAGTAATTATAAAATGACGATCAAGTGGCTCAACCGCATTGTGAATCAACCGGTGGTTGATATTCGGGAAGACATTCACTCGTTCGCGCGTATCATCAATTTGATCTGTCACTACGAACTGGGTAATTACGACATCATCAATCACTACATCATTTCAACTTACCGCTTCCTGTTGAAGAAGGACGATTTACATTTGTTCCAAAAATTTATTCTGAACTTCCTGAAAAATCTAAGCACAGAAGTAGAGGATCAGGATTTGATGGAGCGTTTTGAAAAATTAAAATCCCAAATGTTACTGTTGGTGAATAGTGCTTATGAAAAGCGCGCTTTCATTTACTTTGATATTATTTCGTGGTTAGAAAGCAAAATTGAAAAGCGACCGGTACAGGATATCATTCAACAAAAAGCGAATGATAAGTTTGGAAGAAAATTGACCAAATAGTTTTTCTTAGTTTAAAATCTTCACTGAAGCATTAATATTCTGACCGGTAGAAGAACCTGTGCCTCCAATGCTATTGGCAACCGCAGTGGAATTGATTTTGATAAGGCCTTTTTTGCCCTCTTGCGTCTCAAAAATATACGTACCACCTTGTGCTACTTCAATGCTTTTTTCGGTAGGAGCAGGAAGAGCGATAAGCTCGGCAGTCTTTACCTCATCGAATAAAACAGTACCCGTATACGCGCCAAACTTTGTTGTTTTTGATGGATCGGTGGTTGGCAGAACAAAATTGGTTTGTCCGCTTACTGCAGGATTAGCTAATGCAACATCTGCCGGGGAATACAGCCAAAGACCTATGCTGTTATTGTCTTTTTTACCTGACGTTAACGTGACCAAACGGACATCCGCAGAGCCAGGTGACATGGTATAAGCTACAGAATCCATACTCGCTATTTGTGCTCCGGTCGATAATAGGCTTCCATAATTTCGAGAGGATTGACTTCCCATAAAGAAGGTAGCTGCTGTATAGGTAGCAGGAAGGGATGCTGTTTTATACATGAGGTTAACAGTAGCTGTACCTAGTTTTCTGTTATAATCCGGCATCGTAAAGGAGCCCAGAGTGTCTGTCACCCAAATTTTATACACGTCATTCAATGCTGTGTTTGTATTGCGAACACTGACAAAAATATCCAGTACAAAACTGGTAAGTTTAGGGACCTTTAAAGAATAGGTGTTGGCATTTCCCCCAATGAAAGTGCCGTATTCATTGGTAGTGGTAGGAACAGGCATCGGTTGAAACGTGCCGTTGTCTGTGGCATAAACTATATACACATGCTGCACCGGCGCTGATGCTGTAACATCCAGCCTCAACTTCACCACTTCACTGCCTGCTTTTACAGAATCTACAATATTGGCAGCAGCACTATTGCCCATGTTTACCGTGTTGATCACTGATGTATACGCTTTTGCATTAGGATGGGCATCGGGTGTAAGATCTTTTGGGATGGAGCAGCAAACACATAACATGCTTATTATTAAAATCGCGAATCTACTGTATGTTTTCATGAAGCACTTCCCATTATGGGTTTAATTTTAAAGATACATAAAAATATACCCTCATAAAAAAGGCCCCTGTCTTTTAAGAAGGGGCCTTTTTTATAGATAATATTCTAATTATTTCTTTACACTAAATTCAATGAAATCGTTATTTCCTGCAGCATCAGTTACAGCTGTTACTTTAAGAACAGCATAAGTAGAGGTTCCTCTTAGTTTTGCAATATAAACATCGCCTACTACGACATTGCTAACTGTGCTAACCGTTGTACCAGCTGAGAATGCAGCAGCTACGCTTGACAATGTAGCATTATCATAATCAGATCCATTCACTTTCACAAAAGTAGTACTGTTTTGTCCTACCCATCCTTTAACAAATCCACCTACACAGTTTGCTGTGCCTACTGAATTTGCCATGTCTGCACCTGATCCTACAGTGATTTCAGCAGAACTTTGATTAACACTAGTAGTTACACCTGTTAATGATTGAAGGTTATACGCTCCATTATTACCAGTTCCTGCACAAACGCTATATAATCTTTGAGTAGTAGCAACAACATCAAATTTATTGTAAACTAATTTGATACTACCAGGACCTATTTTAATGTTTGAACCTGGGTTAGCAACATCAAATGCACTGTTTGATGTGAAATAGAAATAATAAACATCTGTCACTCTGGTAGTATTAGAGGAAACCGGAGCGCTAAGGTCTATTGTAAAATTATTTCTGCTATCATTTGGAATATCATAGTAATATCTATCATTAGCATCCTGTTTGAAGTTCTCAAAGCCAACTGACTCTTTTCCTTCACCATCTTTATCTACATATACATAAAGACGACTCATGTCATTATTCGTTTGAGTGATTGCAGTCACTTGCATTAAAACATTGCCCTGACCATTTTTCACTCCCAATTCATTAGATGCAGTTCCTGTGCCGTCTGACTGGTTCATAGTAACTTTTACATCCGGATTACTGCTAGGAACAGGATCATCAGTTTTATTACAAGATGACAATGCAACTACTGCTCCCATTAAAAACATAGAGGCAAAATTCATTACTTTTTTCATGTGTTCGTTTTTTTTAGTTTAAAATTAAAACCGGTTCAAAATATAGAGATAGAAAATGGATTATAAAACTTTACTAAAAGTTTTTAAGTAAAATTAATAAACACAAAAACAGGACTTCTTTCGCAGAGTCCTGTTTTTGTTATGCTTAGCTAAAATTATTTTCTTTTAGCACTGAATTCAAAAAAGCTGTTTGTGCCTTCTGTAATGCTTGTGATTTTGATTACGGCATAATTGTCAGCATTTCTCAATTTAGCAATGTAGATATCACCTACCGCTATATCGTTTACAGTAGCAGAAGGAATAGGTAATGTCAAGGCATTGAATGCTTCATCCAAATCATTGTGTGTTGCATTGTCATAACCAAAACCAGCTGGTGCTTTTTTGTATGTTGTACCATTTTGTCCATCCCATCCTTTTCTGAATGCATCGCAATCTGCTGCATCGCCTTCATCACCTTGGTTTGTAAAGTCAGCACCACTTTCGATATGAATTTCACCATTGGCATTTACAGAAGTACCTACCATTTCGAAAGATGTCAAGTTATAAGCAGCATCTTGATCTGCATTGCAAATGCTGTATATTTTAGCATTGGTAGAGCGTGTTAATTTAGAATCGTAGATCAATGTAATTGTTCCTGGACCATATACTACATCATCTCCTTGGTCTTCTACGTCAAAATCAGTATCATCTGTAAAATAGAAGTAGTATACATCTTCGTCACGTGATTCATCGTTGTCAATATCAACGCTGATCTTTAGAGCATAATTGTTTCTTTCTCCATCAGGAATAGCTATGTAATGGTTACCTTCATCATCTGTAGAAGAACCGGCAACGTTTTGATTTTCCGGATCAGAAGCATTACCGTCTTTTGCTTTTTCCGTTTTATAGACATAGACACGTCTCATGCTATTATTAGGTACCGTTTTTGATCTTACTTCAATCACTTTTCTAGTATCGGTAGTAAAAACAGTATATTCTTTATCAG
>Ga0247813_10001240_pt1 | contig 19912 bp, 54 predicted proteins | sample UWRJL169409C1_FD_180719 | JGI IMG/M metagenome (GOLD analysis project Ga0247813, IMG submission 180719) | Plant litter microbial communities from Arlington Agricultural Research Station in Wisconsin, United States - UWRJ-L169-409C-1 | ecosystem: Environmental > Terrestrial > Plant litter >... | reverse complement strand
TTTCCGCTTAATATAAGACTTATATTAGATCGACTTATATTATATTTATCACTTATTTGTTGTTGTGTTTTACCTTGGTTTTTTAGTTGGTATATTTCTAATACTTCATTATCTGTAAGCTTGTGGTTTACATGGTTAATGCCTTTAAATGTCTCTGCTAATCCAATTGAATATGCATGTTTAAGATTTTCCGAAGTTGTGCACCACTCCAAATTTTCAAATCGATTATCTGTTTTAATGCCATTTATATGGTTTACAAAATCTTTGCCTTCAATTCTTTTACCAAATGATGACAATACAAGTCTATGAACAAAGAATTTTTTACTTTTATTATCTCTGCATAGTTTAACACGTAGATAGCCTTTAGATTCTTCGTAAAACATAATTTTAGATTTTACTATTTTAAACCTATTTTCATCACAAGGCACTTTTCTTTCAAGACTTTTTACCCTACCTAAATTACTTACTTCATATATACTCTCATAACCTATTACAGGCTTCCATGTTTCCCCTTCTTTATCCTGCAACTTATAGTCGTTCGCCCATAATGTTGCTGCGGTTTGTTTTGTAATTCCTGCCATAGTTTTAACTGTTTGTTTTATCTCTTACAAATATAGATAATTATTTTATTGTATTTTTATTTTGGCGAAATTTTAACTTTATTGAAGTCTACCATTAGCTATATCTACTGCATTTTGATTAATGTCACAAGCAATAAAATTTCTTTTTAGTTTTTCACTGACACAAGTAGTGGTTCCAGACCCATTGTAAAAATCAGCAACTGTATCTCCTTCATTAGAACTGCTTAATATAATTCTCTCTAATAAATTATTGGGCTTCTGAGTATCATATTTATCCACAGTTATTGTAACTGTGCTTAAATCATCCCAAAGATTATTGATTTGGCTTCCTTTACTTTTATTTAGATACCTTCTATATGTTAATAAACCTCTATTTGAATCTATTTTAGTACCCTCATTTATTTTTTTATCTAATTCTTTTTGTGTCCAATCCCAACCTAAGCCTTCTTTATTTGTAAAGTTTTCTCCATTAAAAACTCTGACATCTCCTTCAAATTTAAAATTTTTCTTAGTTTGAATCGTTTGCTCCATATAGGTTTCTCCATATTCGTCCATTTTGTTGTATCTCTTTAAACTGCCTTCGCTTAAAGATTTATATTGAGGATTAAAGGTATAATAATCAGATTTAGTATAAAAAATAATAGAATCTAAAACTTCTGAAAATCTCGATTCAGTGTTAGTACCTCTTGATCTGACCCATTTAATATCATTTCTGAAATACCTGTATCCAAATATTGAATCCATTATACATCTAATCCAATGATTTATCCTACTATCCATTTGTAAATAAATACTTCCTGTATCTTTTAGGATTCTGTGCATTTCTTTTATTCGTGGTATGTAATGTGCTTTTATATCTTCAGGAGTTGCCTTTAAATCTTGATAGTCTTTAAATTTCCTGCCTGTACCATACAGTATATCAGAGTATATTAAGTCTATAGAATTGTTTGGTATTTTTCTCATTAATTCTAAATTATCACAACAGTATATTTTATTTAGCTCCATTTTTGTGTTTATTTACGATTATAATCTGATAAAATCTCTATTCCCCACTCTTTGGTTTGCCACTTCTCTATTTTAAACTCTTTTAAATCCGCGTGCCTTAAAAACTCTAAAGCTAAAGTTATGTCAGCATTTAACTTTTGATGATGCGAGTAATTAAAACTGCTGTTCATCTTCTTATTGCGCACCCAAGTAAGGGCTGTTACAGAGTCTGTGTAAATAACTTTGTCTTTCAAGTCATTATCTTCTAAATAAATCATAGAAAACACTACACCTAAAAACTCTGCTATATTGTTTGTTCCTGCTGGATATTTACGGTCTAAAATAAGCTCACCTGTAAGCGTATCTTTTATGTTGAAGTCCATTACTCCACTCTCACTTGAATGTCCTCCGTCACAGTTTATACTGTTTGTATTCCAAGGTACATCTTGTTGTGCTTGAGTCTCCTGTTTAAGCCATTTTCTGTATTCTTTTCTGGCGGCTTTTAAATCCTCTGTAATACCTAAACTATAATATTGGCTTAAATCAGGTTTCTCTGAATTTAAATAGTCGAATGCTTCTGTGAGTCGTCCCATTATTTCTGGAATTTTAATTTTAACTGTTCTTGATATTCAATTTCTTTTGGATGCTCTGGGTTAATGAAATAATAAGCCATCTTAAACTTCTCCTTAGTGTATTCGTAATAGAGAATTGCACCATTTTTTTCATTTACATAGAGTGTGCGAGGCTTTCTTAATTTTAAGAATCTTCTAACAACATTCTGCTTTACAAGCTCTTCTACTTGTTCCTGTGTTATTTTAGGATAATTCTCTCTTATGTAATCAGGAGTATCGTGAACGGTTTGATAATCTTTCAAAATTTATATTTTTAATGTTAAACAAATATACCTCTTTATCTTATTATAGTAAAATACTTTAACTTAATATTATGACATGAAAAAACCACCTCTGAAAGAAGTGTTACCTATTTACGCCCAACCTAATGCACCCGCTACCTAATCGTTCTCACACCAAGCAATGAAGTCAAAGCTTAAGTATTCCCGCGGCTTAGAAACTCTTTTCTTAGTTTCGGGGACTCTGGTTGTAGGTGTGTCAAAGAACTTAGCTGTAGTAAATTCAGATATTGTTTCTTCATACATTCTTCCAGCGTACCAATTAAGGCGCGGATTATGTTCAAAGTACTTTATCTTAGAATAAGCCTCTTCACTACATTTCATTATAAACTTGTTATTTCTACGGTAAGTTATTACACCCGCAGATTTAAGAACAGCTTTCCAATAACGGCCTTTACTCTTGTTATCTTCTGATCCGTCTTTAAGTTTAGCGAAACCCTCTCTTGATAAAACAACCTTGTCGCAGAACTTTTCTATACCTTTCAATTTCTTCTCGCTTTTTATTAACGCCTTATATATCTTATAATCGTCAACAGAAAGATAGGAGCCTTTGTCGGCACGGTGCATTAGGTTAATCTGATGTTGTTTTTCTTGAATTCGTTCCTTTTGTTTCCTCTCTTCATAGTACACTCTAACTCCAAAGGATTTAGCAGCGGTTTCAGAAAGTTTTTTGCCTAAATTAATAGGCACCATTGCATTATTTACGTATTTCTCAACGGCTTTATTATTGCCAATCATGTAAACGCCGCCGTCTTTAGAGTAATTACATACTTCTAATTGGATGAGCATTTTCATGTATTTTACACACGTATTTTTAGTAAAACCTGTAACTTTCTTTACAAGGTTTAGATGTTTTATTTTGCGGCCATTTTTAGCTGTTATTGGATATAGCCTATTTTGTCCTGCTTTAGCCGCTTTTAAATGAGCATAGAACGCAATAAGCCTGTCACCACCTTTTTCAAGTAGTACAGGATAAAGCTTACTATTTATAAATGCTACAGTTTTAGACATAAGAAGGCACCCTCGGCATTGAAAGTCTGAATTTCAAATTAGAGGGTGTGTTTTAAGTACTTTCTAATAATGTTCAGACCATTATCGTATTTTTTATTATCAGGCCGCCAATCTAAAAGACGCTGCCCAAACATATTTCACAAACTTACAAAAACTAATTCATCCCTGCAACTTTATAAACGCTAAATTAATACTTTCTTTTCTATTAATAAAACAGTTAAGATTTAGTCTTAGAATAAGATATTTTTACAGTTCTTTTTTCGCGGAAATTAAATTCAAAGCTAGTAATATGCCAGCCTCTAAAAATTGTTCTTGATTTCGTTTATCGTTATGTCCAACATTAACTTGTTCTTTATTATATACACCATCCTCTCTAATCTCTTTTATCATGCAATTCCAACCATGTTCCCAAAGAGTTACTTCAACCCATAAATTATGCTCTTCTAACAGCCATTTCTGAACTACTGTTAATTCTGGCGCATAGACATGCTTATTTTCTTTGATGTAAATCATATCATTTGAAGATGCTGTATTATATGTCAGCTTTCCTCTTATGATACCTAAAACTTTATCACTTGGTTCGTCATAGTAATACCAAGGACATGATAGATTGAATCCTTTATCTTTTGCAAGTTTAGAATTTTCAAAGTCTAATAATTTTTCTTTCATTTTAAATCTTTTTTAGTTTTTCCGCCGCTTAAATACAAATAACCTTGTTTATATAACTGTATTTTTAATGTGTTCATAGTTTCTATTACATCTTCCATACTTACTTTAGAATCTTTATCGTAAGGTAAATCTTCCAATATTTTTAAAGAGTAGGCTTCTTTTCTCATTTTTTCGCACTAACATTCATTAAAGTTACAATATTATAATCCTTAACTACTAAGGTGTAGTCATTAAGCATAAATTTCCCTTCTCCGTGAAACTTTTTAATGTTCTTCAACAGTTCTTCATCTTCTGTAATACTCTTGCGCATAGCATCTAAGTCTATGTCACAAACTCTTTCCATGTATCGAATCAGAGCATGATCGGAAATAGATATTTTAACTTCGGCTAATCCTGCTATTTCCTCTTTTAGCTTATTTACACCTTGTAGTTTTTTATCGTATTCCCTTTGAATGTTTTTTACCTTTTCTAAAATAAAATTAGCTTCTGCTTCTTCTTTAAATAGCTGTAGTTTTAAGTCGTCTATGTTCATATTCTATGGGGGATTAATTCTAAGCCAGCCTGTAATCCTGCCTCTAAAGCTTCTTCATAGGTTTTAAAAGATAATTCATCATTCTCATCTTCATTTAGTGACCCTTGAATCCAAAACCAATATACTATATTTTCATTCTTTTCGTTTTCGTACATCGATGCGCATGTAATCACAATATTATGAACTTCCCTTAACCATTTTTGCAAAAGGCTTTGTGTTGGTGCAAGTGCTAAATGTGGTTGTGACTTCGATAATGTAATAAACTGAAATAGCTTTGAATTGTCCTCGTAATTAGCAAAAGCCCTCACTATCTTATCTTCTCTAATTGAATTAAAGCCAATTGTGTAAAGATGTGAGCTTGGTTTATTAAATCCCTTTTTCTTTGCAAGCTTAGCCGTTTCAAACGACACAAGTGTTTCTTCCATTATTTTGTTGGTATTAAAGTTAAAGTCCAAATTAAAACGCCCGTAAAAGGAAATAGATAAATTAGATAGAAACAAGCTAACCAATAATCCTTATCTCTTAGACACGTTGTTATCACAGCTAATGTCATACTTACCATAGTTGCAGGTAAAACAGCAGCTATATATTTAGCATAAGGAGTAAAAGATAGGATTACTATACAAATCATTCCTAATAAAGCTACTATTAACATAGGCAGTAAACCTTTGATGTCTTTATACTTTAGTTTTATTTTCGGCGTTCTTATGAATATTATCATTATAAAGTGGGTTTGAAGTAATTAACTGTTTTTTCAATTATATATTGCCCATCAACCTCTGCATCCCCACCTATATGGTAAAGTTTTTCATTGTAGTCAGAATCATCTTTCATATTAATCCATATAACCATTTCTCCTCTATTTCCACTTTTAATAAATTTTCTCAAATCAGGATAGTACTTGTTCCAAAGTTCTTTTGCATCTTCTAAGCTTATAGCTGAAACGTCTTCTACTATTTCTGTGCCTCCTAAAAAACCTGTTGATATTTTTGCGTATTGAAATGCACAATTTTTAATATTTTCCATTTTTTAAATCTTTTATTTTATCTTCTATGATTTTATTCTCTTTTTGTAATTCTGCTATCCTTACCTCTAGTTCTCTTGCCTTTTCTTTATCTCTTTCTTCGTCGCCCGAAGCTGTGTAATAGTGTGAAGCTTCCCCTAATAGGTAAAATCCTGTTACAACTAATCCTAACATTATTAAGGGATGTTTATCCATGAACATTGAAGCGGATAATACAGGAATAGCTATGAAATATAATAGGTTATAATGCTTTTTCATTGTTTAATTCCTTTTGGGCGCGCATAGTCCTCTATTTTAACATCAGTTTCAGGCTTCACTTGCATATTATTCTGTGTCACTGTCCTACTCAATCCCTTTGAAACAGCCTTTTTCTTTCTTTTTATATGCAGTAAATCCTTGAAAAAATAATATAAGGCAAAAGAAATTTATAATTATCACAGGTCTTTCTTGAAATGCGTTTATAACAAAAATACATACAGAAATAAACATAGTTGAAATTGATAATTTATTCATAATTAATTTGGGTCTTTCCACTCTGACCAAGCGTTTAATTGTTGTACTTCAAGGTTTCTTAATTCAAGTTCTTCATCTTGAGATAACCCACCACATAAAGCTCTTGTAGTTTTTAGTTCATCTATTCTGTCTACTATTTGAAACAGTTTATTTTTAGGCGAGTCGTTTTTCAAAATATTGTAGTCTTTTAATGATTGTTTGAATACACCTGCTTTTATCTCGTCTATTATTGCTGTTAAATGATGTGTTACATTTGTTCTGTCTACTTCAAAATAATTTGCTATTTGTTGATGTGTTTTGGTTAAGTCTTTGTACATCAAGAGCATGCACATTCTTCTTGCTTCTACTAATTTACTTTTGCGCGAACGTGAGAATAGCTGTTCTAAGGGTATTCTATAGTATTCGGCTACGGTTTTACAAATTTCGTGCATTGTTCTTTCCTTCGGTTCGTAAATCTTTAAGTGCTTTTATATATCCTTCGTTAAAACCATCTTGAAAATCTGAGAAGTCAGACTTAGAGAATCGTACATGCTTCATCAACTCTTCTGCTGCTATACACTCAATGTTATTATCATCAAAATTTGCAAGTATTCCATAATCTAAAATATTTTCTATTTCAGCCACTCTTGTTACAGAGCTTTTCTCAGCTAAAAATGCAAGACGTTTTTCTATTTTGTCTGCGGGAATTAGGTAATATTTATTGCTCATAATTATTCTACGTTATATCTTTTCTAAATAATGCTTAAATGCTTCAGGTCTATCCCTTTTAATCATATCATGTATAATTTTACATCTTAAAAAATTACATCTGTCAGACCAATAACTCCATTCATTAAATACTTCAAGATTTTTGTGGTTCTCACGGTTATAGTAGTATAAATTCTCTTCTTCTAATTCGAAATCTCTAAATCCTCTCTTATGGAATAGAACCAATAAGTTTTTAAGGTTACTATCTGTATATTTTCCGTCAGCAATATGTGCCATCAAACTTATTATTTTATCAGAGAAAATAAAATACTTGACATTCTCTTTCTCTACTCTGTGTTTAGTCATAAACTTCTTACCTCTAAAATCTTGTTGCCTTAATTCAATTTCAAGATTAGATTTCTTTTCATTGTACCAAACAAACCATTGTCTGACGCCATAGAATGAATTTAAATGGTCACATTCTTGTTTAACATGTCCGTTTAAAGCTCTTTCACCAATTCTATTAAGGTATTTAAGAAGCTCTGTCTTTTTTGAAAATACTTTTGCGCCGCCTTTTTCAAATTCCCAAAATAAATATTGTATTTTCTTCTTGTTATTTCTTATCTTCATAAGTCTACTTTTTAAATTTCTCGCCTCTGTAAAATCCAAACCCTAAAGTATCTCCTGTTTTCTCTACTTGAAGTAAGTCTCCTTTCTTAGCTTGATTTATTTCTTCTGGTAGTTCTAGTGTTTGCTGTTTTTCTTTTCCCGCGGATAAAAACAATGATAAAATAACCATTAAGATGAAAGTTATTACAAATCCCATAATCATACCCACTTGAAAACCATTAGAAAAGGCTGTTTTTATGTCTTCTTTTTCTTCGTTTACCATATATCCTGCTTCGTTCATAATTTTATCCTTTAAGTTTGTGCAAATATACTGTTATCCAATTAATTAAGCATGTTAAAAAGTGTTAAACTCTTTACCAATGTATTGATTTAATGATTCTTCTAGTTTTTTACTGTTTTCTACTGTTACTTTTTTTGCCGCGAAATAATCAGATTTAGAAACAAAAACAGCTATTTCTCTAACAGCATTCTTATTTACTAATTCAGAAACTGTAGTATAGAACGTACTGCCAAATTTAAATATTTTCATCCATTGTCCGTCTGAAAAATAAACTGTAACTTCTATTTCAGATTTTTTAACTGTAAATGATTCTACTTTAAGTGTTATTGCAGGCAGTTCAGGAAGCTGTTTCTTTGCTTTACTTTGTAGTGCTGACAACTTATTCTCATAACGTTTCATCTGTAACTCCATAATCATAAATGTTTATTGTAGTGCTTAATAAATTCCACCACTCCATTATAAGCAGCTTCAATTTTAGTTTTTCCTTCTTCGGAAAATAAATCTTTAGCGGTATTCAGTTTACCTATTATAAATACACTTTCTGCTCCTGAATGTAATTCTATCCAATAACCTAACGACTCTATCTTATCAATTACAGGCATCAACCAGTTCCAATCTGAATGATATTTAAAATCAACATCTGAAACGTGTTTTAGAAGAATCGGTGGACTTAGATCTTCATTTTTATCCTTCTTTATAAACTCATACAAAATGGTATCTTTATATCCACCTTTAGAGCCAAGATACTGTCCTATTTCTTTAGCTCCCATAAACTCAGCTATTATTCTATTATTCTGCATAATTTATTTTTCTTTAAATTCATCGCATCCACAATATTTACAACCTACTGGCTCCATATTTTCATAACTGTCAAAGTGTCTGTAATAAGCGTGACCACATACACATTCTTTTTCATTTCCAAAGTTTCTATCGTAAGGAGTTACATATTCATCTGCTTTTTCTAAACTCGCCGCCAAAATAAAATCCAAAGTCTCACTTGGAATACTTTGATTATTTTCTCTTAGAAATACATAAGCTTCTCTAATTTCTTTCTTAAGGTTTTCTTTATAACTCATTTTCCAAGCTTTTAAAAAATTCTTTCATACAATAAGCTCTTTGTTCTTTAGTAAAATAAACAGTTTTTAATGCTTTAACTAAAGTTATTTTTTGTGCGTGTGTAGGATTGTCTTTATCTAATCGATGTTTAACACAAAATTCCTCTGCCATTAATATTTTACCTGAATCCCTGCTATCATTATATGTGAAATATATTCTACAAGTAGTTGTTTTAGGAAATGATTTCCCTGGCGCGTACATTCTTAAAGGAAATGTTTCTAGCCAATGTATTTCAAGGCTGTAAGACCATTCTTTTGGATCAATTTTTAATACTTTCATGTCAAATGTTTTTTAGTTTGCTCATCAAGCCTTGGATTTCTTAAACTGTCAGTGAAGTCCGCTATATGTTCATAAGCCGTTGTAGCAGCCTGTAAAGCAACTCCTGTAGCACGTAAAGTGACAGCTATTTGTTTAGATGGAGATAAGTTTTTAATTTTCTCATACATTTGTGAATAAACAGCTTCAAATTCTACTTGCAAACCTTCTTCCATACCTGAAAACTCTTTAGCCCACAATGCAACAACTTTTCTTTTGTCTATTTTTTCTTCTTTTTGAATAAGTTGTTTATCTTCTTTTACGGCGGAAACTATTTCCCAATCAAAGATAATATCAATGTCATTATCAGCCATCCACTCAGATTTATCAACATCTTCTAGCCATTTATCTGCTTGTGAAGCGGCTGTTTCTACAGATTTATGACCTTTCCATTCATAGTGATTATCTTCAAAGTCTGGACACTCGTAACTAACTTTCTTAGTAGCTTTTTTACCATTGTATAAAAGTACTTTATATTTTGCTGTAATTTTCATTTACTACTTATTCTAAATGATTCGCTTGATATTTCCTCACCCTCTAATATAAGGATAATTTTTACACCTTCGTTAACAGTGGAATAATCTACTTCCGACCATTCCTCTATGTACAGGCTTAAATTATCTTTTAGATACTGTTTTATTTCTTCTTTTTCCATTATAGTCTGTTTTTCTCTTCGCAGAAATTAAATATAGCTTCAAACCATTCGCCATCTTCTAACGCTACATTTTTAAACTCGTTGCTCCACTCTTCTGCAAGCTCATATTTACTACCTGCACCTCGCTCATTATAAGCCTTTGTAACAACTGTTTCTGAATCCCCGTACCATTCGTCCAAGTCTCTTTGAATATAAGCGGAAACCTCAAAAAATATTTCTAAGTAATCTGTGTCAATTGTTTTCATAATCTAAACTTTTATTGTTTCAAATTGTGTATCAGTGGTTTTATAAAACATCCTTAGCTTATTTGCTACTGCATCAGCTAATTGTCTATCAGGCCACATTGTAGCATTTACTTCGGAAGTGAAAGAATAATTCTTTAAGTCTTTATAAACGAATTGTCCTGTGTTGAGTACTTTAATTTTGTATGGCAAGGTGTTGTTATTTTATTTCGTTATATTTTTCTACCGCCGTAAAAGGTTGCATACATTCCCAAACTTTTTCTCCGTTATGCCAAACTTCAAAACTTCCTCTGAGTGTACATATAAGTTGTTTTTGTGGCTTATTAGACGACCTAAATATTGTATATTCTGTTTGTTGAAATTCTGATAACTCTTGTACTGTTATATTTTCCATGATTCTTATTTTATTTCAATTATTTCTACTCCTGTTGGTTTATTTTCGCCCGCGCAAAAAGTCTTAAACAAATCATCTCTAAAGCGTGCTGCTTCATCTAAGCTGCCTTGCATCTCTACTTGATGTATAATATCAAAGTTTCTGTATATTACTATGTTGTATTTCATAATTCCTAAAGATTATGCATTAATATGTACTCTTCTACTTTATCTATTGATATAGTGTCTGATTTTGTTTCTGTTGTTATTCTTACGTCTCCTTCGGGGTTTAACAGTTCTATTGAATATTCTTCTTTTAGCTGTTTTTGTTTTCCCGCCGATAATAGAGATAAGGTTATAATACTCCCTAAGAGCAGTCCAAATATTAAACCCAAAACTAAATTTTTATTTGACTGTATCATAATTCTTCTATTTTTGTTATCCGCGCTGGCTGCACTTCGTTCTGTTGCTCTCTGTAAGCTCTTTTAAAGGCTTTACGGGCACTTTCTCTACCTTGTGGTACTACGATTATGGTTTGTGGTGTTTCGTCCGTGTGTATCTTTCTTTTGTTACCTGTTTGATAAGTGATTTTATAAGATATTGACATTTGTGGTGTATTTAAAAAGTCCTTCGGCTGTTACACCTTCAAAATGATATTTTACGCCTTCTTCTATAAAGGCTATTTGTCTATAATCTTCTGTGTATATTCTTTCTTGCATTTTATTTAGTGTAAATTGATGGCTCTACCATGTGACAAAGACTTGTTCTTGTTCTGTCGTTAGCTTTCTTTTTAGCTGTTTCTATTTCTTCTTGTGTCGGGCGGCTAACTTTAACCGAGCGAACGTAATTTAGGTTTGTTGTCATAATAATTCAAAGGTTGCGTTTTCAATTAGTTCAAATTTTTCAGGATGTATTTTACCGTATTTATTCCAAAGCTTATAATTACCTATTGCTTCAGCTTTTGTCTTAAACCTTAGTTGTTGTATTAATTCTCCATTTGAGAAAACTAGCACTGATTTTAATACTGTTTTTAATTTAGCCATTATGTATTTGTTTTGCAGAAACTTTTATACCTCTATTTTTTAATAACTTTCTTATATCTTTTGCATATTTATTTCTAATATGCTTGTCTTTGTACTTCTTATTTTTACTCATAATCTTCTAATTTAATAAACTGTCTAGGTTAACTCCGTAAATCTGTAACGCTTGTTTTCTTAGTTCTGAATAGCTTTGACAAAACATATTACTGTTAGCTGTTCTAAACTCAAAGAATTTTTCTTTAGTGTGATAGTAAATCATTTTGTTTGTTTTGAAAAGTTATTACAATTTTCTTTTAGTCGCTGTTCTTTTGCTTCCAGTAGTTTAGCAAATTTACTGGCTATAATACAAAGTTCTTTGTCTACATCTTCAACTGTTTCTAAATAATCTTCTGCTATTTCTTCACCGTCGATTAGATAAAATTCACACATACTTTCATCTGTTGTAGCACTTGCACCATAAGAATAAATAAAATTTTCAAACAGTTTTATAAATGGAACTTTAAATTCTTGTAACCTCTCTAATTGTATTAGAGAAGATTTAAAGGTGTTATATGTTGTTTTCATAATTAATATTGTTTAATTTTATAATTCAGCGCGCAAAAAGTTAAAACAGCTAGAGAAATACAACCTAAAACATGATAAGGATATAATTCTATTACAGTCTCTAAAGAAGACAGTAAATAAATCGCCGCCAAAAGAAATAAAGCAAGAGAAAAACAAACTATTATCTTCTCTCTAAAGCATAGCCAAAAATGAGCTATTTGATATATAAGTTTTTTCATGGTGTTAGTTTTGTCTGTAAATGTAAAATGTTTCGTTATCTACTGTTTCTGTATCTTCGTTCCCGTCATAATGATTTAAAGAATGTGCCCTACCATCACCACGAGCATCATTTTTCCACGCCTCATTATCAAAATACATTCTGTAACGTTCATTTAATTCAGGTAATATAATTTCATCTATGTAGTTATCTAACTCCGCTTCCCATAAATCATCTGCTTCATCATCTGTAACTACTAAATATTCTTCTCCATTATACCCAAAGATATTATCCCCGTACTCTTCATTTATTTCTAAATCCAAGTCTCCGCAGCTCTCATTAAGCCAATTTATGAACTGTTTATTATCCATGTCTACGTCTTCAATATCTTCATAATTTGCTCCGCTAAACTCATTAAAATCCTTTAAGGTTGCGCCAGTGTAAAATACACCATTAAATTCTATTACATCTAATCCTAAATGTTTTGCTAATGCTAATTTACGTTCCATAATTTTAAGTTTTTAAAGTTATTGTTATTTGTTCCTACACTCTAATCGAATAGTAATAGCCGTTTATAACTACTGTACAGGAAATTTGGAGGTATTTTACTAAGGCGTTTTTCGCCGCGAAATAAAAAAGACAGAAAAAGAAATTAAATTCTCAATCTGTCTCTTAAACTTATACCCCCATATAATTTGATACTCTTTCTAATCTTATGCTTTACAACGGCTTTAGCAAGGTTTATTAGTAGCCCCATACCGTATTAATTCTTTTGTTATATCTCTCTAAGAGGTTAACTACCGCCTTTACGCTCGCAGGAAAATTCACTCTTATATAACTTGTTTCACAGGGCGGGAATTAAATTCCTCTGTCAATGAACTTTCGTTCTCATTTCTTATTCAAAGATACTACCTTTATTTAGATTGGCAATAGTTTGATATGTTAAATTCGTGTTAATTATCTATAACGTTGATATAAGTTATAAAATAATTCTCGGACTCAAAATCCTGATTGTTAGATATTTCAACATAGTCGGCTATCGAAAATAAAGTATATTCATTAACAACTTTCTTAATCTCAATATGTGCTGTTTTAATGCTGGAGAATTTAATAGCTTCAAATCTTTCGCATATTTCACGAGCACCGTTGTTATCTACAGGTATTGCTAAAATATAAGTCTCCATAATAATGTTTTTTAAGCCGTTAGGCAGGTTTAATACTGTAAAGATAGATATAATAATGAGCTGTGCAAATAAAATTATGTTAAAGTCTTGATAAAATACCTTGTATTTCTAAGCAGGCTATTCTTTTAGATCTTGCCGCCCACGCATAAACTCCTATGTTAGCGGCGTATGATTCATCTACATCAAGTCTACCTGTAGCATTAGAATATCTACCATCTTTCGCAGCTATTTCATTTAAGCTTTTTAATGATTGATCCGACTTCTCGCAAATATCATTAATTTTCTTTTGAATAGTCCTTTTTACTATTGGTAAAGTAGGATAATTTTCTTCTAACCATTTCATTAAATCTTTTGCAAGATAGTTATCAAGTCCATGGGGTTTATCTTTGTAAAACTCTTTAAACATTTGTTCCCAATTATTTTCCATCTTTCAGTATTTTTTTAAGTTTTGATTTTTTAATATATATCATTTCTAGTCTTTTTCTTATTTTAGGATATGTTTCTATAGTTAAATTACGATTATTTAAAAAACAAAATATTAATGATATTGTTTCATTACATTGGTTTATAGTTTTGCAATCCTTTGCATTATATATGGATTTAAGGAATAGTGTTATGTTTTTCATTTTAAACAATTATTACAATACGCTTTAAATAATCCTGTTTTTGTATATTCAACAGGAATAAACTTACATTTACAGCAACGAACAGGATTATGCATAACGGAGCTTTTTGAATAATATTTCACACCTTTAATTGAAAATAATCCTGTTTCATTTCTTTTTATTATTTCAAACTCTTCATCTTTTAAATTTAGATTTGTAAGCCATGCCGAGCCGCTAAATATATTGAATGTTTCATGGTCATATACTTTAACTATTCCTTCAAAACCTATATAAGCATTTCCATATATGGAAGATTTTAACCTTATTAAATCCCCTTCGTTAATGGCTATATTTTTACCGCTTGTTTTTACTTTCAGTAGTTTAAATGATAAGTATATGATTGACACTACCAAGCCAAAACCCATTAACCAAGGATAGAGTACTTTACCTTCTTTTGTTAAAGCATCTGACGGCAGCATTAAAAATACTCCGTAAACTATAAGAGTCCACACAATCTGTTTTATGTAAAATTTCTTCATCTTCTTTGTCTTTTAAATTTTCTCCCAGTTCTGTTAAACTGTAAACATATTTTTCTGTTTCCTCAATGTAACCTTTCTCTAAGGCTTGGTCTAAGGTTAAAAAATCTTCGTATTCACCTGAATTTATTGTTATATCTACTTTCAGGGCTTTTAATATTTTAGCTTTATCCATTTAAAGCCTCCTTTCTTTTTTCAAGGCTGTTCAGTCTATTTCTTAAGGCTGGAGTATATTGCCACTCTTTAGCAATACGTTTAACCTCATTAATAGCAAAATCAACATCGCTTAAATCTGTGCATTGATTAGCTTTGTAAACGTATTTTAAACTTTCTGATATTGGGTTGTAAATTGTCATAATTGTTTTTTTTTGATACTTCAAAGGTAAGTATAATATTGAATTGACCTAATTTTTAAATGTTAAAATCGCGCGAAAAAAGAAAATTAAAGAAATATAGTAGTTAAAAACTGTAAAACCTCAAATAAACCTCTCTAAGCAACTATTAAACTAATAGATATACATCACAGCCACTACGTTATAAAACAATAACACAAAGCATAATATCAACGTTCAGGGTTAAACAGGCAGTTTATAATTGAATGAGCTATAAATCCGCCGCAAAAGAAAAGACTAAAAAAGCATCTTACTGATAAAAGCAATGGAGAAACAGCTATTAACATCCCAATAATAAAACAAAATCCTGTTAACTTAAAAACAATAGATAAACCTAACAACAATAAGGGAATAAGTAATACAAGGAATTAGAAAGCAATAATTACAGAAATTATATACCATGCGGTATATTTTTAAGGGCTTATTAAAGCAATAGAGAAAGGGTTTGAAAGGTGGGGAATTGTTGTCCTCCTTTTACTCCGACGCTTAATCTCTTTGTTTCAGGCAGTTACGAATGACAATACCAATAAAATATACCAATCGGTATAATATAATATCGTAAATAAATAGAATAATGTCACTAAAGTGAGACATATTTTGTAGGCTTGGAATTAGTTTGGGTGGGTTGTCTTACTCTATTAGTAAACGTTCATATACTTATAAATACTAAAAAAGCCAATCAAATTTAATTGAAAGGCTAAATGAAAATGTAATCTTTGTGCAGAAAAATAAAACTAATTGCCAAAAGAATATACTTTTTGTGCAGACTGGGTTAAATCTACCTCTCTAAGACGTTCAAAATGTTGTTTTTTAAATGCCCTTGCTATAGACAGGTTACAAAATTTAGCCCCTTTGGTAATATCTGCCTGTGCATATTTAATATAGTAGTAATGTTTACTATCCCTATATATGTATTGTTCTACTTCGGTTAGTTCTATAAGACTAAAATGATTATATTCTGTTACACAATCACATTCAGGTTCAAAGCCATGTAATAAATCTTTATATTCTGCGGTTTCATAATTGTCCTCTATACTCTTTAAGTATTCTATTGCTATTGCGCCGTCTATTTCAAACCATTCGCCGCCAGTTCTAAACTCTCTAAAATGTTTATGTAAGTGTGCCTCTAATATATTTGGGTTAGGTATAGCTTTACTTTCGTATAATAATTCTAATTTTCCGCCTACTGTATTACTTAAGCTTGCGAGCCTCTTATATGGGTTATCACTCATGCCTATTTTAATAATTGATGCGTGAGGATGTTTAGCTACGTAAATTTGTTTAGGCTTTATCATTACTGTTTATTTTGGCGGTTATTTCTTCAATTGTATATTTTTGTTGTTTCGGGCGGTTGTAAATATATTCATCTTCCCATTGTTCTAAAGCTTCATAAAGGGCAAATAAAGCCTTTTCATACTTTTTAGGCCAAACAGTAGAACGTATTGCTGTCTCGCTTTTTGTGGGCGTTATTATCCTGCTAAGGTATCGCCAATTAATTAATTGTTCAGTCTGCATAATAATTATATTATATTTAAAGTTATATGCATAATAGTGCAATAACCATGCCAAACTGTAGTATGTCAGGTGTGTTTTACTTCCTTATATCCTAATATATAAAATCTGGTCTTATAATAAGTCTCCTAAATACATAAGAAAATCTAAATAGTATTTAAGTACTACACTTACTGTGATAGTTAACATTATTAAAATGGCTCTTGCTTTCATTTTTTACTGTTTCTTTTTGTTGCGCGGATTTAATACTTATCTATACTAAACCCAAATGCATTTTTATTGTAATCGTCGTCCTCTGTTAGTGGCTTACTAACCGCCTCTTTTAAACTGTCAATGTATTTGTCTATCCCTTGTATGGAACTTAAATGACTTGATGCAAATATCATTGCTTCTCTTAGTTGTTGTTCTGTGTACATTTTATTTACTGTTTTTTGTTTCCGTCGATTTTAATACTCTTCATAGACTCTCTCAGCCTCTTCTTTTATCAACTCTTTAAGTCTTGTTTGCGCCTCAGCTTCAGTATAAAATATCTTGTTTACTTTATTGCTTTGTTTTTCATATGTTATAGAAACTGTCTCTAAATTATTTAAAAAGCTATTAAGAAAAACGTGTCTTGGTTTTTTATCCCACTCATTAAAGCTATTAAATACGCCTGCGTAAACGAATTCCCCTATACGCATTGATACAGGTATTATAAATACTTTATCGCCTATCTTTAGATTTTCAAAGTTTATCATTGTCTTTTACTGTTTTTTGTTTCCGCCGAAATTAACCTCTTAGCTTTATAGTAACCGTTATTGCCCTTATCCCATGTTGCCATATTTTCGTGGTAATCACACATTACTTTTATAGCTTCTAGCAGTTCGATGTTAACTGTTTCTAATTCTTTTATGCGGGCTTTTTGCGCGCTGTCTATTTGTTTAGGGCTTTGGTATATCCCTTCTATTGATTGTCCCATGATGTTAAAATTAATCGTATTTTATAAATCTTTTTTCGCGGCCATAATAAGAAAACATAAGTTCATAAGTCTTTGAATACTCATTAAACTGCCTTACATCTATTAGTATGTTATCACTGTTGGTTAATGTTTGAAAGTCTGTATAATATTCTTCGCAGTCTTTTTCTATTAAGTGAACATTTAAAAACTCTCTTTCTATTTTTATTGCCCCGACTTTCTGACCGTTATTTTTTACGTGCGGTTTATTGTCTTTATCTCTGCATTCTATGTAGTATACTAAATCTTTCATAATATTTTAATTTATTCGTTGTCTTCTTTATCTGCCACCCACTCTTCAAAGCTTCGGTAGTCGTTGTTTCTAAATCTGTTTTGTTCTCCCTCTATAAATTCCTGTAGTAGTTGGTTATGTTCGTCTACTGTTAGTGTTACTATGTTCATAGTTGTTTTTGTTTCAAATTGTTTTTTCCGCGGTTTTAAATTCTCTGTATCTTTTTACGGCTTCGGTTACATCTGTAATAGACTGGTCAAAAGTATCATAGTTAAGCGTTGTTATCTTTAAGTAAAAACTAAAGGGAGTTTCTATATAGCCTAAATTAGATACTAAGCTTTTATTATATTTATCGCCTAACCTTTCCTCTTTATTATAGTTAGGGTTTAGTTTATATTTAGCCTCTAAAGTTTCTAAAACTTTATTACCTGAATTGTTAGCTTCTTCTATTGTATCGAATACACCTAATGTAACTATTTTAGTTAAATGTTGTACTGTGTATTCATCAGTGTATTTAGGCGCATCGTTATACCTGTATTCTATTGTTGTTAAATACTGTTTTTTCATTGTTTTAGTTTTTATTTTCGCGCGAAAAAGAATTAAACAAGCTTTAAAACAGCCTCTTTACTTTCTAACGCCTTAGTATATTTATTTGATATTTGTGGTAAGTGTATTACTATTCTTTTGCCATCGCAGCCGTAATACTCTGTTATGTAAGTTGTAGCCATAATATTAAACTTCAAATATATTATTAACCTCTGCAATAAAATCAAAAGTTTCTGTTATGTGATGAAAAGTATCAGTTCCTAAACATAGCCTGTAAGTAACGTTTTCTTTATCGTCGTTAAATTGAGTTATATATAAATCCTCTCCGTGGCTTATTTTATAAATTCCAAACTCATCAAAATGAATAGTTTTATCTGAGTGTATAAAACCATCAATACCAAAGGTATCATTTAAGTATTTTTCTACTCCTATTATTTCCCAGTTGTTTAATTCTATTCGTGTATTATATATCGTATTCATAATAATGATGTATTAAAGTAAGTTATTTCTTTTTAGTTCGTCCATTGCTTGCAAATCCCAGTCAAAATAAAGTTTCAACTGTTTCTTACTAACTATCTTAAAGTTTTGTTTTGCGGGGTTATATTCTTTGATATACTCTATACTACCGCTATCGCTGTAATTCTCTCTTAAAGTCTGTGCTACGTCTTTTTGAGCGCACATTACTTGCAAATCCCAGTCAAAATTGTAACGTATTAAAAATATACGTTCACTGGAGTTTAGATATGGTTTCATAATATTATTGTTTTGATGATTTTAAAATACCCCAAGTAAAGTAAGGTAATTTTTTATATTCTTTTTTACGTCCGTCGATATTAATTTCTGTAATATCTAAATTAAACCTCTTAACTATAGTTTCAAAGTTACTAGCCCACTCGTTTGCATTTATAACCCTATCAGTAACAAATGAATAAGGTAGCATACTAACAGTATCAACAAATATAGTTAATTTAGATTTTGTTTTATACTCAATTCCGTTTAATTTAATTAGTTTCATAATAATAAGTTTTAATGATTAATTAGTGCCTATATCCCACATTAAAGGGTAGTTTCTAAGAACAATATAGGCGTTGTTATTATCTCCGCATTTCGCCGACAAAATAATAAATAAAAGGTATAATAAAAGCCTACTAAATAGGCTATGAATATAAACGGCTAAAAAGCCATGTAATAAATGTGTTATATCTGCTAACGGTAATAAGCATAAAGCCCCTATATATAACTGCTTCACATAATTAAATAATACATACTATCGCTACTATTTCTCTTCAGTGTGTGCAATATAATGCACCAATACTCTAGCTTCATAGATTATGTATTAGTCAATAAGTCAAATAACGTCCCAATCATTTAGAGCAATTGCTCTCATTCTCATTACTTATGTAAAGATACAACCAAATAAGACAATAACAATACATTATAATGTTAAATAAATGTTAAAATAAACCTTGCAGATTTTCAAAACCAAAGTGGCTTTCTAAGGGCAAAAAGTAAATCAAGGTAGAGAAGGGAGGGTGCACCATAAAGTAAGCCATCAGATCCCAGCCGATTGCTTAAAGTGGTATAAAAGGT
>Ga0247813_10001239_pt1 | contig 19923 bp, 16 predicted proteins | sample UWRJL169409C1_FD_180719 | JGI IMG/M metagenome (GOLD analysis project Ga0247813, IMG submission 180719) | Plant litter microbial communities from Arlington Agricultural Research Station in Wisconsin, United States - UWRJ-L169-409C-1 | ecosystem: Environmental > Terrestrial > Plant litter >... | reverse complement strand
GCCAAATTAGCAACTATTCATATACAATTCTCTAAATTTGTCAAAAATAATTTTCAACTATGTTTAGTCAAGGACAATTAATATTCGCACTCTGTTTTTTTATTGCATTTGTAATCGTAATGATATTTGCTTATCGAAAAGATCTCGCATTACACCGAATTTTCTATAAAGGAAATTACAAAGTATTAATCGTGTTCCTGATTTTTATTGCCCTTTTGTTTGTGATCAAATTTTTCTTTAAAAGATAATTCCGAAAAATTTATTGCTATATTTAGGATAAAATATTTTTTGAAGTTTTACAATTAAACTTATTCAAAAACGTTTTATTTAAAGCTTTTAATGACCAATATAATTTTATAAAGTGTACTTTTATTGCGGCACAATTAGCGTGACTAGTAATAAAATTTATAACTTTACGACACCAAATAAATGACTCCCAATGAAGATTCTAAAATATTTATTCCTACTATTATTATTAAGCTTAGTTGCCCTAACTGTTTTTGTCGCTACCCAAAAAGGGATTTTTTCTGTAGAAAGAAGCAAAGTGATTAATTCACCAAAAGCAACCGTTTATAATTATGTAAATGATTTTAGAAATTATGAAGATTTTGAATCGTGGTCAGTAGCAGATCCTTCGATGAAAATGACATTTCCTAATAAAACAGCCGGAAATGGCGCCTCTTATTATTGGGCTGGAGCCGAAGGAAACGGAAATGCCATTACCTTAAAAACCAAAGAAGGAGAAAGCATTCAGCAAAAAATGAAATACGACGGAACAGAAGCGGATGTAAACTGGACTTTTAAAGATACTTTGGGAGGAAAAACAAAAGTAACCTGGAAAGCAACAGGAACGATGAGCTTTTTGTTTAAAGTATATACAGCCCTAAACGGAGGTTCTGATAAAGTTATTGGAACTATTTACGAAAAAAGTCTTGCCAACATTGATAAAAACCTGGATTTCGAAACTAAAACATATGCTATAAAAGTAAATGGTGTGGTAAGAAAAACCGAAACTGCTTATATCAGACAAACTTTTACAAGTGAAATTCCAAAAATAACCAAAAACGCCAGAATTGTTATCCCTAAATTGATTGAGTTCAGCGAAAACAATGGCTTGTCTACCAACGGAAAACCTTTTATTATTTACCATACGTACGACACCACAACCGGATTGGCAAAAATTTCGATTTGTTTACCTACAAACAAAGAAATCCTGACCACTGCAGGAAGTGATATTTCAGGAGGAAAACTGGATGGTTTTGAAGCAGTAAAAACAACTTTAACAGGTGATTACACGCATCTAAACGAAGCAATGGCAAAAACCACAGCTTTTATAAATAAAGAAAAAATAACGCCGGATTTAAGCTGGTCTCACCTTGAAATTTTAACCATTAGCAAACTAGATGTAAAAAGTCCGTCTAAGCTGATGACCGAAGTTTATTATCCTATTAAACCAAAAGTTGTTCCTGTTGTAAAAGCTCCTGTTTACAGAGCCAATACAGAACCAACATCTGTAGAACCTACAGAAACAGATCCTGCACAAACACCAAAAGCAGCACCAAAACCAAAAGTGGTTCCTAAAACAACAACTCCTAAAACTACTGAAGAAGAATCAGAATTCTAATTTATTTAGAGCTGATTAAACCTTTTGTTTAAAATTCATTCTAATAAGATAAATCAAGGAATTTGACAGACGAGAAGGAATTTATACAAGAATTATTAAATCCTAAAACGCAGAACACAGCGTTTCAAAAACTCGTGTCTGATTATCAGAAACCTTTATATTCTCATATTCGAAACATTGTTTTGAATCATGATGATGCAGATGATGTATTGCAGAACACTTTCGTGAAAGTTTTTCAGTATTTAAAAAATTTCAAAGGAGAGAGTAAACTCTTCTCCTGGATGTATCGAATCGCCACCAATGAAGCTCTGACTTTTTTAAACCAAAAAGCAAAACTAAGCGGAATAACATCTGAAGCTTTACAAAATAAAACCATCGACAATTTGAAAGCTGATGTTTATTTTGATGGAGATGAAATTCAGATCAAACTTCAAAAAGCTATTATAACCTTGCCGGAAAAGCAACAATTGGTTTTTAAAATGAAGTACTTTCAGGAATTAAAATACGAAGAAATTGCTGAAATCTTAGGAACTTCAGTTGGCGCTCTGAAAGCATCTTATCATCATGCTGTAAAAAAAATTGAAATATATGTTACATCAAATTAAACCTTTTGTAACAAAACCTGTCTTATAGATATTATGAAAGCATTTAAATTAGAAAACGAACCGAAAATAGCCACTGGATTTAAAACTCCGGAAAATTATTTTGATAATTTTTCGGCAAAAGTTTTACAGCAGCTAAACGAAGAGAAAGAAGTAAAAGTAATTCCGATTTACAAACGTAAAAAGGTACTTTCTATGATTGCTGCCGCTGTAGTTTTTATGGCGTTAACGATTCCAATCATAAACAACTATAATAATACCTCTAAAGAACTTGACGAAGATACTTTGGAAACCTATTTATCCTATCAGTCTAACCTAAATCAGTATGATTTAATTAAAGAACTGGATACTAAAGATATTGACAAACTTAATAAAAGTGTTGCCCTTGAACAGGAAACTCTAGAAGATATTTTGGCTTCAAATCCAAACATTGAAAATTTAATTTCAGAATAAATAAAAATATCAAAAGATGAAAATTAAAAATATATTACCAATAATTCTATTCTTTGCTACTTTCTCATTTTATGCCCAAAACGATAAAACAGATGAAAAGCGAGAAAAAATTAAGGCTTATAAAGTTTCTTTTTTAACTACCGAGCTGGAACTTACCTCTACTGAGGCTGAGAAATTTTGGCCTGTTTACAATGCGTACGATGACAAACAATTTGAATTGCGTCACGAAAAAATGAAAGTGTATTTACGCAAATTAGATGATGATAATATTAGTACGATGTCAGAAAAAGAAGCCGCTACTCTTTTATCGCAAATAGAAAGCACAGATAAGGAATTATATCTTTTACGTGATAAATACAATACCAATTTAAAAAAGATACTTTCGGCAAAGAAAATATTAAAGCTTAAAAAATCTGAAGACGATTTTAATCGAAAATTATTAAAACAATACAGAGATAAAGCCGGCAACAAATAAAAAGCCACATTTAAAGAACAACAGCGACAGGAACCCTATATAATAATACTTACTTTATTATTTAGGGTTCTTGTTATTTTAAGACTATTTAAAACGAAGTCTTACTACTTTATTATGACCTGCAGCAATCGCAGTATTTCTATTTATAAAACGAATCGTAAAAAATTTTGTATCCGTTGATAATTGCGTCCAGTTTTCGCCACCATTCTGAGAGTACTGAATCCCTTCAGAACCCACACAAATAATTTCCTTACCATTTCCGCCCGGAACGTATTGCACGCACGACGCGTATCCAAAACCCATTTCCTGCCCTATTAACTTCCAGGTATTTCCGCCATCAGTAGTAAAAGCTTTGTTGTCTGTTTTTTTGTTCGGAAGTTCATAATCTCCACCAGCAATAAATCCGTGTTTGGCATCGTAAAAATCAGCTGTAAAAATACCGGTCATTGTTTTTCCCTGAACAATAGGCGTTTCGATTACTTTCCATGTTTTAGCTTTATCGGCAGAGTAAAATACTCGTGCTTTTTTTCCTCCTGAAACCAACCATGTATCATTTCCTTTTATCACGATATTCGAATTACTTGCGGCAAAAGCAGCTTCACCCTCAGCATTCGTAGGTAATTTATCCGATAATATTTTTGTCCAGGTTTCTCCTCCATCACGTGTTACAATAATGGAAAAAGTATCTTCGGTAGGATCACCAATTGCTATTCCTTCTTTATCGTTCCAAAATTGCATGCTATCGTAAAACACCTTAGCGTTCACTTCTTTATAAACTAATTTTACTTTTTGTGTTTTTTTAGAAACCTGATAAAGCAGTGCAGGATTTCCTACGCTTAGTAAAAATATACTTTGAGAATTTTGAGCAATACTTCTAAATTCCAGATTCAAGGTATCACGATAAATACGATCTTCAAACTTCTCTTTTTTATCTAAATCATAATAGCCAAATCGGGAATTATCAGCTCCGTACCAAACTTTATTCTTGTCTATTGAGATGGCTCTAATACTAATTTTATCCTGAAATAAAGTATCTATTTGTATTGAAGTAAAACCACTATAAAACGGTCTTTCATCATTATGATTCAGCGCTTTAAAAGACATTAATAAAATTAAAGCACCGAAAAAAAATATTACTTTTCTCATATAAATCAGTTTTTTTTATTGCTAAAATACAATTATTTATAACATATAAAATAAGTTCCTTGTTTTTTTCTGGCACAGTAATTGGATATCTCCAAGTATTAATCTTTAATATGATTTTATCATGAAAACTAATTTACTTTTAATAGCGTTTGCAGCTTTAGTTTTTGGTTCTTGTTCAGCACAAAGCCAAACTACTGTATATGCAAAAAATTCAGATATAAGCGATAACTTAGACTTAAGAGCAGTAGCTTCTATCTTTGGTGAATCAGCCAATCTTCAGGATTTCGAAAGACGTTTGAATGATCCAAAATATCAAATCTCGAATCTTGATTTAAATGGCGATGATCAGGTTGATTATTTACGTGTGATAGAATCTGTAGAAGACAGAACTCACGTTGTAATTATCCAGGCAGTTCTTGATCGTGATGTTTACCAGGATATTGCAACAATCGATGTAGAAAGAGATAATTACAATAAAGTAAGCGTACAGGTGGTAGGTAATACTTATTTATACGGAGACAATTATATTTATGAGCCGGTTTACAGTGTTGCGCCAGTAATATATACCTCATTTTGGGTAAATAATTACAGACCATATTACTCTACCTGGGGATGGAATTATTATCCAACCTACTATGCTGCATGGAGCCCTTACCCAATTTACAGATACAGAAACAACATTGGGGTTTATATCAATGTAAACAATCATTACAATTACGTAACAACAAGAAGAAGTTACAGAGCTCCGGTTTTATACGCATCAAGACGTACTTACGGTTACGAAACAAGACGTCCTAACTATAGCTTTGCTCAAAGACATGCTAATGTAACAAACAGGTATGATTTAGATCAAAGACGTACTGCAAGCAGAGAATCTAACAGAAACCAAAACACTTACAATACAAACAGATCTAATACAAATAGAACATCTGCAACAGACAATAGAACTACAAACAGAAACTATGCTGAAAACAGAACTAATACTGACAGAAGTTACAACACTAATCGTTCAACTCCTGTAAACAGAGGTAATTCGGCTACGGTAAACAATAACAATCCGGCAAGAGTTGAAAACACAACTAACAGAACCGAAAACAGAAGAGATTACAGTCAGAATAATTCTAATGTTTCAAGAGAAAGTACACCAAGAAATACAAATAATAGAGGAACTTATACTCAAAGAACAGAAACTCCCTCTCCGCAGAGAGCAGAACCAACGAGAAACTACTCCCAAAACAGAGGAAGTTCAGAAAGCAGATCAAGCTCACCAAGAGCTCAAAACACTCAGCGTTCTGAAGCTCCAAGAGCAAGCCAGGAATCAAGAAGCAGCCAGCCACAAAGAGAAAACAGCGCAGGCACAAGAAGTTCAGGCGGAAGAAGAGGTTAATATTAAATTCGCATTTCTAAATAAAAAACTAAAGCACAATTTGACGATTGTGCTTTTTTTTATCTTTTTTCTTATAATTGACTCTAATTTGTTTTAAAACAGTAAATTTGCAACCGTCTTTTATAAAAACATACATGAGCGCATCGCATAAAAACTTACATAGTAAGTTGTCTATAGGGGGTTTATTGATCACATTAGGGATTATTTATGGGGATATCGGTACTTCTCCATTATATGTAATGAAAGCCATACTTGGCGAACATATCATAAACGCGGATATTGTATTAGGAGGTATCTCATGTGTTTTTTGGACTTTGACTTTACAAACTACAATAAAATACGTACTTATTACCTTAAGTGCTGATAATCATGGCGAAGGTGGTATTTTTGCATTATATGCGTTAGTCAAAAAAACAAAAATTCAGTGGCTCATTGTGCCCGCCATAATTGGAGGAAGTGCTTTGCTTGCCGATGGAATTATAACGCCACCTATTTCGATATCATCAGCGGTAGAAGGAATTAGAGCATTTTATCCTAAAATGGAAACCGATACAATAGTATATATTGTAATTGGGATTCTATTTATTTTATTTACCATACAACAATTTGGAACCAAGCTGGTTGGAAAGTTTTTTGCGCCAATGATGCTAATTTGGTTTGCTATGCTTGGCACATTAGGATTCATTCAAATTTTGCAACATCCTGAAGTTGTAAAAGCCATTAACCCATATTATGCTTATCATCTACTACAAATACATCCTGAAGGATTTTTTGTTCTTGGATTAGTATTTTTATGTACAACAGGAGCTGAAGCACTATACTCTGATATGGGTCACTGTGGTCGAAAAAACATCAGAATCAGCTGGATTTTTGTAAAACTGACTTTGGTATTAAATTATTTTGGACAGGCTGCGTATTTAACGCACCATGAAGGAAGTACTTTACAACAATTAGGTGGAGAAAACGGAAATCCATTTTATCTTATTATGCCGCATTGGTTTTTACCATTCGGAATTGTTGTCGCGACTTTAGCAGCGGTTATTGCTTCTCAGGCCCTTATAAGCGGTTCATTTACATTGATCAACGAAGCAATGCGTCTGAATTTCTGGCCAAAAGTAAAAATCAAATATCCTACCGAAGTAAAAGGACAATTATACATTCCGTCAATTAACTGGTTGTTGTTTTTTGGTTGTGTTGGAATCGTTTTACATTTCGAAAAATCAAGTAATATGGAGCATGCGTACGGTTTAGCGATTGTACTATGTATGATCATGACTACTATTTTACTTAATTATTACTTAATCATGAAGCGTGTAAAATTATATTTCATGGTGCCGCTTATTACCATTTATTTATTAATTGAATTCAGTTTCCTGATTGCTAATATTACCAAATTTGCAGATGGAGGTTACGTGACTTTAATCATTGCGTCTGTACTTATCTCTATCATGACGATCTGGTATTTGGCTAAGAAAATTAATAAAAGCTATACTAAAATCATCAAAATTGACGATTATAAAAAGGTATTAATGGAGTTGAGCGAAGACTTATCTATTCCTAAATACGCAACACATTTGGTTTATATGACCAATGCGAATCGTGTAGATGAACTGGAGGAAAAGGTAATTTATTCAATCTTGCAAAAACGTCCAAAAAGAGCTGATATCTACTGGTTTGTTCACGTAAACATCTTAACTGAACCATATAAAACACAATATAAAGTTACCGAGATTGCGAAAGATGACATTTACAGAATCGATTTTAATTTAGGATTTAGAGAGCCTACCAAAATCAATTTAATGTTTAGAGAAGTAATTCGCGATATGGTAAAACGTGGCGAAGTGGATATTACCAGCCGTTACGAATCTTTGAACAAAAACAATATTATTGGTGACTTCAAATTTGTACTGTCTGAGAAGTTTTTATCTAATGATAACGATTTAAGATGGCACGAAAATATTATCATGAACTCTTATTTCTTTATCAAGAAGCTGAGTTTATCCGAAGAAAGAGCTTTTGGTTTAGACAGCAGTTCAGTTAAAATAGAGAAATTCCCAATGGTGCTTCACGCTCCGGAAAACATCGGACTAACCCGAATTATCAAATAAATCAATTCTAAAATACATTCAAAAAACACTCTTTTAAACTTATTAGAGTGTTTTTTTTCTTTTTAAAGGAAGTTAAAACAACAATCAAAATTAAAAATTTAACTTTCAATCAATTAATAGTACCTTTGCAACTCAAATAATTAAAATGAGATTACACAGAAATTTAGTTTATACTACCATCGATTCTTTAAATGCTATTTTTAATGAAGGAGAATATGCAGACAAAGTGGTAGCAAGAGCATTAAAAAAAGACAAACGTTGGGGAAGTTCTGACAGGAAGTTTGTTGCTGAAACGATATACGAAATTGTTCGTTGGAAACGATTATACGCAGAAATTGCCGAAGTAAAAGAACCTTTCGACAGAGAAAATCTATGGAGAATGTTCGCAGTTTGGGCCGTTTTAAGAGGATACCCAATCCCGGATTGGAAACAACTGGAAGGAACTCCCGAAAGAAAAATAAAAGGACGTTTTGATGAACTATCTAAAGTTAGAGCCTTAAAAGAATCTATTCCGGACTGGATGGATGAATTGGGTGTAAAAGAACTTGGAGAAAAAGTTTGGGCTACAGAAATTGCCGCTCAAAACCAGCCTGCCAAAGTTATTTTAAGAACCAATACGCTTAAAGGAACCAAAGAAAGCCTGAGAAATACGTTGATGGATTTGAATATTGAAACAGAATATTTAAAAGATCAGCCTGAAGCTTTAGTATTAAAAGAAAGAGCCAATGTATTTTTGACAGACGCTTTTAAACAAGGACTTTTTGAAGTTCAGGATGCCAACTCACAATTAGTAGCCGGTTTTATGGATGTAAAACCAGGAATGCGCGTTGTAGATACCTGCGCCGGTGCCGGAGGAAAAACACTGCACATTGCTTCTTTGATGGAAAACAAAGGACAATTGATTGCAATGGATTTGTACGAAAGCAAACTGAAACAATTGAAATTAAGAGCCAAAAGAAATGGTGCTTTTAATATTGAATACCGTATTATTGACACTACAAAAGTGATCAAAAAATTACACGAAAAAGCAGACCGTGTTTTAATTGATGCTCCTTGTAGCGGCTTAGGAGTTCTTAAAAGAAATCCGGATGCCAAATGGAAACTGAAACCTGAATTTATTGATAATATTCGTAAAGTACAGGCAGAAGTTTTAGAAAGCTATTCTAAAATCGTAAAACCAGGTGGAAAGTTAGTTTATGCAACGTGTTCTGTTTTACCATCTGAAAATCAGGAGCAGGTAGAAAAATTCCTGAAAACCGAAATCGGACAACAATTTACTTTCATAAAAGATCGTAAAATCCTGGCATCTGAATCTGGTTTTGATGGATTTTATATGGCTTTAATGGAACGCAAAGACGCTGTTATAAAAGAATAGTTAAAATTTAAATTCCAATTTTTAAATCCCAAATTCCAATTGTAAGGCTGGAATTTGGGATTTATTTATTTTATCACGAGCAAAGTATAGTCCCTACGGGACATTTTTACTTATTGGGCTGTCTTTTTTACTAATATCAAACCCCTAACGAATTGAATATAAAGAGATTAAAACCTTTTTACAAGATAATATTCAAAAAGAAATATCTCGTAGAGATTAAATATTGGTAAAAAAGCACACAGAAAAAGGCTATTTGTCCCGTAGGGACTAAACAACAACCTATTTTAAATTCATTAAGCCAGGCTTGGCTTACGCAACAACTTCCCGTTTTCGTTTTCTTTAAACTTCGGAACAAAAACAATCTCTTTTGGTTTTTCATATTTATCTAAAACATCAAAAAATTCCGGCGCAAATTCTTGTTTCTCGCCTTCGACAACCAAAATTAATTTTTCGCCCAAAGAAGTATCCGGAACTCCTGTTACAAAAAATCTGGTATTTATTTTACCTATCAATTTTGCTTCTATCTGTTCTGGAATGAGCTTTACTCCTCCACTATTAATAACATTATCAATTCTTCCCAGGAAAATAAATTGATTCTCTCTTATCAATTCGACCAAATCATTGGTCACAATTGGCTCATCAGAAATAGCAGCAACAGTAATCACCAAACATCCGCGATCATCCTGACTAATTTTTGCATTTGGTAAAACGGTAAAAACATTCTCTCCCACTTTTCTCGCAGCGATATGAGTAATGGTCTCCGTCATACCGTATGTCTCATAGACTTCGGTTTTTATCAATGGCAAAACTTTTTCTTCAAGAGCAGCATCCATTTTAGCACCTCCAACTATCAGTTTTTTTACATTTTTTAAATTATCAATCGAATTCTCAACCTGCAAAGGTACCATAGCAACAAAATCATACTCTTTTGTATTTAGCCCTAATGGCTGAGTGCTTGGCGCAACAATATCCAATTCGAGACCTAAAATAATAGCACGAACCAACATCATTTTGCCGGCAATAAATTGCACAGGCAAACAAAGTAAAGCCTTATTTCCCGGCTCTAATTCGAAAAAATCTCCAGTTCCTAAGGCAGATTGAATCATGGCTTGTTTTTCTAATCTTACTAGTTTTGGAAGCCCCGTGGTTCCGGAAGTTTTCATCTCGATATAGTCCTTATCATCGAACCAATCGAGCAGAAACTCCCCTATTGCAGCTTCATTTCCGTCGCCTTCTTTTATATAATCATAAGCAACACGGCGCAACTCGTCAGCGTTTAAATGAAAACCATTTATCTTAAAATAGTTGTGAACATTTTTGTGTGTTAATTTTGACATTTTATAATTGATTTGAAATTTCTACAACATTTATTTTACCCGTTAATTTTTCTTTCCAGTTACTCCAATTGTATTTTTTGCTAAAAATAAAAAGTAAAATAGGATAGATTATGACAACCGGCAATATAACATCAAGGCCGGCAGATGGCTCTGATAAATCTTTAAAAATAGAATGAGTCTGAAAGACAGACCAATCTGAAGTAACTAATAAAGCTCCGATTAAATTATTGGCAGCATGAAAACCAAGAGCTAATTCTATTCCCTCATCCATAAGGGTAATAACGCCTAAAAACAAGCCAGTTCCTATGTAATAAACCATAATAACGTAACCCATTTTAGCAACTTCCGGATTAAAAATATGCATTAGCCCAAATATAAGAGAGGTCATCATTAACGGAAACCATCTATTAAGAGCCAAATTAGCAAAACCCTGCATTAGATATCCTCTGAAAATATATTCTTCGGTACTGGTTTGAATGGGAATCAATATCGCTCCTAAAACCAATAAAATCAAAAAAGGAACCAGTTTAAAATTCCATACAAAATTTCCAGGAGCGTTTAAATACACCACCACAAAACTTAATATTGTGAAAAAAGACCATAAAAAAAAGGAGAAAAAAATACGTTTCCAATCGACCGCTTTTCTTGATGTTGTAACCGATAAAAGGGTTTGATGATGCAAATATTTGAGTACAAAATAAATACCGGCAAATGCAAAAGCAAACGAAATCATAACCAAAAACAAGGTAAGATTAGGTTCGAATATTTTCATAACGGCAGCATTATCTGTTGGAATTGCTTGTTTCCCGGTCAAAGTTTTTCCCAACACCGCAACCGAAAAAGGAATCTGACCTATAAATGACGCGATAATAATTAAAACTGATCCAACTAGATACAACCAAAACTTATTTTGAGATTTAATTCCTTGCTCTAAAAACATATTTATAATAATTTAAAAATGAGAATTCGATTTAACAACTAAATCTTACTTTTGGTCTTGCTAAAATACCGAATTTTTAATTTAATTCACTTAACACACTTTAAATATAACAAAATGATACAAATTTACCACAATCCACGCTGCGGAAAATCAAGAAGCTGTGTGGCTTTTATTGAGCAAACCAATCAGGAATACGAAATCATTCCGTACCTGACAGAAACTCCTGATTTTAATGAGCTAAAAGCATTACTCAAAAAATTAAATCTTGAGGCCATTGAATTAGTTCGAACTAAAGAGAAAATATGGATCGAAAATTATAAAGGAAAAGAATTAACCAATGACAAGATTATTCAGGCCATGACAGATTATCCCATTTTAATAGAACGCCCAATTGTTATAAAGGACGGAAAAGCAATTATAGGACGCGATTTAGAGAAAGTTGCTTCTTTTTTAGATTGATTATAAAGAGCATTATTAACATTTTTTTGTGATTTCTCTCTTTAAACCAAAAGGTACATTTGCGGTCTAAAAGAAAAAGAAACCAGAAATTAAAATGAAAAAAATCAAATTTGCTGTATTACTTGTATTCCTATTTACAAGTTTTTACAATTACGCGCAACAACCACCAGGTAAAAACAAAGTAAAAGTTACAGGGAAAGTTTTCGAAAAAATAAGCAAACAACCTCTTGAATATGCCACCATTTCGATTACAGCACCAAATGACACTAAAGTCATTGCAGGCGGAATCACAAATCCTAAAGGGGAATTTGATGTAGCAATTGCTCCTGGAACTTACGACATAAAAGTTGAGTTTATTTCGTTTAAAGCAACCGAGATTAAAGGAAAAAATATTCAGGATGATACTAATTTAGGTGTCGTAAATCTATCTGAAGACGCAGCACAACTTAATGAAGTTGTTGTTCGTGCAGAAAAATCGTCAGTAGAAATAAAACTGGACAAAAAAGTATACAACGTAGGCCAGGATATGATGGTAAAAGGCGGAACTGTAAGTGACGTTTTGGACAATGTTCCATCGGTTTCTGTTGACACCGAAGGAAACGTAAGCTTAAGAGGAAGTGATAATATCAGAATTTTAATTGATGGAAGGCCTTCAAACGCCATCAACGTTGCCGAAGCTTTACGCCAGCTTCCGGCAGATGCTATTGATAAAGTAGAAGTAATTACAAACCCATCAGCACGTTATGATGCGGAAGGAGGGTCAGGATTGATCAACATCATTCTTAAAAAAGGAAAAAATCAGGGACTAAACGGAACTTTTATTGCCTCAACAGGTATTCCTGAAACGTATGGTGCAAGTGCCAACCTGAATTATAAAACCGAAAAATTAAACTACTTCACAACTGCAGGTTACAACTACAGAACCAATGAAGGTGGAGGATTAACCAATACGGAATATTTTAATGCCGATAAAACACCTAAAGGATATTTAGATGAAGATCGTGACACTAAAAGAACCAACGAAGGATTCAACGGAAGAGCAGGTGTAGAATGGACAGTTGCGCCAAATACATTTTGGACAAATGCTATTAATTACCAAAAAAGTAATGGAAACAGCAGAGACTTAATTAACTATAATAATTTCGACGCTAATCGAGCTTTTACAGGAACTTCTTTCCGCTTGAACAATGGAGATACAGATAGCGAAAATGTAGAGTATACTTCAAATTTAATTAAAAACTTCAACGACAAAGGACACAAACTTACTGCCGATTTATCGGTTTCAAGAAATACAGATGACAGTAACAGCCTTATTACAGCATCACCTAATTTCAATAATACTTTAAACGATCAGGTTCAAAAACAAATACAAGTTCAGGCTGATTATGTTTTGCCTTTAGGCGAAGGAAGCCAGTTCGAAGCTGGATACAAAGGTAATTTTGGTGACTTAAACAACAAATACATAATAACCGACAATAGTGGTATTGCCAATCCCAATCTTTCAAATACTTTAGAGTACAAAGAAAACATAAATGCGATTTACACGCAATACGGTTTCAAAGTAAACAAATTCTCTTATTTATTTGGTTTACGTTGGGAAGACACCAACATTCAGGTGAACTTATTAGATAATAATGATTTCAATACTAAGAAATACAACAACTTATTTCCTAGTGCTTTTATTAGTTACGAAATTTCAGATCAGAGTAATTTTACGGCAAGCTACAGTAAACGTTTGTCAAGACCAAGAGGACGTTTCATGAATCCTGCAACAAATTACTCCAGTAATGTCAATATTTTTCAGGGAAATCCGGATCTTGATCCGTCTCTAACTGATAAATATGATATTGGATATCTTAAACGTTGGGACAAAGTAACTTTTAATACTTCGGCTTATTTCGAAAACACAAAAGACGTTTTTAGTTTCGTAAGAACTCCTACAGGCGACGTTGTAGATTCTGATGGTCAGGTCGTAACTCCTACACCAGATAATCCAGTTGAGGGAATTCCGGTTATTTTAAGCCGTCCAATTAACTTAGGAAGAGAGCAAAAATTCGGTTTTGAATTTACATTGAATTATACTCCATTCAAAAAATGGAGAGTAAACAGTAATTTCAATATTTACAACGTAAAAACAACCGGAGAAAACACATACACTGATACTAAAGGAAACGTTGTTGTACAAAATCTGGACAACCAAGCCACAACCTGGTTTGCCAGAATCAACTCAAAATTAACTTTACCGTACAAAATCGACTGGCAGTTAAGCGGAGTCTACAATGGTGAACAAAAAACAGCTCAGGGTAAAAACCTTGGACAATTTGCCATGAATACTGCTTTTAGTAAAGATGTTTTAAAAGATAAAGCTACTATTGCATTCAATATTAGCGATATTTTCAACTCAAGAATCATGAAGTCATACACTTACCTTCAAAACGATACAACTCTTGAGAGCCAGACATCATATGGTGAAATGCAATTTCGTAAACGTCAATTCAACTTATCGTTTACCTATCGTTTCAACAAACCTAAAACCGAAAGAGAAAAACCGGGTGCGCCAAGAAATGATGGTGACGGTGGAGGAGAATTTCCTGGATAACACTTCGTGAAATTCCAAAAATAGAAAATTCCAAATTCCAATCTCATTGGATAAATTCCAAAATTTAAAATCCAAATTCCAATTTAAAAATTGGAATTTGGATTTTTTTTGATAAACTGTAAATGTTGTTGAAAACATAATATCTACATTTTTTTACCGCAGAGAATACAAAGATTTTATCTAAGAATGTTTAAAACACAAAGTTCGCAAAGCTAAATCAACATAAAGCTTGCGAACTTTGCCTTTTTTAAAAAGCTGATAGTAAGAAAACCTTGGCGTTCTTTGCGGTAAATTTTTTCTTTCTGTATAGGTTTTGGGGTTGGCTTTTTGGAATTTTTTATTTTTGGAATTTCATTTTTTGGAACAAAAAAAAGGACTCGTAAAAACGGGTCCTTTTTTTATAAAGTCAACTTAAAATTAAATTGCTTGTTCTGCTTTTTTCTTTGCTCTTTTCTCTTTGATCATTTCCCAGCTTGCTCCCGTAACCCAATAAGATACGAAACCAACTAAGAAAAACATCAACCAAAACCCTATAGTTAGTATGGTCAAGAAAAGTAAAAAGCCTAAGTACTGTGAAAATTCAAACATGTTTTCCGGAATTTTTGAATGTAAGGACAAATGTATGTTTTATATTTTTCCTTAGCAATAAAAACCAAATCAATTTTCATAAAATCACAATAATCCGTATATTTAAACTCATTTTAAATAAGGGATTTTTTCGAATATTATTTAACTAGCTAAACGATAAGAACATGAGTATTTTCAGGAGCTGATTCCTGCTGTCCACTATATCTTTTGTGTCCGCCGCCGCGGACACAAAAGGATGCCGCTCCCATCAGGGCTAGGGCAATAGTTTTCAAAAGAAGTTTTCATTAACTAAAGAAATAGTAAGCATACCAGTAAAAAATCCGTGTAAATCCGCGTCTGTACGAAGTAAATCTGTTTCATCCGCGTTCCATTTACCATACAAACATTAAACAACAAAACAATAATCACACATATATAACATCATGAAATACAGAATAGAAAAAGACACTATGGGCGAAGTACAAGTCCCAGCCGATAAATACTGGGGAGCACAAACAGAACGTTCAAGAAATAATTTCAAAATTGGCGCTTCGGCATCAATGCCACAAGAAATCATAGAAGGTTTCGCTTATCTAAAAAAAGCAGCCGCCTATGCCAATGCCGATTTAGGCGTTTTACCAGCCGAAAAACGTGACGCTATTGCAGCCGTTTGCGACGAAATTCTTGCCGGACAATTAAAGGATGAATTTCCGTTAGTGATTTGGCAAACCGGTTCGGGAACCCAAAGCAACATGAACGTGAATGAAGTTGTCGCCAATCGTGCACAAGTTTTAAAAGGATTTAATATTGGCGAAGGAGAACCTTTTATCAAAGCCAATGACGATGTAAATAAATCACAATCATCAAACGACACCTTCCCTACCGCCATGCACATCGCAGCGTATAAAATGGTAATTGAAACCACCATTCCGGGAGTCGAAAAACTGCACGCAACTCTAACTGCAAAAGCAACCGAATTCAAAGATGTTGTAAAAATTGGCCGTACGCACCTTATGGACGCTACACCATTAACTTTAGGACAGGAAATTTCAGGTTATGCCGCTCAATTATCCTTCGGATTAAAAGCGCTTAAAAATACTTTAGCACATCTTTCAGAAATTGCTCTTGGAGGAACCGCAGTAGGAACCGGACTAAATACACCAAAAGGTTACGATGTAAAAGTTGCCGAATACATCGCAAAATTCACCAGCCTGCCTTTCGTTACAGCCGAAAATAAATTCGAAGCTCTGGCTGCACACGATGCGATTGTTGAAACACACGGAGCATTAAAACAATTGGCTGTTTCACTAAACAAAATAGCAAACGACATCAGAATGCTGGCTTCAGGACCACGTTCCGGAATTGGAGAAATTCATATTCCCGAAAACGAACCAGGATCCTCAATCATGCCCGGAAAAGTAAATCCAACGCAATGCGAAGCCTTAACAATGGTTTGCGCACAAGTAATAGGAAATGATATGGCAATTGCCGTTGGCGGAATGCAGGGACATTATGAACTAAATGTCTTTAAACCTGTTATGGCTGCAAACTTCCTGCAATCAGCAAGACTCTTAGGAGATGCCTGCGTTTCATTCGATGAACATTGCGCTCAGGGAATCGAACCCAACTATAAAAGAATCAAAGAATTGGTAGACAACTCATTGATGCTGGTTACGGCTTTAAACACCAAAATAGGTTATTATAAAGCAGCCGAAATTGCTCAAACCGCTCACAAAAACGGAACAACGCTTAAAGACGAAGCTGTTCGTTTGGGTTATGTAACTCCAGAGGATTTTGATGCGTGGGTAAAACCGGAGGAGATGGTTTAGATAATTATAAATTGTGAATTGTTAATGGTAAATTATTCCAAACAATCGATGCATATACTTTATCCATAGTTAACAAAAAAGAGCTTTCTAAAATAATAGAAAGCTCTTTTGTTATATTCAATACTGTACTCTGAAGAATAAAATCAATTAATAATTCATAATTAACAATTTATAATTATGAATTATTTCCCGTCTACATAATCTTGCAAATAGGCAAATCTTTCCGTCAACTTACCATTTTCGGTGATTTTAGCACGTTGTAAAATTCCGTCTTTATCTCCATTGAAGAAAGCAGGAATAACATGTTCCATGAATTGCTCTCCAAAACCTTCGCTGGCATCTTTAGGGATTTCGCAAGGTAAATTATCCACTGCCATAACTACAACAGCTGCAGGATGAAACACCTCAACTTCTTTGTCTTCTAACGGAAAATAACCATAGATAGGTTCTTCAATTGTCGACGAACGCAAAGTACAGGCAATTGGCCCCTTCACATCACAAGAAATATCAGCCACAACTTTTAGTTTACAATCACTGGCATTCAACATTTCTCTCGTTAAAATCATTGGAGCGCCAGTAGCATAAAAATGCCCGGCAAAATAAATATCCGAAACTTTAGTAAACTTTTCAAAATCAGAAACGTACTCATCAGGATGGGCTACAAAATCTCTAAAATCAATAACTTCTCCGTCTATCCTTTTATTATATTCTAAAACATCCAATTGAACATAGACAGGTTGAGCATAGTTTTTAGTCAGATAATTTTCGATTGTAATTTCCTTAACTTTAATAGCATCCAGAATTTCTTTGGCACCGCTGCCTACTTTTCCGGTTCCGGTCAGGACGAATTTTAATGCAGGCAAATTAAGACGCTTCAAATGCATGATCAAGGCATCTTTTCCGGCAAGAGTTTCTGCTTTGGGCAATTTAAACAATTCAAATTTTATCCCAAAAGCACGAATTCCATTATAAACACCAACCATTCCGGCGTATTTTCCAAAACCAATTAAGCGACGGTTTTGATCATCAACAATAGTTTCATGATCGTACAGATCGATATTTTTTTCTAAAATTGCTTTCAACAATTTCTGGTTATAAGGCTGTTTCTTTATTGTATGCGAAAAAAAGAAATACGCTTTATTTGGAATCAAATTTTCTACAGGAACTTCTTTTACCCCAAATAAAACATCAGAACCAGAAACATCGTCTGTCACAGTGATTCCCATACTTTTATATTGAACATCAGAAAAAATCCTAATATCAGAACTTTCTACCTCAACAACAGCATCATGATAGGTTTGTTTCAGTTTTGCAAGTTCATTTGGTGAAAATACAACGCGACGATCCGGTGGATTTTTTCTTTCTTTTATAATTCCAAATTTCATTTATAACAGATTAAAATAATTATTAATATAACTTTTTTACTTGAATTTGTTTCAAATGTAACAAATTTAGTTAAATTTTTGTTGTGAAAATACAATTAAGAATGTTTTAAAACCGTTAGAAGCTGAATAACAATCAACTAATAAAACTACGTCTTAATATTTTGTTAAAATAGTCTTTTTAAACAGTAAAAAAAGACAAAACATAAATATTGAATTCTATATATTTGTTTTTAAAGAATGATGAAAATGAGCCTCCTTAAAAAAACAAATATACCACAAATACTTTTCTCAATACTAGTTTTAACCTCTTGTGGTAAAGACAAAAAAACACAAACAGATACAACAGCAGAAGTCGAGGATACTTTACCTAAAATGAAACCATTAGCGAATGAAACTAAAATTTCACAAGCTTATATCAATTCAGTTGCCGGAAGAATAAATCACTTTTACACAAAAAACTGGCCGAACAATAGTATGAACGGAAGTTTTTTAGTGGCCAAAAATGGTCAGATTATCTTTGAAAGATATAATGGTTTCGCCAATAAAAATAAAGAAACGAAAATAACAGCAGAAACTCCGGTGCAAATTGCTTCTGTAAGTAAAGTTTTGACTGCAACAGCAGTTTTAAAATTGGTCAATGCAGGTAAAATTGATTTGGATCAAAAAGTAAACACTATTTTAAAAACATTTCCTTACCCGGAATGTACCATTCGAATGTTATTATCTCACAGAAGCGGAATGCGTAATTACGCTTATTTCACAGACAGAGACAAGTCGGTTTGGGACAGACACAATCAACTGACCAATAAAGATATTCTTGATATTTTGGCTACAAAAGATATTGGATTAGAAGCTAAAACCGGAACACGTTTTAGTTACTGCAATACTAATTATGCAATGCTTGCGCTTATTATCGAAAAAATTACAGGTCTGTCATACAAAGAAGCCATGTCTGAAATGATATTCAAGCCTCTTGGAATGACGCATACCTATGTTTTTGATGATGATAAGGACAGAAAAAAGATTGTTCCTTCTTATAAAGGTAATGGTGTCGAAATTGGTTTTGATTACCTGGATAATGTTTACGGAGATAAAAACGTATTTTCGACTGCAAGAGACCTTTTAAAATTTGATCGCGCCAGAAATGCTCCCGGATTTTTAAAACCGGAACTTTTAAAACAAGTTTATACCGGTTATAGTAATGAAAGAAAAGGTACCAAAAACTACGGTTTAGGTATTAGAATGATCAATTGGGAAACGGGACAAAATTATTACTTTCACAACGGTTGGTGGCATGGTAATACCTCATCTTATATTCCGTTAATGAAAGAGCATGTTACCATTATTGCTTTATCGAATAAAATGACAACGAAAACCTATGCAGTTCGTAAATTGGCTCCTATTTTTGGAGATTATCCGTTTAATTTCAAGGATGAAGAATAATATTATTTTTCTGAAAAATTTATTACAAAACTAACTTCAAATAGTATAAATTTGCAAACTCATTTTTGGGGTCGACTGGTTTTGACAGCAAGTCGAATTGAAAAGTAAGCACGTCGAGCATTGAGACCTTGCTCGTAAATATAAGATCTTACAATTTTACACGGCGAAAATAACTACGCTTTAGCTGCATAATC
>Ga0247813_10001238_pt1 | contig 19928 bp, 15 predicted proteins | sample UWRJL169409C1_FD_180719 | JGI IMG/M metagenome (GOLD analysis project Ga0247813, IMG submission 180719) | Plant litter microbial communities from Arlington Agricultural Research Station in Wisconsin, United States - UWRJ-L169-409C-1 | ecosystem: Environmental > Terrestrial > Plant litter >... | reverse complement strand
CGATGGTGAGTGCTTTGTTGACGGAAATGTTGCTGGTGATGTCGCCCCCGAGCGTGATCGTGCGGGCGCCGCCAGTGCCTTGAAGTGTGATGTTTTGAGATCCAAAAGCCTGAAAATCCAAGGCGGTTTCCAAAATCGTGTTGGCGCTAAACTGGATGGTTTGAGCGGCTGCCAACGTCAGCGTCGCATCCCAGAGGCCGTTGATATCGCCGTCCACCCAGTTTGCCGTGTCATTATAGTCGTAGGTGCCGCCGGCGGTCTTGTTCCAGCCGGAGGTGGGTTGTGCGAGGAGGAGGGGCGGGAGGATGGTGGTGGTGGCGAGTGCTGCGAGCGTGAGAAAGGGTGTTTTCATGGGGAGGCGCAGTTTGGCTTAGTTCGCTGCGACGCGGGCGACGTGCCAGTCGAAGAACAGGGTGTTGATGCCGCCGGAGTGATTGGGGTCGCCGAGGGGGGTATTGGGGACAACCGCCGGAGGGCGGTCGGCGAGCGCGGCGGATTTCGGTGGCATGGCCGCGAGTTTCTGCGGTTTGGGGTTCATGAGAAACTGCTTGGATGCCGGGTCCTGATACACGAAGCCGAAGGGCCGGATTTCTTTCCCTTTGTCGTCTTTCATCACCACCCCTTTCTCATCTTTGAGTTGCTTGAATTCGTAGCGAGCGGTCGTGGTGCTGTCGCCTTTGTAGCCAGGGCAGTCAAAGGTCGGCGAGTAGAGCTGGCCGGAGGACCCCCAGTTCTTGGGTTTCACTACATTGATGTAGGAAATCAGGGAGTTTTGGAAATTGCGCGGATCGGCGTCAAAGCGGGGTGAGATCCAGGCTCCGCCGCCTGGGAGGACGCCTTTGTTGTCCGTGGTATAGCTCTGGATGGCTACGCCCATTTCGCGAAGATTGCCGACGCAGCGGGAGCTGGTGCTGGATTCGCGGGCGATATTGATCACCGGCAATAAAATCGCGATGAGCACGCCGATGATCGCGATGACGGTCAGTAGCTCGATGAGGGTGAATGCCGAGCGCTGGGGGTAGCGCACGCGAGGAGCGCGGGGTGGGGTCAGGGTATTCATGTTCCGGGGGTAAGGGGGTAACCGGGTTTAGAAAGCAGGGAGGACTTCGGGCCGTCATTTATGTTTGGGGTAGACTACTATGCAAGCACTTTATCTTTATCTGATATTTGCGTTTAATATGGCCCGGTTAAGGCTTATTTTATGGCAAAAAATTATTATAAATCATTCTTAATTAATTTAATAAGTAATTTATTTAGGGTATTTTTATTGGCATAGCACATTGCTATAATTTTGTTGCATGGCGATGGGCGGAGTGATTTGTTTTTCGTCTCAAGCGCATGATGTGTTTGGTTCAGCTGTTTTTGTGAGCATTCCCCAATTTAAGCATAAGCAGGTAGAGGCCGAAATTCGCCAACTGGTGCAGACGCTGCCGGTCGGAGCGCGGCTGCCGGCTGAGCGCGGGCTGGCGGCGTCGTATGGTTGTAATTTTCTCACGGTTCGCCGCGCGCTGAAACAGCTCGTCGAGGACGGGATCGTGGTGCGTCGAATCGGCAGCGGCACGTTTGTGGCGAAACATCCGGTGCCTACGTCGGGCGGGGTGAAGCGTTCGGCCAATCGCGTCGGGGTCCTGGTTTGCCAAGGCGGCAATGCCTATGCCTATCGCGTGTTGCAGGCCATCGCGCATGCGGGCTTGGAGCAAAAGGTGGAGCTGCGTTCGAGTTGGGTGCGCGATTTTTGTGATGACGGTCTTACTCAGGCGAAGCTGCTGGAGCAGGAGGGGTGCGTGGCGATCACGCTGCCTTGGTTTTCGCATGACCGCATCGATGAGGTGCGCACGTTCGTGCGGAATTGTCCGCTGCCGGTGAGCCTGCCGATGGTGATTCCAGGGCTGGAGAAAAACAGTTTCGAGCAGCAGGAGATTTTCGGCGGCAGCCTGCAGATCGCGTCGGAGGCGGTGTGCGGTTATTTTCACGCGCTCGGTCACCGGCGCATTGCGTTGCTCGGTCCGGACTCGGCCGGGGACGTGGTGCTGCAAAAGGTGTTGAGCGCCTATGCGTGTTATACGTCGCGGGAAAACCTGCCCAATTTCTGCGGTCTGGTGCGTTCCGGCGCGCAGGCGATGGACCAGCTCGCGGAGCGTTGGAAGGCGTATCGCGGCGATCTCGCGGTGATGAGCTATGATGATGAACACGCGCTGCGGTTCATGACGGCGATGCACAAGATCGGCCTGAGCGCGCCAGAGGATTTTCAGATCGTCGGTTACAACGACACTGAGGCGAGCGGGTTCAGTGATCCGCCGTTGAGCACGATCCGGCAGAACTTCGATTACATCGGGCACTGGCTCATCAAGAGTGCGCTGGGCCTGGCGAGCGGGGTCGCGGATCAATCGGCGCGGTTGCCGCGTCCGCAGATGTTGGTGCGCGCCACGTGCGGCGGGTCGCGTCGCATGGACGCGGCGTTCCGCGCCAAGCTGCCGCATCTCGATATTTTGGCGGAGGCGGAGGCGAGCACTCCGTTAACGCCGGTGCCTGCATGATTCATGTCGGGTGCGCCGCAGGTGCGCCCCTTATCGGTGATGGGCCCTGGATGTGCCTCGCCTCCCTCTTTCTTTAACCCCCATGAAAAACATACCTCCCGTTTCCTTATTGTTGAGCAATCGCGTGCGTCTTCTGACTGCGGCTCTCGTGCTGGGCGCGCTGCCGGCTTCCCTCGTTCACGCAGCGCCGGATACCAAGCCCGTGGATGCAAATCTAGTGATCAATGGAAGTCTTGAGGCGCCGAACGCGACGAAGGATTACGCGCTGGGCTGGGCCAAGGCGCGGGGTGGCAAGGTCTCCTGGCTGGCGGAGGCGGGCGATCATTTTATCCGTCTGGAATCCACCGAACCGGGTAAGATGGTGTCGATTTATCATCCCGTCGCATTGCAGGGGGCGAAGGCCGTGGAGCTCACGGTGAAGGCTCGCGTGACGGGTCTGGTGCGTGGCGATCAGTCGTGGTTTGACGCTCGCGTGATGTCCAATTTCCGCGATGCGGGCGGGGCCGAGATCAAGAGCGCTTCGAAGCCGATCGCGTTTGGCAAGGACACGGACGGTTGGGTTGAGCGCAAGGTCGTCATGACGGTGCCCGAGGGTGCGGTGATGCTCGCGATCCTGCCGACGTTGCTGAACGTAAACGCGGGCACGATGGATATCACCGAGGTGAAGCTGCTGGCGGTTGAGCCGCCGGCGGCCGCACCTGCTCCTGCTGCGAAGCCGTGAGCAAGGGCGGTCTTCAGCTGCTCTGCGGCCGCCGGCACGGTTTGACCGGGCTGCGTGGAGTCGTGGCTGGACTGGCGTTGTGCGCCGGGCTGGTGGCGGCGGCGCGCGCCGAGGAGGCGGCGGGCAGTGTGTTCGGTCGCACGGAGCGCGGCACGGCGGCGCTGGTGGGGATTTTTTATGATCTGAAACAGACGCAGCAGCGCGAGCCGGTGCCGGGCAACGGAAAGGACTATGCGGCGTTTGTGGATGAGTTTCTCGTGTCGGGACTCGACGAGGCGAAGTTCAACCGCTTTTTCCGCGCGGGCCTGCCGCTTTACACCACGCAGATCGCCACGGGTCGCATGAATGCGGAGGCGGCGCCGAAAGCGTTTGGTGTCGAGGAAGTCGTGAAGCCGCGCGCGTGGGTCGTTCACTACAAGGGCCAGGTCGCGCCGCCCTCGGATGGCGCGTATCGGTTTGTGGGCGCGGCCGACGACATGATGGTGGTGGCGATCAACCGCCGCGTGGTGCTCGTGGGCAACTTGCCCAGCACGGTGTTTCCTCGTCTCGGCTGGAAGCAGACGGAAGGCGGTCCAAAAGTCGCGGCCAACTCAGGTGCGAAATATGGTGACTGGATCGAGCTGAAGGCGTCGCAGCCGGTGGACATCGACATCCTCATCGGCGAACGGCCGGGCGGTATTTTTAACGCGCTCCTGCTCTACGAAAAAAAGGGCGAGGCGTATCCGCGGCTCAAGGGCGAGATCGTGCTGCCGTTGTTTCAAGTCGCGCCTTACCCGATGACGGAGACGCGGTATCTCACGGATCGCACGCCGTGGAAGTGTTTTGACTGAGGGCAGGCCGCGGTCCGCCCAACAACCTGATTTTTAAAGTATCCGTATCGGAAAGATTCCCCGTCCATGATCATCACCTGCAAAAAAAAGATCCCCTTTCACTGGATCGCGTTCGCGATCCTGCCATGGGCTGCGTTCAGCTTTAAGGGCGGTGTCATCGGCACAGGGTTTTTGTTCTCGCTGAAAAAATTCGTCGAGAACCCGGCCGGGCTCACCTTCGTGCTGAGTTTGCCGTCTTTCGTTTCGCTGGTGCTGCAACCGGTGGTGAGTTTTCTGTCGGACCGCATCTGGACGCGGTTCGGGCGTCGAAAGCCGTTTGTGGGCACGTCCTTTTTCGGCGTCGCGGCGACGATGATCCTGATGCCGCTGATGCCGAACTTCTGGGCGCTGCTGGCGGTGTATATGCTCTACAACGTGTTTGCGGATCTGAATTCGCCGATGGAGCCGCTCAAGCAGGAGATCATCCCTCCGCCGGAGCGCGGGCGGGCGACGGCGGCGATGTCGTGGTTCAGCAATCTCGCGACGATGGTGTTCTGGTTCGTGGCGCTGGGCCGTTTCGACGACGTGAGCTACATGGGCGGTCTCGCGGTCCAGGGTGAGACGGTCATCTACTGGACCGGCGGTTTGCTGATGTTGATGATGGGCCTGCTCATCACGCTCGGTATCCGGGAAATGGATCAGAAGAGTCCGCTGCGCGGCCAGCGCCTGACGCCTGCGACGTTCTTTGGCGGATTGTTGGACCGTGAACTGTGGCCGGTTTACCTGCTGATTGTCGGCTCGACGTGCATGAATTTCTACGCGGGCCTCGGTGCGCTCAGTAATCTGCTCTACACGGAACAGTGGGCCTACACGAAACAGGAGATGGGCATCAACGTGGCGGTCGGCGGCATCATCAACGTGTTCGCGATCGCGGTGCTGGCGATTTTTGCGGACCGCCTCAACCGCATGCGCGCCTACCAGACGTTGATCGTGCTGTCGCTCATCGGGCAGATTTTCTATTACTGCTACATCGAGTTTGTGCTGCCCGACAAACACCCCTCGCTCGTAGAGATCATCGTGTTTGGCGAGACGCTCTCGATCCTCGGTATTCTGACGGGCATGGTCTATGTGCCGCTGGTCTACGACTACGTGCGTCGCAATAAAATGGGCACCTACAACGCCGGCGCCACGGTGGTGTCGCGCCTCACGGTGCTGATCACGCTCAACGGCGTGGGCTTGTTTGTGTGGGGCTACGCCACGCTGTTCCAGCCGCCGGCCGGCGAGATGGTGCGCGTGGTGCTGCGCGGTGGAGACGAGAACCGGAAGCCGGAGGTTTTGCAGACGTTGCAGACTGCGAACTGGAACCAGGCGGGCGCGGCGCACGCGGTCGTGCCGGCGGATCTGGCGACCGACTCGTGGCGCGCGGACGGAACGTTCTCCGACACGGGCCGAGGCTGGGAAATCCGCATGCGAAACAAGGGCAGCGAGGCGCTTTCATCGGAAAAGGAAAAACTGGAGAAGGAGCGCGGGCCGCTCATCTCCAATGAGAAGATACTCATCGACCGTGCCGCGTCGCACACGGCGGCCGGCCGGACTGAAGACGCGCGCAAAGTTACGGCGGAGGCCGGTGAGATGCGTGCGCAGCAGGTTCCGCTGACCGAACGCATCAAGGTGATCGAGGCCGAGCTCGCTGGGCGTTCACGCGCGTTCCGCGGTGAAGTTGAAAAGGTGCTCGGTGATCGCCTGATCAAGGAAGGCGACCAGATCCTCGGTGCGCGGGTGCGGGATGCCGTCGTGTTTGAACTCCCGACGGTGCGCCGGGTGGATGTGCACGAGCTGGAGCGTTCGCTCGACGGACTGCGCCGCAGCCGTTCCGACTTGATCGATCTGCGTCCGCTCAAGCAGGGCGACGTTTACGGGTTGGAAGTGAGCGCGGTCGTGGAGCCCGGCGTGGATGCCGCTGCGCTCGCGGCGGAGTTGCAGTCGGTGGTGACGCTCGCGGTTGCCCAGCGCCAGGCGGGGTTGTTCCCGGCCGAGCGTGACGTGCGCAACCTCAGCCGGCAGCAGGCGCTGACGCTGGACCTGATGGTGTTGGAAACGCCGATGGAAACTTACGTCTCGCCGATCACGCGGGTCGTCAATGTCGGCCTCGCCTGGATCGACCGCGTGCCCGCGCCGGAGCGGCGTTTGTCGGCGGTCGCGCGTAATCTGCGTCTGCCGGGGGATGCGAACCACGTGCGGGCCGATGCCGGCTCGGAGGCGAAAGCGATGCGCATCACGGCGGTGATGCCGGCGGCGACGGCCTCGGGCGCGGCGGTCGTTGTTCCAACGACGGCGGTGTCCGCGACGGGTGCGGCCGATGTGTTGAGCGAGCGCATCGGGACGCTCTTGGCTGAACCGGCGGCGCGTGAGCGCACGGCTTGGGTGCGCGGGTTTTATGACCGCGTCGAAAAGTCGGCGGCGACGCAGAAGATCACGGTCGCGCATCCGGTGCTGGCGACCGGTTATGCGGCGATGAAGTATGATTATATGAGCGGCTACCTGTGGATGTTTGTGATGAGCATGATCGGCATTCTCATCACAATCGCGTTCTGCCGGTTGGAAGCACGCGGTCTGGTTCGCAAATACGGTTTAGAGGAGTCCAAAGCATCATGAACGAATCCATTCAAACGGGCGAAGCGCAGCATACGTTCGCTTACTATACACCCGGTTACGCCGGGCTTAAGCTGGTCATGATCGTCTTCGGGCTCGTGCTGTTCGGGCTGGGGTTCAGTCAGCTCTGGACGCCGCTGCGCCTGCTGGCGTTTGGCAACCGGGCGACGGCCGAGGCGACCAACGTGATCAAGAGCAGTCGCGGCCTGCCCGATGTGGTGCTGGCCGACGATGTGCAGGTGCAGGCGAACCTGGAGACGCGGGATCGCAGCCACGTTTTCTGGAATCAATTCCGCTTCCACACGGCCGACGGCCGGACGGTCGAAGTGCGGGCGAACGTGGGCAGCCAGCTCAAGCCGCTGTATCCGCTGGTCAACGCCGACGGCCTGCCGACGACCGACGTGATTTATTACGATGCGGCGCGGCCCGAGGTCGTGGTGTTCCCTTACATCATCAGCACCTGGTTCGCCGCCGGGGCGCTGGCGATCGGGGGCTTGCTCATCGTGATGATCGGCTCGGTGCTGCTCTACTGGGCGAAGAAACCCATCGAAATGCCGTATTTGCCGCCCGCCGCGCCGCGAGTCTGAGCCGGTCGGCGGACGCGTGAGGCTAACTCGCCTTGCGCCCGAGCGCGGCTCTCTTCCATAAACCCCCCATGGCACGCCCCGACACCCAGACCCGACTCGCTGTGGAGATGATCCGCAAACGGCTCGAGCACGGGGATCACGCGGCGGGGCGATTGCCGGGCGAACGCCAGCTCGCGGTCGAGCTCGGGTTGAGCCGGCCGACGGTGCGCAAAGCCCTGCAACAACTCGCCGACGAAGGCCTGCTCGCGCGCGGTGCGACCGGACGCCTGCACGTCGCCAGTGATCGTCCGGCGGGCGGCGGCGCGGGCGGGGCGGGGCCGCGGCAGTTGATCGCGTTTTTGCATCCGGGGCGCATCGACGGAGAAAGCGCGTTGTGGCGCGACGGTGTTTACGATGCGGCCGAAGCGCGCGGCGCGGTGGTGCGCTCGCTCGGTTACGAACACTACGGTGATGCGATTTTCAGCACGGCGCTGGACGGGTTTGACGGTGTGTTTCTCCTGCCGCTGGCGGAAGGGAAACTGCCGCCGCCGCTCCTGCGCCGCATGACGACGGCGCGCGCACGGCTGGTCATGCTCGACCAGGACGAGACGGCGGTCGGGCTCCGCTCGGTCATCGTGTTCCCCTTTGCGTCGGGCGACAAATTGCTGGAGCACCTGAGCACGCTCGGGCACCGGCGGATCGACTGCATCAACGCGCATTCGCACAACCCGGTGATCGAGGCGCGTATCGCCGGCTGGCGGGCGTTCATCGAACGCACGGGGATCGCCGGAGAGTTGGTGACGACCAAAGGCGCGGGCGGGATCGAGGATGCCTACAAACTCATGTCGGCGCGGTTGAAGTCGGGCAAAGCCCCGGCGGCGGCCGTGTATGGCATCACGGTGCACGCGGCCATCGGCGCGATGCGGGCGCTGCACGAACACGGGCTGCGCATCGGGCGCGATGTATCGGTGTGCGCGGTGAACGACGAAGGCCTCGGACGCTTTCTCGTGCCCTCGCTTACGTGTCTGCAAACGCCGCCGCGTGCGCGCTACCTGCGCAAGGCGGTGGATTGGATGACCGGCCGCATCGAATGGGCGAGGCCCACGCTGGTGCAACCGACGGATGCGCCGCTGTTCATCGGCGAGTCCACCGGCCCGGCGCCGGCGTCTCGAAAATAATGCCGGTTGATTTCTTTCATTAAATTACCAAAAACGGTCATCTAACCAATTCCCATGCTTCCCCGCACGTTTCTTACCCAACTCGTTCCCGCCCGTATCGGCGAGGCCATGCGCCGCGCCCAGTCCCGTATCTGGAGCCCGCTGCCCGGCGTTTGCCAGGTGGAGCAGACGACTCCGTCGCTCACCTTTAAAACGGTGAAGGAAGTCGCCCCGGGCGATTTCAAGCCGGTGCCGGCGACGCCCTTTCACTGGGGTCCGAAGTATGCGCAGAGCTGGTTCCGCGTGACGCTGCCGGCGGCGACGGGCTCCGGGACGCGTTACCTGCGCTGGGAAGACCAGGCCGAGGCGACCGCCTACATCGATGGCGTGCCCTATTCAGGTTTGGATATCGCGCACCAGCAGATCCCGCTGCCGGCGGGCACGCGTGAAGTGTGGATCGAGTCGGTGTGCATTCGCTCGGGCATCTGGCTCGCGGGCGAGGCGGCGCGCATGGACGAGCAGGGCAGCCTGTATGCGCCTCCGGTCTTCGTGACGCGCGACGACACGGCGTGGGCGGTTTATCACGATTTGAAAGTGCTGCTGGAGGTGATCGACGCGGAGTATCGCGAGTATCAGCCGGCGCATTCCGGTCTGCCGAAGGGCATCACCGATCCGGTGCGCCATAGCCAGGCGGCGTTCCGCGCGAGTCCGCTTTACCGCCGGTTGTGCGACCGGTTGGACCGCGCGATCGACGTGTTCGACAAGGAAGGCCTCGCGCCCTTCGCGAAGGAATTGAAGAAGGTTTACGCGGACTTCCCCGCTGATCCGACGGCGATCAAGGCCGTGCTCACGGGGCATGCGCACATCGACCTCGTGTGGCTCTGGCCGGAGCGCGTGGGCGAGTTCAAGGCCGTGCATTCGTGGTCCACGCAGACGCGTCTGCTCAAGGAATACCCGGAGTTCCGCTTTGGTTATTCGCAGCCGGCGAGCTACGAGGCGGTCGGCCGCCGTTCGCCCGAGTTGTTGAAAAACGTGCAGGGACTCATCGCCGCGAAGAAGTGGGACGCGATCGGCGCGGCTTACGTCGAAGGCGACACGCAGGTGCCCTGCGGCGAGGCGATCTTGCGCTGCCTGCGCGTCGGCCAAGAAGAATTCAAGGCATTGCGCGGTTCGCCGAGCGAGGTGTTCTGGCTGCCTGATGTGTTCGGTTACAGCGGCTGCATGCCGCAACTGCTCGCGGGCGTGGGTGTGAAGGGTTTTTTCACGAGCAAGCTCTCGTGGAGCACGGTGAATCGTTTCCCGCATACGAGCTTCCGCTGGCAGGGGCCGGACGGTGCGGAGATCAACGCGCATGTCGTGCTCATCCATGACTACAACGAGTGGGTCGATGTGAAGCGTATCCGCGAGGACGTGCTGCACCACCAGCAGTCGGCGGTGCATCCGGAGTTTCTCCAGCCGACCGGTTACGGTGACGGCGGTGGCGGACCGACCGAAGAGATGCTCGAACGCGCGCGTCGCGTGGCGAATTTGTCCGGCATGCCAAAGGTGGAGTGGGGCAACATCGAGCCGTTCTTCGAGCGCCTCGCCGAGGTGAAGAACGAACTCCCCGTCGTGACGGGCGAGCTCATGCTCGAGTTGCATCGCGGCGTGTTCACCACGCACGGCGTGCTCAAGTCGGCATTCCGCGCGCTCGAGCGTGCGTTGCAGATTCTCGAGGCGGCGCACGTGGTTCGCGGCCTCGGCCCGATCGACCGCCACTACTGGAAGCGCGCGAGCTTTTCGCATTTTCATGATTACATTCCCGGCAGCTCCATTTGGGAGGTTTACGCCGAGGCGATTCCCGAGTTGCAGACGCTCGCCGCGAAAGCGCTGGCCGAGGCGCAGGCGGTCTTGAACGGCGGCAAGAGTTCCGCCGCGGGCGCGAAGGGCTGGTTTAACCCGCTCCCGCTGCCGCGCACGTGGATCGATGGTGGCGTGTGTTACCAACTGGCTCCGCTGAGCGGCGGTCCGGCGGCGACGCTCGCGGTCAACGCGGCGGGGGCTCCGAAGGCGACCGCGACGTTGCTCGAAAGCGACCGCGTGCGCGCGACGTTCGCGGCGGACGGTTCGCTGACGGGCCTCGTCGTAAACGGCTCCGAAGTCGCCGTGACCAGCCACAAACTCTGCGCGTATCCGGACCAACCGGCGACGTTCGAGGCGTGGGACGTGGACCGTGGCAACATGGTGAGCGGCCACGACGCGCGCTTTGTCGGCAAGCCGGTCGTGGCGAACGACGGCTTGGTGGCCTCGGTGGCGTTTGATTATGAGATCGCCCGCGCGAGCCGCGTGACGGTGATCTACTCGTTGCGCGCCGGTGAGTCGGCGTTGCGCGTGCGCTACGAGATCGACTGGCACGATCCGCTGCACTGGTTGAAGGGTATTTTCTCCAGCGCTTATCGCGGACGTGAAGCCCGTTATGGCGCGCCGTTTGGCAGCGTGTTGCGCGGCCAGTGGCCGGGTTATCCGCGCGAAGAAGCGCAGTGGGAAGTGCCGGGCAGCCGCTGGATGGCGGTGTGCGACGACGCGCAGAGCGACGGCCTGGCGATCATCAGCGAGGCGAAGTATGGCTTCACCACGCGCGAAGGCACGGTGGGCGTGAGCCTGCTGCGCAGCGCGCTCGTGACCGAGGCCAACGATCATCCGCAAATCCGCCCGACGCCGGATCGTCCGGTGCACTCGGATCTGGGCAAACACACGATCGACCTGGCGCTCACGCGTTATGCGTCGGACCTGCCGGTGACGGAACAACCGGCGGCGCTGGCCGACACGTTGTTTACTCCCTGCGTGCCGTATGCGGGCGAAGCGGTTTCGACGGCGCTGACGGCACTCGACGGCGTGTCATCGGCGGTGCCCGCGTGGGCCGAGCCGGTGGACGGCGGCTGGGTGTTGCGCCTGCACGAGACGCTCGGGCGTCGCGGCAACCTGAAGGTCGGCGTGGCGGCGGGTGCGAAAGCGCAGCCGGTCGATCTCCTCGGTCAACCGGTCGCAAAGTCCGCGGCGGCGGCGGATGAACTCGCCGTGCCGATCACGGCGTATCAAGTGCGCTCGGTGAAATTCGTGCGCTGAGTTTAATACGGACTCCTCTGCGCGGGAGCCGATGCTTGGGAACACGCATCTGGCTCCCGATTAAAACTCCCGATTCTGACGGGAGTTTTTTGTGACGGCGATACGGGGCAAGGGTGGTTTCGGGGGCCGCGGGAAAGGTAATTCCCGCCATCAAATCCACTTATTGCTACTGGATTGAATCAGTGCCGGACATGGAATCGGTGCTTGTGAGTATGCCCGGAGGAGTATTTCAAAACGGGAGACGAAACTAGGGTTAATACCCTATTTTATGCATATCGATTTAATCTACGTTCCGATCGCAGTGCTGATCACCCTTATCGGGGTGTGGATGCACTGGCGCATGCATTCTTACCGGATGCATGCGGAGGAATCCATGAAGGACGGAAAGTTGAGCTATCGGCAGGTCAAATTCCGCCTGATGATGATCGAAATGACCAGTCGCGGGTTGACGATCAGCGGCATGGCGTTGATGGCGGTCCGTTTGATGGCTCCGACTTTTGGCCGTTTTTGGTGATCGCCGCGAAGGGCGTCACCATCCTGATCAATCGGTGAATTGAGCGGGCAGGATGACCTGGGCTTTGGTGCTGAAGAACACGTCGGAGATCACCTGGTTGCCACTGCGGGTGCGATAGAGTTCGAACCAGGCCCAGACGGGGGCGCGTTCGTAATACATCACCAAATACACGCGGGAGATGCGCGGGGTGATGACCGCGATTTGGAGGACTTCGCCGCTTTCGAACAGGCCGTAGTTCGCATCGGCTTTCACGAGCGCCGCGAGTTCGCCGCGGAGCAGGGTGTTTCGATCCAGCAGCGAGTTTTGCAGCCAGACTTGGAGGGCGGTGGTGAGGCCGCTCTGGGCGTAAGAGTTGAGTCCTTGGCTGATGAGTTCGGGCATCGGTTGCCGCTGCTGGGCCCGGCTGACGGCAGGGGCGGCGAGCAGGAGGGTGAGCAAGCAGAGGGTGAGGGCGGCACGCAGGGATTTCATGAAAGCGGGTGGGTGGTTGAGGTTGCAGACGCAGGGACGGGCGGGTGGTTACGAGAGAGCCCCGTCCACCAGACCCAAGCGACTAAGAGAGGCTGGAAGCAGAGACGCAGCCAGAGAAGGGCGGGTGAAGCGTTTTCGAGGCCGGGCATATGGCCTTGGAGGGCGACGTGGATATTGGCGGGAAACACGGCGATCAAGAGGACGATGAGCACCCAGGCGGCGGCGCGGCGCAGGCGAGGGATGAGCAAGCCGAAGCCGCCGGCGAGCTCGGCTGCGCCGGAGATGACATTGGCGGCGGTTTTCAACGGCAACCACGCGGGCATCATGCCGAGGTAGATATCGGGAGAGAGAAAGTGGTTCACGCCGGCGCCGATAAAAAAGAGCGCGAGCACCCAGCGGGCGATGGATCGGGGGCGGGCGGTCATGGAGCGGAAATTGCCACGTTGGTTTGGATTGGTTTAAGGGGTTGCCCAAAAAAAGCGCGACCGGTGAAGGTCGCGCTTTGAAGTGGAATCGGATCGAAAGCGCGAGCGAGCTCGCGGTTTTCGTTACGGCTTAGGCTTCGAGCTGGGGGCGGTTGGCCTCGGGCCAATCAATGTGGAAGAACTTGCCGCGGGGTTTGTCGGTGCGCTCGTAGGTGTGGGCGCCGAAGTAGTCGCGCTGGGCCTGGAGCAAGTTGGCCGGCAGGCGGGCGGAGCGGTAGGCGTCGTAGTAGCTGAGGGCCGACGCGAAGGTCGGGACGCTGATGCCGTTCTCGACCGCGAGGCTGATCACCTTGCGCCAGTTGGTCTGGGCCTTCTGGATCGTCTTGTTGAAGTATTGATCGAGGAGGAGGTTCGCGAGCTTCGGGTTGCGGGCGTAGGCCTCGGTGATCTTCTGGAGGAAGGCGGCGCGGATGATGCAACCACCGCGGAAGATCTGGGCGATCTGGCCGAAGTTGAGTTTCCAACCGTATTCGCCCTGCGCGGTGCGCATGAGCTGGAAGCCCTGCGCGTAGGAGCAGATCTTCGAGCAATAGAGGGCGTCGTGGATGGCCTGGATGAGCTCCTTCTTCTTGGCGGGGGAGACCTTCTTGATCTTCGGGCCTTTGAGAACCTTGGAGGCGGCGACGCGCTCTTCCTTGATGGCGGAGAGGCAGCGGGCGAAGACGGACTCGGCGATGGTCGGGGCCGGGACACCCATATCGAGGGCGTTGACGGAGGTCCATTTGCCCGTGCCCTTCTGGCCGGCGGTATCAAGGACGATGTCAACGAAGGGCTTCTTCGTGACCGGGTCCTTCTGCTTGAGGATGTCGGCGGTGATTTCGACGAGGAAGCTGTCGAGGGCGCCCTTGTTCCAGGTGGAGAAAATCTCGGACTGTTCGGCGGGCTTGAGGCCGAGGAGGCCGGAAAGGAGGGAGTAGGCCTCACAGATCATCTGCATGTCGCCATACTCGATGCCATTGTGGACCATCTTGACGTAGTGGCCTGCGCCGTTTTCGCCGATGTAGGTGGTGCAGGGCACGCCGCCCTTGACGGGCTTGCCGGGCTGGGCGCCGTTGATGGGCTTGCCGGTCTTCTTGTCCACCTTGGCGGCGATGGCCTTCCAGATGGGTTCGATTTCCTTGAAGGCGGCTTTGTCGCCGCCGGGCATCAGGGACGGGCCGAAGCGCGCGCCTTCTTCACCGCCGGACACGCCGGAACCGATGAAGAGGAAACCCTTTTCTTTGAGGGCTTTTTCGCGGCGGATGGTGTCGGTCCAGAGGGCGTTGCCGCCGTCGATGATGATGTCACCGGGCTCGAACACGGCGGTGAGACCGTCGATCACCGCGTCGGTGGGCTTGCCGGCCTGGACGAGGATGATGGCCTTGCGGGGCTTGGAGAGAGACTGGGCAAACTCCTGGAGAGTCTTGGTGCCGACGACACCGCCGGGGGTGTTCGGGTTTTCGGCGACGAACTTGTCGGTCTTCTCGGTCGTGCGGTTGTAAACCGAGATCTGGAAGCCGTGGTCGGCGATGTTGAGGGCGAGATTTTGACCCATCACGGCGAGGCCGATGAGTCCGATGTCGGAGTGCGTCTTGGGCATGGTGAAAAGGGAAACTTCTGGAGGATGCCCGCCCAAAGACCAATCCCAATTTCAGCGAGTTGAATTCATTCTCAGGACAAACGGTGTTCATGCGGCGTGTCCGGGCGGAACTTTGGGGCTCGATCCGGACGACACGGAGGTGGTCCCTCCCTCGGCGGTTGCGCCCTTAGTTCGGGATCGACTTCGATTTTTTCGCGGCGGCCTCATCGGAGGGGAAGAAGGGCGCGATTTTATCGACCAGCGGGGTCAGGAACTTGGGTTCGTTGCGGGAATAAACCCAGTTGAAGCCCAGGATGGTGATGACCACGAACATCACGACGCCGAGCACGATTTTGTTCATCTCGGCCGCTTTGCGGATGAGAATAATAGCCGCGATAAAAATGAGGACGCCCAGTCCGATGTTGAGCCAGACCTTGGTCGGAACGGCGTGCATCTTTTCGAGGGCGGTGGCGGCAAATAGCAGCATGATCAATCAGTAATGCGGTGACTTGGGCACAACGAGGCGAAAGGGGGGCGAGCCATGATATTGACGATTTTTTCAGCGGGCGGCGCGGTGCGCGTGATACGGAGGAGGGGAGGGTGTGGGTGGTCGGTCGGGATGGCGGCCCATAGCAGGTCGGATGCCTGTCGCGCGTCTTGGAAGTTTTGGGGTGCGCGCCTCCGTCGTTGCCACGCAGGTGCCGGGTGCGCACGGTGCGGGGCAACATGGAAGATTCGTCGCGTCCGGCCGTGCGCCAGCAAAAGAAGCCCAGCTATCCGATCAGCGCGGGATTGCGCGTTTACCTGAAGCGCTACCGGCGAGAGCGCGAGTTGCCGGTGACCTACGACCGGTTGCGGCGGTTCGCCGATTCGGTGCCGCTCGCCGATGCGAAGGGGAAGCCGACGCTGTGGGAAAGCGTGTTTTACGATCCGCTGGAGATGGAGTCGCTGCAGGAAGACCTGAAGCGCGTCTATGCGCTCATCCGCGTGGACGGCGATTTGTCGGTGATGATGCATCTCTACATCGACCGCATCGATTACTGCGCCTTCGGAAATTCGGCGCCGTTCCGTATCCGGATTGTGAATGCGTATAACGACAACCCCGATTATTTCTACATCAAGCGCGGCGACGCCTCGCGGGTTTACGGGCTGGAGCTGGAGCATCTGCTGTCGCCGAACCGCCTCAACTACCTCACGTGCGGCAACACGCTCGTCGAGGAGCACATCGCCGGCATCCCCGGCAACGAGTTCATCGACCGCTGGCTGGGCAGCCCCGAGATCAAGCCCATCCGCCTCGCCAAGGAGCTGGTGAAGTTCAACGAGCGGTGCTTTGTGCGCCTGCTGGGCGACATGCGCAGCTATAACTTTGTCGTCGTGGTGACGCCGGATTTCGAGGGCGCGCAGATCCGTATCCGTTCCATGGATTTCGACCAGCAGAGTTACGAAGGGCGCATGAATTTGTATCGTCCGCAGTTCTTCAAGGACAACCAGCCGCTCGCGCTCTACTGCATCAAGCAGCTGCGCCTGGAGACGGCGGAGCAGTATCAGCGCGAGGAGCAGGTCTTGATTTTGCAGCGCGCGATTTTGAGCGAGGAGCGGTTGCGCCTGCTGCTGGGGGCGATGTCCGAGGATGTGATTTCACCGAAGGAGAACATCCACGAATTGCGTGCGGCGCTGGCGGAGCATTACGGGCGGGCGGAGGCCTACCTCGCGTGCGAATCGATGGGCGAGCTGGTGCGCGAAAACCTCGAGTCGATCCGGTTAAACGTGGCCAAGCACGCATCGGGGCGGCCCCAGCGGCTGGATGGCGAATCGGAAAAGTGAGGCGGCGGCGGGCAACATGCGGGCTTTACGTCAGGCGCGGGGGCGTGTTTCACCTTGGGGAGCGCCGGTTGTCCCCCTCCGGCGTTTTAGCGGGGCGATAGCTTAACGGTTAAAGCAGAGGACTCATAATCCTTTGAGTCAGGGTTCAAATCCCTGTCGCCCTACCACTTTCGGCCGGCCGGTCGCAGCGGCTTGGGCACGCAATGGGCAGGCCCTAGGGATGGCTAGTTAATGCACCCCAGTGGCATTAATGTCCTTAACTGGCGGTGAGTTTTGATTTTCGCTCGGGGGCGTTTGGCCATCAGCCGTGCAAGCTTAAATTTGGGCAAAAATTTACCCCTACGCGTTCACAAACCCATTGACGGAATTTTTCGATATTCCCATAGGTTGTGCCATATTCGTCGGATGACCACTACGGGTTGTGGTTAGTAACACGTCGGTAAGTTCCAGCAACTTTGGTTCGCTAGGACTGCTTTCGCGCTAAAAACAGCCCTTGTTGTCGGCCGATTTTAATCCAATCGCCGTCAATATGCGTTAACGCGCAACCACCCCCTCACTCTCCCTCTCTCCTCCCTTTCCCATGCAGAAATCATTTCAAGTCGGTGCCAAGACGTTCGTCCTCGATCAGGAAAAAGCCGAAGCCGCGTTCGCAGCCAAGAAGGTCATCAACGGTCGCGAGACCATGTGCTTCAATCTCCTCCCGCTCAAATACCAGTGGGCCTACGATCTCTACCGCACGATGAAGGCCAACCACTGGGAGCCCGAGGACGTTCCCATGGGCAAGGACATCGAGCAGTGGCGCGACACCAAGCTCGTCTCCGACGTCGAGCGTTGGATCATTCGCATGGGCATCGGTTATTTCTCCGCCGCCGAAGGCATCGTCGGTGACAACATCCAGCACGTCGTCCGCGAACTCGTCACCGCCCCCGAGTTGAAGCTCGTGCTCGGCCGCCATGCGCACGAGGAGAACATCCACGCCGACTCGCTGCTCTACATGATCTCCTCGCTCGGCATCAACCCGCACGAGTGCGAGGCCATGTTCGAGGACGTCCCCACGATCGCCAAGAAAAACGCCTTCGTCGTTAACAACTCCCGCAACCTCCGCCGCGACCTCGATCTCACCAAGGCCGAGAACAAGCAGCTCCTCGCGAAGAACATTTTCCTCTTCGGCCAGTGCATGGAAGGCACCCAGTTCTACGGTCTCTTCGGCATGATTCTGTCGCTCTACCGCCAGAATAAGTTCCCCGGCATCGGCCAGATGTTCCGCTACACCCTCCGCGACGAATCCAATCACATCGAGGTGTTCCGCAATCTGTTCATGGACCTCATCGAGGAGAACCGCGACATCTGGACCGCCGAGTTCAAGGAAGAGCTCCGCGCCACCATGGCCGAGGCTGTGCAACTCGAGAAAGATTTCATCCGCGACTGCCTCCCGGTGAACGCCGTCGGCCTCGCGATCGAGGAGTTCCTCACCTACATCGATTATATCGCCGACCGCCGCCTCGAAGGCGTGGGCCTCACGCCCCTCAACGCCGGCGTGAAGAACCCGCTCCCCTGGCTCGCCGAGATGATGGACATCAAAAAGGAGCAGAACTTTTTCGAAGGCCGCGTGACCGAGTATCAAAAATCCTCCGCGCTCACCAACACCTCCGACGACGATCTTTAATCCTCCGCGCCTCTCGCGTCCGCCTCGCGTTTATCGCTCCATCGTTCCTCTCACTTTAAACCACCACCCACCGTCCGTCTCACCACGGCAAACGGCACCGCGCCCGCCGCGAGTGCCGTTTGATGCTTTGATCCCATCGCGGAGAGAGCCCGACTCTCTCCCGTTTGCCCAGTCCAACCGTCCGTTCCCTCCGTCCTCAGTCCGTCGCCACCACTCCGTCCACTTCACCGCCTCCGTTTTATTTCCGTAGATGAATCCTTCGCTCTCCCACGACCTCGCGCTCAAGCGCACCACGCACTCCTCCGACAACAAGCCTGCCTACGCCTGGCGCGATGCCGTTCTCTCCGACACGCCCCTCCTTCCCGAGATCATCCTCCTCGCCCCGCAAGGTGAGACCCGTTTCGACCTCGGCGAGATTGCCGACACCCTCGGCAAGGCCCTCACCAACGTCCACCTCGCCCGTGGCGAGACCGCCAACATCTTCACCGCCGACACCCGCGCCTTCGTGGGCCGCATCGTGAAGGAAGTCGCCGCCAACCTCGCCGGCGAAGCCCTCCGCAAGTCCCCCCTGCGCATCTCGCTCAACGACCTCTACGAACTCATCGAGAAGACCCTCGTTGATAACAACGCCTACGACGTCGCCAAGAGCCTCCTCCTCAACCGCAGCCGCAAGCTCGCCACGCCCGCCCCCCACGCGACCGGCAGCGTCCGCGTCATCCGTCGCAACAAACACGTCGTCCCCTTCATCCCGCAAAAAGTCGAGATCGCCGTCCGCAAAGCCTTCCTTTCGCTCCACCGCGATTCCACGCCCGCCGTCGCCATCACCGAAGCCGCCGCCGCCCGCGTCAACGCCTCCAAACAATCCTTCGTCCACATCGAGGAAATCCAGGACATCGTCCAGGAAGAGCTCATGAAAGCCGGCCACTTCAAAGTCGCCGAGGCCTACATCCTCTACCGCGCCCATCGCAACGAAGAGCGCTCCGACGCCCCCTCCGATGACTCCTCGCCGACGCCCGTCACCTCCACCGCGCCCGCGCAGCCCTCGATGACCGTCGTCAAACAGCTCGACGGCACCACCGCGCTCTGGGACCGCGCCGACCTGAAGGCCCGCATTTCCTTCGCCTCCATCGGCCTCGACCTCTGCCTCTCCACCGACGAAATCGAAGCCGAGCTCCTCCGCTCCGTCTTCGACGAGATCTCCAAAAAAGACCTCGACCAGACCATCATCCTCAACTCGAAAACCCTCATCGAGAAGGACGCCGATTTCGCCAAGTTCGCCGGCCGCATCCAACTCACCTACATCTACGAAGAAGTCCTCGGCTGGGACATCGTCCGCGACGGCATCGCCAAGCTGAAGAGCTTCCACGTCGCCGCCTTCAAGTCCTACCTCGCGCACGGCGTCGCCATCAAGCGCCTCAACCCGCGCCTCCTCGACTTCAACCTCGAGAAACTCGCCGCCGTCCTCGACCCCTCCGCCGACCTCGAACTCGACTTCCTCGGCATCCAGACGCTCTACGACCGCTACCTCATCATCGACAAGACCAAGAAGCCCTCCCGCCGCCTCGAGACACCCCAGTTCTTCTGGATCCGCGTCTCGATGGGCCTCTTCATTGACGAACCCGGCGACCGCGAAGCCAAGGTCACCGGCCTCTACGAACTCTACAAGAGCCGCCGCTTCTGCTCCTCCACGCCGACCCTCTTCAACTCCGGCACCCTCCACTCGCAGCTCTCGTCCTGCTACCTCTACTACGTGGACGATAGCCTTGAAGGCATCATGTATCGCGGCATCGCCGAAAACGCCCAGCTCTCCAAGTGGGCCGGCGGCCTCGGCGGCTCCTGGACCGCAGTCCGCGGCACCGGCGC
>Ga0247813_10001237_pt1 | contig 19934 bp, 18 predicted proteins | sample UWRJL169409C1_FD_180719 | JGI IMG/M metagenome (GOLD analysis project Ga0247813, IMG submission 180719) | Plant litter microbial communities from Arlington Agricultural Research Station in Wisconsin, United States - UWRJ-L169-409C-1 | ecosystem: Environmental > Terrestrial > Plant litter >... | reverse complement strand
TCAATGTGGATTCCTTTCCCCATGTCCAAAGCCAGCACCCCTGCCGACACCGGCAAGCAAAAGGTCCGCTCGGCGGAAGTCGGCACCGATATCCTCAAGGCCCTTGCCGAGCTTTCGCCGTCGACCTCGCTGTCGCGCCTGGCCGAGCACGTCGGCATGCCGGCGAGCAAGGTGCATCGCTATTTGCAGGCGCTGATTGCCAGCGGTTTCGCCGAGCAGGATCGCGCCACCAACCACTACGGCCTGGGCCGCGAAGCGTTGCGGGTGGGCATGGCCGCGCTGGGCAGCATCGATGTGCTCAAGGTGGCGGCGCTGCCGCTGTCGGCATTGCGCGACGCGCTCAACGAGAGCTGCTTCATTGCTGTGTGGGGTAATCAGGGCGCGACGGTGGTCAGTATCGAGCCGGCGGTGCGCGCCGTTACTGTGGTCACTCAGATCGGCTCGGTGCTGCCGCTGCTCAGCTCATCGACCGGGCTGGTGTTCGCTGCGCATTTGCCCGAGCGCGAAACGGTTGACCTGCGTGAACGTGAGTTGGCCGCCATGACGCAGACATTCGACGCCTATCAGCCACTTTTGGCAGGGATTCGCGAGCAGGGGCTGCACCATGTGCATGGGCTGTTGATGCCTGGCGTCGACGCACTTTCGGCGCCGATCTTCAATGCCATGGGGCACATCGTAGCGGTGATGACCGTGGTTGGGCCGACCTCGATTTTCCATGCCGATGAGCATGGCCCGGCGGCGCAGCAGTTGCTGGCGGCCACCCGCGACATCAGCTGGCGGATGGGCTACGCGGCCTGAACAGTGACTCTTACTCGGCGCGTAAAGGTGAATGTCGCCTGGGGCTATTTTTCTCGCCGCAACAGCGGCTTATGCTGACTTCACTGGCCAGCACGCAGCGCACTCCCCCGCCCTGAGTGCAGGCCACGCTCGACGACGTTGATTTTGAAGCTCCTTGATCTAACGTCCAGATTGGCCACTGCACATGCAGTGGCCTTTTTTTTTGCTCAGGTCAGCGCGGCAAAGCCTGCACGGATCTCGTCTTCGGGCAGTTCATCGCCGATAAACACCATCACACTTTCACGCGCCTCGTCGGCCTTCCATTCGCTGTCCCAGTCGAAGCCGTACAGCTTCAACACGCCCTGAAACACCAAACGGCGCTCATCCCCAGCGATATTGAGCACGCCTTTGTAGCGCAGCAACTGCTTGCCGTGGTTTTCCAGCAGCTCGTTCATGAACTCGCTGAGGCGATCGATATCCAGCGCCGTGCTGGTACGCAAAACCAGCGTCGAGATGCGATCCGGGGTCGCCGGCTTGAGCACCGGGCGCAGGCTGCGGGTGATACTCGCGCCCAGGTCAGGATTGAGATTGAAGCCGCGCACATCAAGCAACTCAGCCAGGTCGATGCGGCCCTGCTCGACGATGCGAATCGCCGCACGGCCGTTGATCCGCGCCAGGCGCTCCTGCAAGGCCTCGACAGCCTCAGCCGTGACCAGATCGGTCTTGCTCAACAGCAAGCGGTCGGCAAAGCCGACCTGAGCCTGGGCAATGGCCTGGGTCAGGTGGACATCGGCGTGGGCGGCGTCGACCAGGGTGATGATGCCGTCGAGGATGTAGCGATCGCGCAGCTCTTCTTCGATGAAGAAGGTCTGCGCGACTGGCGCCGGATCAGCCAGACCGGTGCATTCGATCACCAGCCGGTCAAACGCGATGTCGCCGGCATCCAGCCGCTCCAGCAGCAGGTACAGGGCTTTGGTCAGGTCAGTGTGGATAGTGCAGCACACACAACCGTTGGCCAGGGTCATGACCTGCACCGGCTCGTCTCCGAGCAATTGGCTGTCGATGCCGGCTTCGCTGAATTCGTTTTCGATCACGGCGATCTTCAGGCCATGCTCGGCCTTGAGCATGTGCTTGAGCAGGGTGGTCTTGCCCGCACCGAGAAAACCGGTGAGGACCGTTACAGGAATAGGCGTTTGCACGCAGACATCTCCTTTGGCCATAAATGAAAGTGGGAGCCCGGTTGCCCGGGCTCCCACTCGATCACACTTGCCGCTGGTTCAACAGCACTTGGGCCCGGACTTGCCGCCGTAACGGGCTTCCTGTCGCTCGCGGAAGAACTCCTCGTAGCTCATCATCGGCTTGTCCGGGTGCTTGCCCTGCATGTGCTCGACATAATTGTCGTAGTCGGGCATGCCGACCATCAGCCGGGCAGCTTGCCCCAGGTACTTACCCAGGCGACCCAGGTCGTTGAACATGGCTGCAGTCCTCTCGTTTACGCGTCAGGCAGCGCCTGGAACGGGGTTTCTTTATCGCTGCGCTCTTTGCGACCCAGTGCCGAGTAACCAACTCTGAGGGCGAAGAACAGGATGCTGAACACCACCACCAGGAACAGGATGGTCAAGCCAGCGTTGGTATAGGCGTTGAAGATCACGTGCTGCATCTGACCAACGTCCTTGGCCGGGGCCAGTACCTGACCGGCGTCCAGCGCGACGCTGTACTTGTTCGCGAGGGCCAGGAAGCCAACAGCCGGGTTCGGATCGAACAGCTTGATGAAGCCTGCAGTAGTGGTGCAGATCAGCAGCCATACCGCCGGTACCAGGGTGACCCACATGTAGCGCTGGCGCTTCATCTTGATCAGCACCACGGTGCCGAGCATCAGCGCGATACCGGCCAGCATCTGGTTGGAGATACCGAACAGCGGCCACAAGGTGTTGATGCCACCCAGCGGATCGATCACGCCTTGATACAGCAGGTAGCCCCACATCGCTACGCAGCCAGCAGTGGCAAGCAGGTTGGCGCCCCACGATTCGGTGCGTTTGAGTGCAGGCACGAAGCTGCCGAGCAGGTCTTGCAGCATGAAGCGCCCGGCACGGGTACCGGCGTCCACTGCGGTGAGGATGAACAGCGCCTCGAACAGAATCGCAAAGTGGTACCAGAAGGCCATGGTGTTTTCACCCGGCAATACCTGGTGCAGGATCTGCGCGATACCGACTGCCAGCGTTGGCGCACCACCGGCACGGGCCAGAATGGTGTGCTCGCCAATGTCGCGGGCAACCGCTTCAAGTTGCTCAGGGGTGATCAGGAAGCCCCAGCTGCTGACCGTCTGCGCGACGCTTACCACGTCGGAGCCGACCACTGCTGCCGGGCTGTTCATGGCGAAGTACACGCCTGGCTCGATCACCGAAGCAGCAACCATGGCCATGATGGCCACGAACGACTCCATCAGCATGCCGCCGTAACCGATGTAACGGGCGTTGGTTTCGTTGTCGAGCAGCTTGGGCGTGGTGCCCGAGGAGATCAACGCATGGAAACCGGATACCGCACCGCAGGCGATGGTGATGAACAGGAACGGGAACAGCGTGCCCTTCCAGACCGGGCCAGTGCCGTCGGTGAACTGGGTCAGCGCAGGCATCTTCAGTTCAGGCGCGAGGATCAGGATGCCCAACGCCAAGGCGACGATGGTACCGATCTTGAGGAAGGTCGACAGATAGTCACGCGGCGCCAGTACCAGCCATACCGGCAGTACAGCGGCAACGAAGCCATAGCCCACCAGCATCCAGGTGATCTGCACACCGGTGAAGGTGAACGCCGGGCCCCAGACCGGGTCGGCAGCCACCAGGCCACCGATCCAGATCGACAGCAGCAGCAGGACCACGCCGATGATCGAGATCTCACCAATCCGCCCCGGGCGGATGTAGCGCATATAGATGCCCATGAACATCGCGATCGGGATGGTCGCCATCACCGTGAACATGCCCCACGGGCTTTCAGCCAGGGCCTTGACCACGATCAGCGCCAGCACCGCGAGGATGATGATCATGATCAGGAAGCAGCCGAACAGGGCGATGGTGCCCGGGATCCGGCCCATTTCTTCACGGACCATGTCACCCAGCGAGCGGCCATTGCGGCGGGTGGACATGAACAGGACCATGAAGTCCTGAACGGCACCTGCCAGGACCACACCGGCAATCAGCCACAGCGTACCGGGCAAGTAACCCATCTGCGCGGCGAGTACCGGACCGACCAGCGGCCCCGCGCCAGCGATGGCGGCGAAGTGGTGACCGAAGAGAATGTGCTTGTTGGTCGGCACATAGTCCAGACCATCGTTGTTGAGTACCGCAGGGGTTGCCCGACGCGAGTCGAGCTGCATCACCTTGGTGGCGATGAACAGGCTGTAGTAGCGATAGGCGACCAGATACAGGGCCACTGCCGCAACCACAATCCACAAGGCGTTGACTGCCTCGCCGCGACGCAGGGCAACTACACCCAGCGCACAGGCTCCCAGTACTGCCAACACCAGCCACGGAATGTGGCGTAGCAGGCTATTATTGTTGTTCATGGTTTACTTCCAGCTGGTGGATTGGAAAGACCGCCAAGCGAGTCTAGGGCCAGTCAAGGCGCATTGCCACATTTGCTTTGTTCTAGAGCCTTTGCCGCCCGATTGCGCAAGCACATACGCCCATACCTTCAACTATAGTCAGGATGTCTTGCAGAGGGCTTTGACCATGAGCGATCACGACGAACGTCGGCGTTTCCAGCGAATTGCTTTCGATGCCACCGCAGAACTGCGCCAAGGCTCGCGAAAATGGCAGGTAAAGCTGCTGGATATCTCCCTCAAGGGCATTCTGGTCAGTCGCCCCGAGCGCTGGGAGCCAGATGCCACGCAGGATTTTGAAGCGACGGTACACCTCAGCCCTGAGGTGCAACTGGAAATGCAGGTCGAGCTGCGTCATGAAGAAACCGGCAAGCTGGGCTTCGTCTGCCTCCACATCGACCTCGACTCGATGAGCCATCTGCACCGTCTTGTGGAATTGAACCTGGCTGATCGCACCGAAATGATGCGCGAACTGCGCGAACTCATCGAATAATACTATCTGTTAGCTAGCTAACCTGCCCCTCCTCAATGTGTTTCCTGTCTACCCAGACAGCTTCTTGCAAGCGGTCTGGGGACTTGTACACAACTTTATAATCACGCTTGCGCTCTGTTGGAACGCTTTCTGCATTCAGCTAAGACGCTGTTTACGGGCACTCTTGTGCGCGCTCCGATCAAAATATTGTATACAATTTTTGTGGCCATCCTTTGTAGGAAGTGTCTACAGTAGCCCCACAACAATAAACAGAGAGCCTGCTCCATGACGACGCCCCCTGGAACATCTGCGACCCAACGTCCCGAGGACGAAAACCTCGGCCTTGGCGCCAACCTGGCCTACGGTCTGCAGCATGTGCTGACCATGTATGGCGGGATCGTTGCGGTCCCGCTGATCCTGGGCCAGGCAGCGGGCCTGAACCCCGCCGAGATCGGTCTGTTGATCGCCGCCTCACTGTTTGCCGGTGGCCTGGCGACCTTGCTGCAAACACTTGGTTTACCGTTTTTCGGCTGCCAGCTGCCGCTGGTTCAAGGTGTGTCCTTCGCCGGTGTGGCGACCATGGGCGCGATCCTCAGCAGTGAAGGTGGCGGTGGCCTGCCGGGGGTGCTCGGCGCAGTGATGGCGGCCTCGGTGCTCGGCTTTTTGATCACGCCGGTGTTCTCGCGGATCACCAAGTACTTCCCACCGCTGGTGACCGGCATCGTCATCACCACCATCGGCCTGACCCTGATGCCGGTTGCGGCGCGCTGGGTCATGGGCGGCAACAGTGCCTCGCCAGAGTTCGGCAGCATGGCCAACATCGGCCTGGCCGCGCTGACCTTCGCCATCGTGCTGGTGCTGAGCAAACTCGGCAGCGCGACCATCTCGCGACTGTCGATCCTGCTGGCGATGGTGGTCGGTACGTTGATTGCCTGGTCGCTGGGCATGGCCGATTTCAGCAAGGTCGCCGAAGGCCCGATGTTCGCCATGCCCTCGCCGTTCCACTTCGGCATGCCGACCTTCCATATCGCCGCGATCCTGTCGATGTGCATCGTGATCATGGTGACCTTGGTCGAAACCTCGGCAGACATCCTTGCGGTCGGTGAGATCATCGATACCAAGGTTGACTCCAAGCGCCTGGGCGACGGTCTGCGCGCCGACATGGCCTCCAGCATCCTGGCACCGATCTTTGGCTCCTTCACCCAGAGCGCTTTCGCCCAGAACGTCGGCCTGGTGGCTGTGACCGGAGTCAAGAGCCGCTATGTGGTGGCTACCGGCGGCCTGATCCTGGTCGTGCTGGGGCTGCTGCCGGTGATGGGCCGGGTGATCGCCGCAGTGCCGACGCCAGTACTTGGCGGTGCTGGCATCGTGCTGTTCGGCACCGTGGCTGCGAGCGGGATTCGCACCTTGTCCAAGGTCAGCTACAAGAACAACGTCAACCTGATCATCGTCGCCGCCTCGCTGGGCTTTGGCATGATCCCGATTGCCGCACCGAACTTCTACCACCACTTCCCGAACTGGTTCGAGACCATCTTCCACTCCGGCATCAGCTCGGCGGCGATCATGGCGATTCTGCTCAACCTGATGTTCAACCACTTCACCACCGGTAACTCGGAGAACCAGTCGGTGTTCGCCGCAGCCTACGAGCGCACCATCCAGTACTCGGACATCTCCGCCCTGCGTGATGGCGACTACTTCAAGGACGGCAAACTGTTCGACGCCGAAGGCAACGAGGTGCCACTGCAAGAGGGCGCAGAGCAGGACGGCGCGGCGCGACGGCGCAACGCGGTGGCCGAGCACTGACGCCTGGCCGAGCAGTAACAAGGGGAGCCGACGCGCATCGTCGGCTCCCCTTTTTTATGCGGCGGTTTTGCCTGGTTACTCGAACAGCGCGTCGAGGGCCTGTTCAAGCCGGGTCACAGCAATCACCTGCAGCCCCGGCGGAGACTCCTTGGGCGCATTGCCCTTGGGCACGATGGCACGCTTGAAGCCATGCTTGGCGGCTTCCTTCAAACGCTCCTGACCGCTGGGCACCGGCCGTACTTCGCCAGACAGGCCGATTTCACCGAACACCAGCAGGTCATGGGCCAGGGGCCGATTGCGCAAGCTCGACATTACTGCGGCCAACAACGCCAGGTCAGAGGCCGTTTCGAGCACCTTGACCCCGCCGACCACGTTGAGGAACACGTCCTGATCGTGGGTCGGGATGCCGCCGTGCCGGTGCAAGACGGCCAGAAGCATGGCCAGGCGGTTCTGGTCCAGGCCCAGGGTGACCCGGCGCGGGTTGGCCAGGTGGCTGTCGTCGACCAGCGCCTGCACCTCGACCAGCATCGGCCGGGTGCCTTCCCAGGTCGCCATGACCACACTGCCGGGGACTTCTTCCTGGGTGCGGTTGAGGAAAATCGCCGACGGGTTGGAGACCTCTTTCAAGCCGCGATCGGTCATGCCGAACACGCCCAGTTCGTTGACCGCGCCAAAGCGGTTTTTCACCGCACGCAACAAGCGCAGACGGCCATCGGACTCGCCCTCGAAATACAACACGGTATCGACCATGTGCTCGAGCACCCGCGGCCCGGCCAGCGAGCCTTCCTTGGTCACGTGACCAACAAGGAAGATCGCCGTGCCGCTCTGCTTGGCGTAACGCACCAGCAATGCCGTGCTCTCACGGACCTGGGCGACACCGCCTGGTGCGGATTGCAGCTGTTCGGTGAAGATGGTCTGGATCGAGTCGATGACCATGACCCGCGGCTGCTCGACGCGAGCGGTGGCGATGATGGTCTCGATGCAGGTTTCGGTCATGACCTTGAGCTTGTCCTGCGGCAGGCCCAGACGCCGTGAGCGCATCGCTACCTGCTGCTGCGACTCTTCGCCGGTGACATACAGTGCCGGCATGGCGGCGGCCATGTGGCACAGGGTCTGCAACAGGATGGTCGATTTGCCGATACCCGGGTCACCACCGATCAGCACCACCGAACCATCGACCAGACCGCCACCCAGCACCCGGTCGAGTTCGCCGCTGCTGGTGCTGAAACGGGGGATTTCTTCGACGCTGACTTCGGCCAGGGTCTTGAGCTGGGCCTGCTGGCCAGTCCAGCCGGCACGCCCGCTGGGCGCCGCTGCGCCACCGCTCTCGATCATGCTCTCGACCAAGGTGTTCCAGGCGCCGCACTCGCCGCACTGGCCCGCCCATTTGGGAAAGGTCGCGCCGCACTCAGTGCAGCCATACAAGCGCTTGGCCTTGGCCATAAGGCAGTCTCCCGGAAAAAAGTGGTCATGATAGCCGAGCCAGACGTGTCTCGAACGCTGCAGGATGCGACAAAACTATTCGATCTAACCGCAGTCACTTACTAACCTCAGTCACTGCAGCGTCACGCATGAAGCGTTTTAGTGGCTTACACTGCGTTTTACTTATCCATTTGTTACAAGGAATAAACCATGGGCATGATCAGTGAATTCAAGGCATTTGCCGTCAAAGGCAATGTGGTCGATATGGCGGTCGGTATCATCATCGGCGCCGCCTTCGGCAAAATCGTTTCGTCGTTCGTTGGCGACGTGGTGATGCCGCCACTGGGCCTGCTGATCGGTGGCGTCGACTTCAGTGACCTGGCAATCACCCTGAAAGCCGCGCAAGGGGATATCCCGGCTGTCGTGCTGGCGTATGGCAAGTTCATTCAGACCGTGATCGACTTCGTCATCGTCGCATTCGCCATCTTCATGGGCGTCAAGGCGATCAACCGCCTCAAGCGCGAAGAAGCCGTGGCGCCTACCACGCCACCGGTGCCAACCCCTCAGGAAACCCTGCTGACCGAGATTCGCGATCTGCTCAAGACGCAGAATCAGAACCGTCTGCCCTGATTAAAACAAAGGGGCGCGGTGCGCCCCTTTACCAGTAGTTTTCCACCGCAACCTGGCCTGGACGTTTGCTCAAGTTGAGTTGCAGATCGCGCGCCTTCAACACCTGGCGCGTGTCGTCGATCATCTGCGGGTTGCCGCAGAGCATGATCCGCGAATGCTCGGGGGATAATTCAAGCCCCGCCGCCCGCTCCAGCTCGCCGCTTTCAATCAACTGGGTAATCCGGGCATTCAGTGCACCCGGATACGCTTCGCGCGTGACCACTGGAATGAACTGCAACTTGCCGGCATATTCGGCCAGATAGTCGCGCTGCTCCAGCCCGGCAATTTCATCGACGTAGGCCAATTCCGCGGCCTCGCGTACCGAATACACCAGTTTGATGTTGTCGAAGCGTTCCCAGACTTCGAAGTCCTGCAGGATCGACATGAACGGTGCAATGCCGGTGCCGGTTGCCAGCAGCCACAGATCGCGGCCAGCTGGCAGTCGATCAAGGGTCAGATAGCCGAACGCCTGGCGATCGATAAGCAAGCTGTCGCCCTGCGCCAGGCGGCTGAGCTCGCTGGTGAATTCGCCGCCAGGCACAACGATCGAGAAGAAATCCAGATACTCGTCATGCGGCGCACTGACCATCGAGTACGCGCGCCAGACCACGCTGCCATCGGCTTTGCTCACGCCCAACCGAGCGAACTGCCCTGCGCGAAAACGAAAGCCTGGATCGCGTGTCACGCGCAGGGAAAACAGGTTAGGCGTCAACGGCCGAACGTCGAGCAGAGTCTGGCGGGTGAACTTGTCGGCGCTGGCGGTCATGACGGGCTCCATAAATCAGATGCGCCCAGTTTCGCCTAAAGCTGACTGAATGAACACCGACGGTTTGCAGGGGCAAGGCGCGAAGTGAATGGCGGGAACAGCGTTAATGAGAAAGAAAACAAACAAGAGGACGACTCTTTTCCTACACTGAGTCAGGCAGGTTGAGCAACGCCTCCAACAAAGCCGGCGCCATCGCCATCGCAGCCAGCCGTGGGCTGTTCTGAGCGCAACCTCCCCCCCGTGGATAAAGCCCTGTAGAATCTCGCCCCTCAAGCTCGTCGTGGTCTGCGCCGAGCAGATTCATAGCTGAGCCCCACGCCATGCCCCTGCTGACCAGCCCCTTCGCCGAACTCGATCTGATCCGCCAACCGGAACAGGCCGACGACCCGCTGCAAGCGTTCGACGCTGCCGACCAGTACCTGCTCGAGCACCTCGCCAGCCAAGGTTTGCCCGCCGACTGCCGTGTGCTGGTACTCAATGACAGCTTTGGCGCGCTGGCGGTCAGCCTGTGCGACAGCCTGCAGGTGACCAGCAGCGGCGACTCGCACCTGGCCCGCATGGCTCTGGAAAAGAACCTCGTGCGCAACGCCAAGGCGTTCGACAGCGTGCCGTTCGTGCCGTCCAACCAGGTCTGGCAGGGGACGTTCGATCGGGTGCTGGTGCGGGTGCCGAAAACCCTGGCCTTGCTTGAAGAGCAGTTGATCCGCTTGCGAGGCCACCTGGCACCGGGCGCCGAGGTGATCGCCACGGCCATGATCAAGCACTTGCCGCGTGCCGCTGGCGACTTGCTGGAAAAGTACATCGGCCCGGTGCAGGCCTCGCTGGCGCAGAAAAAAGCGCGCCTGCTGACGGCCAGCTTCAGCGAACGGGCTCCGGCTCAATCGCCCTACCCTAGCCGTTACTCCTTGGATCAACCGCCCCTGGAGTTGGTCAACCACGCCAATGTGTTCTGCCGCGAAGGACTGGATATCGGCACCCGTGCGTTTCTCCCGCACCTGCCGCGCGATCTTGGTCAGGCCCGGGTCGCCGACCTGGGTTGCGGTAACGGCGTGCTGGCGATCGCCTGTGCGCTGCTCAACCCACAGGCGCAGTTCAGCCTGGTCGATGAGTCGTACATGGCCGTGCAGTCGGCACTGGAAAACTGGCAGGCGGCATTGCCCGAGCGGCCGGTTGAGGTGCTCGCGGCAGACGGCCTGGCCGGGTTCGAGAAGCAATCACTGGATGTGGTGCTGTGCAACCCACCGTTCCACCAACAACAGGTGGTCGGTGACTTCCTCGCCTGGCGCATGTTCCAGCAGGCCCGCGATGCGCTGGTGGTGGGCGGCGCGCTGTACATCGTCGGCAACCGCCACCTGGGCTATCACAGCAAGCTGGCGCGCCTGTTCCGTGGGGTCGAGCAAGTTGCCGCGACCCCCAAGTTCGTCATCCTCAAAGCGCGCAAGTAATTCGCCCGGTCAATGCGTGCTCAGCCCGGCTGCGCTCATGAACATGCGCATCAGCCAAGCCAGCACACCCAGGGCGGCGACACTCGCCGCCCAGATCATCACCAGCCAACCTAGCCGCTGCCACAGTGGCTTCTTCTGTTCGACACCGGTCATGCCGCGCACCTCCTAGTGATAGCCCTGGTCATGGGTGACTTTGCCGCGGAACACGTAATAGCTCCAGAACGTGTAACCGAGGATCAACGGCAGGATGAACAGCGTCCCCACCAGCATGAAGCCCTGGCTCTGCGGCGGTGCGGCGGCCTCCCAGATCGAGATCGACGGCGGGATGATGTTTGGCCAGACGCTGATCCCCAGGCCGCTGTAGCCCAAGAAGATCAACACCAGGGTCAGCAGAAACGGCGTGTAGTGCGCTGAGCGAGCAATCGCCTTGAACAAGCCATAGAACGTCACCATGACCAGAATCGGCACCGGCATGAACCACAGCAGGTTAGGCATGCTGAACCAGCGCTCGGCAATCTGCGGGTAAGCGATCGGCGTCCACAGGCTGACGATGCCGATGACCGCCAGCAGTACCAGAGCCAGGGGCCGGCCAAGCACATGCATCTGCTGTTGCAGCGGGCCTTCGGTTTTCATGATCAGCCAGGTGCAACCCAGCAAGGCGTAGGCGACGATCAGGCCCAGCCCGGAGAACAGGCTGAACGGCGTGACCCAGTCCCAGGCGCCGCCGGCATAGTGGCGGTCGACCACCTTGAAGCCCTCGATGAACGCGCCCAATGCCACACCCTGAAAGAACGTCGCCAGCAGCGAGCCGCCGATGAACGCCTTGTCCCACACGTGGCGCTTGGCAGCAGTGGCCTTGAAGCGGAATTCGAAGGCCACACCGCGGAAGATCAACCCGATCAGCATCAGGATCAGCGGCAGATACAGTGCCTCCAGCACCACCGCGTAGGCCATCGGAAACGCCCCGAACAAGCCCGCTCCGCCCAGCACCAGCCAGGTTTCGTTGCCGTCCCAGACCGGCGCGACGGTGTTCATCATCACGTCGCGGTCATGCTCGGCCTTGACGAACGGGAAGAGAATGCCGATGCCCAGGTCGAACCCGTCCATCACCACATACATCATCACGCCAAAGATGATGATCACAGCCCAGATCAGCGGAAGATCGATACCCATGGCTCAGTTCCTCTCGGTCAGGCTGGAGTTGGCCTCATGGCCGTCATCGGCAGCGGACAAGGGCCGCGCCGGGGTCCGTTTTTGCCCTGGGCCGCCAGGTGGCTGCTCTTCTTCACCGGTATGCGGGCCTTTGCGCACCAGGCGCATCATGTACGCCAGGCCGGTGCCGAACACCGCAAAGTAGACCACCACGAACATCACCAGCGTGAAGCCGAGCTGGCCGTAGCTGTGGTTGGAGACGCCATCGGCCGTGCGCATCAAGCCATATACCACCCACGGCTGGCGGCCGATCTCGGTGGTGAACCAGCCAGCCAGAATAGCGATCAGCCCGGATGGCCCCATCCACAACACGAAGTACAGGAACGGCCGCGAATGGTAGATCGCGCCGGTTCTACGCAGCCACAGGCTCCACAGGCCAGCGGCAATCATTAGCATGCCCAGCGCAACCATGACCCGGAACGACCAGAAGATGATCGTCGAGTTGGGCCGATCCTCTTTGGGGAATTCCTTCATGGCCGGCACTTGCTTGTCCAGGCTGTGGGTCAGGATCAAACTGCCGAGCACCGGAATCTCGACCTTGAAGCGAGTGGTTTCGGCTTCCATGTCGGGGATGCCGAACAGAATCAGCGGGGTCGCCTCACCGGGCTTGTTCTCCCAATGGCCTTCGATGGCGGCGATTTTCACCGGCTGATGCTTGAGCGTATTGAGCCCATGGAAGTCGCCGATGATCGCTTGCACCGGGGCCACGATCAGGGCCATCCACATCGCCATCGAGAGCATCTTGCGCACGGCCGGGTTGTCGCGCCCGCGCAGCAGATGCCAGGCCGCCGAGGCGCCGACGAAGAACGCCGTGGCGACGAAGGCGGCGGTGGCCATGTGCGCCAGGCGGTAGGGGAACGACGGGTTGAAGATCACCGCCAGCCAATCCACCGGGATTACCCGGCCATCGATGATTTCGTGGCCCTGTGGGGTCTGCATCCAGCTGTTGGAAGCCAGGATCCAGAAGGTCGAGACCAGCGTGCCCAGCGCCACCATCAGCGTCGAGAAGAAGTGCAGGCCGCGGCCTACTCGGCTCCAGCCAAACAGCATGACGCCAAGGAAGCCTGCTTCGAGGAAGAATGCAGTGAGCACTTCGTAGGTCAGCAATGGCCCGGTGACGGCGCCGGCGAAATCAGAGAAGCGGCTCCAGTTGGTGCCGAACTGATACGCCATGACCAAACCCGAGACCACGCCCATGCCAAAGTTGACGGCGAAGATCTTCGACCAGAAATGGTAGAGATCGCGGTAGATGCGGTTGTCGGTTCTCAGCCAGAGGCCTTCGAGAACGGCCAGATAACTGGCCAGGCCAATGGTGATGGCCGGGAACAGGATGTGAAAGGACACGGTAAAGGCGAACTGGATTCGGGCGAGCTCTAGGGCTTCTAAGCCGAACATGGTGCTTCCTCTTCAGGTGAACCGGCATTTCGGGCTTGTGGCCCTGATGCCCACTGCCCCCACGGTTATCGAGTGCGACCTGTTGGAATTGTTCTATTCGATTGCAGGGATTCACGCCGCACAGGCCGATCAATGCATTTGCAACGATTGACCCAGATCAATGGCTGTATCCAGCATAGCCCCGAATTCCGCCCCAGGGCCTGTGGCTGGATGCCGCGTGGCGCATTGCCCCACCCTCTTCCATGCAATGGCAAAAGGTGCTTGAGCAGGACTTATGCAACTCTTTGTTACAAACAGATGATAGGCTGCAGAGCCCCGGGTTTCTTATAGGTCGCAGGCTGCCGATGTCCGACTCTGCTCCGCTGTTGTTGCGTCACCACCGCCCCTTTCTCGCGTTCTGGCTGGCCCGCGTGTTTACCGCGAGCGGCTTTCAGATGCTCACTGTGGCGATTGGCTGGCAGCTCTATCAGCTGACCGGCAACGTGCTCGATCTGGGCCTGGTCGGCCTGGTCGAATTCGCCCCGCGGGTGTTGTTCATGCTGCATACCGGGCACGTGGCCGACCGCTATGACCGGCGCCGGGTGGCGGCGCTGTGCCAGAGCCTGCAAGCGCTGATTGCGCTGGCACTGGTGCTCGGCAGTGCCACCGACAACGTCAGCCGTGAGCTGATCTTCTGCCTGGCCTTCCTGCTCGGCGCCGCACGTTCGTTTGAAATGCCGGCGACTCAGGCCCTGCTGCCCAACGTGGTCCCGCCCGGACTGTTCCCGCGGGCCGTGGCAGCCTCGGCATCGGCGACCCAGGCCGCCACTATCGTCGCCCCTGCGGTCGGCGGCTTGTTGTATGCGCTGGGCAGCATCTGGGTGTACGGCCCGACCGTGGCGCTATATGTGATCGCCTGCGGCCTGACCCTGAGCCTGGATGCCCGCCAGCAGGTCCAGCAGCGCGGCCGGGCGACGCTGGAGTCTCTTTTGGCCGGGATACGCTTCATCCGTAGCCGGCCGGACATCCTCGGTGCCATCTCGCTGGACCTGTTCGCCGTGCTTCTGGGCGGCGCCACGGCGTTGTTGCCGGTGTTCGCCAAGGACATCCTGTTGACTGGCCCGTGGGGCCTGGGCCTGCTGCGTTCGGCGCCGGCAGTCGGCGCGCTGTTGATGTCGGTATGGCTGGCGCGCTTCCCGTTCGAGCGCAAGGTCGGCCGGACCATGTTCACCGCAGTCGGCGTGTTCGGCGTGGCCACCATCGCCTTTGGCCTGTCGACCTCGTTCTGGTTCTCGCTGGCGGTGCTGGTGGTGCTGGGCGCGGCAGACATGATCAGCATGGTCATCCGCAGCGCTTTCGTGCAGCTGGAAACGCCTGACGAAATGCGCGGCCGGGTCAGCGCGGTAAATGGCTTGTTCATCGGGGCTTCGAACCAGCTCGGGGAGTTCGAGTCAGGCATTACCGCGCACTGGTTCGGCACCGTACCGGCAGTGGTGCTGGGCGGCGTCGGCACGCTGGTGGTGACCGGGGTGTGGATTAAGTTGTTCCCGAGCCTGGCCAACCGCGATCAACTGCACAGCCAGCCGGTAGCAGAAGCGCCAGCGGCGTCAGCCGCACCGATCAAAGGTTGACCCCGCCAGCAGCAGGCTCATCTGCTGCTCGTAGCCGACCCGGGCGCGAAAGCCATTGCCGCTTTCGCGCCAGCCGGTTGCACGGTACAAGGCCAAAGCGCCGAGGTTGGCGCGGTCCACTGACAACTGCAGGCGCCTGATCTCAGGCCACATGGTGCGCAAGAGAGCCGGTAGCGCCTGCATGCAAAAGCGCCCAAGGCCCTGCCCCTGAAACCTGCAGTCGACCTGCAACGCAGTCATCATCGCTGCATCAGGTTGACCCCAGGCGGGCAGAAATGCGCCACGCTGAAGCAGCAGAAACGCTCTGGGCACATCATCGAGCAACAGCGCGACGCCGCGGCGCTGATCAGAGCCGCAACCGAGTAACAGATACAAGGCATCAGCGATATCGCCGGCGAAGCACTGCTGCTCTGACGGCAGCTGGATCTCCAGCAGTTGCCCACGCTGGGCCGGGGTTAGCTGCGAGTAGTCAATCAGCTGCACAGCGGCATCTCGGCGGCGGCCGTCTGGGTGATCGGCACTGAATGCGCAGTGTATCGCGACATTGATTACCGCTCAGCAAGCATGCTGGTATGATGCGCGGCTTTTTTCTACCCCAGATAAAACCACGGCATCCGGTACGGTCTGTGCTTTGCTGATGAGGTCGATACATTAACGGCGCCCCGGAGGCGTCTTTGGGAGCGGGCATGCTGGAAAGGCTGTTTCAACTAAAAGCACACAACACCAACGTGCGCACCGAGATACTTGCGGGCGTGACCACGTTCCTGGCCATGGCCTACATCCTCTTCGTCAACCCGAGCATCCTCGGCGAGACCGGTATGGACAAGGGCGCGATCTTTGTCGCGACGTGCCTGGCTGCGGCCATCGGCTCGGCGACCATGGGCCTGATCGCCAACTACCCGATCGCACTGGCGCCGGGCATGGGCCTGAACGCCTTCTTCACTTACACCGTGGTCCTGCACATGGGCCATACCTGGCAGGTGGCGCTGGGTGCGGTGTTCATCTCGGCAGTGTTGTTCTTCCTGCTGTCGATCTTCCGCATCCGCGAGTGGATCGTGAACAGCATTCCGCTGCCGCTGCGCTCGGCCATCGCCGCCGGTATCGGCCTGTTCCTCGCGCTGATTGCGCTGAACAATGCCGGCATCGTCGTTGATAACCCAGCCACCCTGGTTGGTTTAGGCGACGTCAAGAAGCCTGCTCCGGTGCTCGCTGCACTGGGCTTCTTCCTGATCGTCGCGCTGGAAGCGATGAAGGTTCGCGGGGCTGTACTGATCGGCATTCTGGCCGTCACCGTAGCCTCGATCCTGATGGGCGTGACGCCGTTTGCCGGTGTAGTCTCGATGCCGCCATCGCTGGCGCCGACCTTCCTCCAGCTGGACATCGCTGGTGCTTTGGATGTGGGCCTGGTCAGCGTGATCTTTGCCTTCCTGTTCGTCGACCTGTTCGACAACTCCGGCACCTTGATCGGCGTGGCCAAACGCGCAGGCCTGATGAGCAAAGACGGCCACATGCCGAAAATGGGCCGAGCACTGATCGCCGACAGTACCGCAGCCATGGCCGGCTCGCTGCTGGGTACCTCGACCACCACCAGCTACATCGAGTCGGCAGCAGGCGTTAGCGCCGGTGGCCGTACGGGCCTGACCGCCATCGTGGTCGCGGTGTTGTTCCTGCTGGCGCTGTTCTTCGCGCCGTTGGCCGGCAGTGTGCCGGCCTTCGCCACCGCACCGGCGCTTTTGTTCGTCGCCGTGCTGATGGCCTCGGGCCTGGCTGAAATCAACTGGGACGACGTCACCGAGGCCGCCCCTGTGGTGGTGACTGCCCTGGCCATGCCGCTGACCTACTCGATCGCCAACGGCATCGCCTTCGGCTTCATTGCCTGGACCGCGATCAAGCTGCTGTCGGGCCGCCGCCAGGACCTGAACCCGGCGCTGATCATCCTGTCGATTCTTTTCGTTATCAAGCTGGGCTGGTTCAACGCATGAGTTCTGTTTTCGATCCATCTGCCTACCAAAGCCTGCTGGCGCCAAAGGTCGAGCGCCTGCGCGAGCTGCTGGCGCCGTTCAGCGCGCCCGAGCCTGTGGTGTTCGAGTCGCCGCGCGAGCATTACCGCCTGCGCGCCGAGTTTCGCCTGTGGCGTGAAGACGGCCAGCGTCACTACGCCATGTTCGCCCCGGGCGAAAAGCACAAGGCGATCCTGATCGAGGATTTCCCGATTGCCAGCCAACGCATCAATGCGCTGATGCCGCGCTTGAAAGCGGCCTGGCAGGCGAGCGAGACGCTGAGCAATCGGCTGTTCCAGGTGGAGTTCCTGACCACCCTGGCCGGCGATGCGATGATCACCCTGTGCTATCACCGCCCGCTCGACGACGAGTGGGAAGCTGCCGCCCGCGAGCTGGCCGCCGAGCTCGACGTGAGCCTGGTCGGCCGCTCCAAAGGCAAGCGCTTGGTAATTGGCCGTGACTATGCGGTGGAAAAACTCGACGTCGCCGGCCGCACCTTCAGCTACCGCCAGCCCGAGGGTGCTTTTACCCAGCCCAACGGCGCGGTCAACCAGAAGATGCTCAACTGGGCCTTTGAGGCCATCGGCGAGCGCGACGACGACCTGCTCGAGCTGTACTGCGGCAACGGCAACTTCACCCTGCCGCTGGCAACCCGCGTACGCCAGGTGCTGGCCACCGAGATCAGCAAGACCTCGGTCAATGCCGCCTTGCACAACCTCGACGAAAACGGCGTGGATAACGTGCGCCTGGTGCGCCTGTCGGCCGAAGAGCTGACCGAGGCACTGAACGAGGTGCGCCCGTTCCGCCGCCTGCAGGGCATCGACCTGAAGAGTTATCAGTTCGGCACGGTGTTCGTCGACCCGCCGCGCGCGGGGATGGACCCGGATACCTGCGAGCTGACTCGACGCTTCGAGCGTATCCTGTACATATCCTGCAACCCGGAAACTCTGGCGGCCAACATCGCCCAGTTGCACGATACGCACCGGATCGAACGCTGCGCCCTGTTCGACCAGTTCCCCTATACCCACCATATGGAAAGCGGTGTGCTGCTGGTCCGACGCTGAACCGACCTCTGCCGAGGCTGCAATGCTTCGGTACGGCCACCCAACCAGCATCGAGCAACTGGCCAGCCAGGCCCTGCTCGGCTACAGCCGCCTGACCCACCCGCAGCGCTTGCAGCTGCGCAGCCCGGCAGACGAGCAGTGCGATGTGCTAATGCCGGCGCCAGCGAGGCTTTTGGGGGCCTCGCTGGCGTAGGCTGGTTTCAGGCTTGTATCAGAAGTCGAAGAACACCGTCTCGCCTTCGCCCTGAATCCGCATGTCGAAGCGATAGGCAGTCTTGCCGTCGACTTCGCAGCGTTTGGCAATCAGCGTCTCGCGCCGTTGCGGCTGCTCGATCAGGTTGAGCACCGGGCACTTGGCGTTGGCCTCGGCTTCGTCATCAAAGTACAACCGCGTGTGCAGTTGGATATTGATGCCGCGGGCAAACAGGCTGATGTTGATGTGCGGCGCCATTGGCACGCCGGCGGCATTCTTGACCACACCCGGTTTAACCGTGTGCAGCGTCCAGTCACCGGAGTCGAAGGTGGTGGCGGTACGGCCAAAGCTGTTGAACGGGTTTTCCAGGTTGTACTGATCCTGGTACTGGCCGTCGGCATCGGCCTGCCACACTTCCAGGAACGAATCACGCACCAGATGGCCATTGCCATCGTAGACCTGACCGATCAGCAGGATGTGCTCGCCGGCGGCTTCAGGGCGCGCCAGGGTGTTCCAGATTTCGGTCGGCCGAACAGGGTTACCCGCTGCTTGCAGGGCCAGGCCGATGTGCACGTAAGGGCCGGCAGTCTGCGACGGGGTTTCCGGCAGCAATTCAATTGGCATGTCGCGGCTCCTCAGCGGTTTTCGAAGTGGGTCTGGCGCTGACCGCGCAGAACGATGTCAAAACGGTACGCCAGGCAATCCATCGGATTGGCGTTGCTCATGTCGAGCTTGGCAATCAGTTGCTGCACCGCTTGCGGGTTGGCGATCGACTTGACGATCGGGCACAGCGGGATCAGCGGGTCACCTTCGAAGTACAGTTGGGTAATCAACTTGGTCGAGATCGACGGGCCGCTGATCGAGAAGTGAATGTGCGCCGGGCGCCAGTCATTCGGGCCGTTGCGCCATGGGTACGGGCCGGGCTTGATGGTGCGGAAGCTGTAATAGCCATCGCGGTCGGTCAGGGCCCGGCCGACACCGCCGAAGTTGGGGTCCAGCGGCGCCAGGTAACGGTCGTTCTTGTGGCGGTAACGGCCGCCGGCGTTGGCCTGCCACATTTCCACCAAGGTGTTTGGCACTGGTTTGCCGTACTGGTCGATAACTCGGCCGGCGACGATGATGCGCTCGCCGATCGGCAGGCCACCGTTGTCGAAGTTGAGCAGCAGGTCGTTGTCGTGCTGGCCAAAGCCCAGGTGAGTGAAGTCCGGGCCGGTGGTTTCACTGATCGACTGCGGGATGCTGACCAGCGCCTGGCGCGGCGAGCGGGCAATCGACGTCTTGTAATCTGGGGTCAGCGCTTTCGGGTGCCAGTTGCGATCACGGATCACGAAGCGGCTGGTGTCCTCGGCAGGCATACCGGTGTTCCTCTTATTGGAGTTGTGCGAGCGCCCGTGCGTGGCGGGCGGACTTGCAGTTTCCGATAGCCTGGATGGGATGAATATTGAAATCAGCGGTCTTAGCCATAACTGTTTGGTTATGCCTTGCAGCATGCCTGCACAAGGCAGCAGCAC
>Ga0247813_10001235_pt1 | contig 19967 bp, 15 predicted proteins | sample UWRJL169409C1_FD_180719 | JGI IMG/M metagenome (GOLD analysis project Ga0247813, IMG submission 180719) | Plant litter microbial communities from Arlington Agricultural Research Station in Wisconsin, United States - UWRJ-L169-409C-1 | ecosystem: Environmental > Terrestrial > Plant litter >... | reverse complement strand
TTGGTGGTGCAACATCTTCACAAAGCATTTCTAGCTCCTCCAATGCCTCATCTAACCGTTCCCTCGACATTTTTAAACGGTCTTTAAGCATTACCTGAACTTCCTGTATCCCAAATTCATCTATATCCAATTCTGATGTGTAAACGCTTATGGCATCAGTAACATTTTCAAAAAGCCCCATATAATCTATAATATAGCCAAAGGTCTTATCGTCAGTATCAAGGCGATTAACCCTGCATATAGCCTGGAAGAGGGTGTGGTCCTGCATCTTTTTATCAATGTAGATATATGAGCATGGCGGGGCATCAAAACCGGTTAACAACTTAGATACTACGATAAGCAATTTCATCCTTGCCGGTTCTTTCCTAAATACTGTTTTAGCATGCAGTTCATAGGCCTCAGTAGCTGTTTTACCTCCGGTCGCAGAAACTCCGCTTAAAAGCTCAGAGTACACTTTATAGATGAACTCTTTATCAGTATCGGTACCGGCACCGCTATCTTCAGTAGTAATATCTCTCGTGGCCGGATTATATGACGTTACTATGCCACAACGGCCACGTAATTCAGTTCTTTGAAATAACTCATAATATTTACAGGCTTCATAGATACTGGAGGCTACTAAAATAGCATTACCCATATGGGAAGACAGCCGAGGAACTTTATTGAAATCGAACAGGATATCCATTACAATTTTCTCCATCCTGGAACGGGAACTAAGCACATTTTGCATCGTACCCCATTTCTTCTTTAATTCTGATTTTTGGAAATCATTAAGCCCCTTGGTTTTCAACTCAAACCATTCGTCAATTTTATCATGTGAGGATATCTTTTGGTCAATGTCTCTTCCTTCATAAACAAGGTCTTTTACAACTTCATCTTCTACAGCTTCATTAAATTTATAGGTATGGATGTACGTTCCGAAAACTTCCATCGTAGTCTTTTTATCAGACTTAAGTAAGGGTGTGCCGGTAAAACCAATAAAGATCGCGTTCTGCAATATGGCTTTCATGGTTTGATGCAGCTTGCCACTTTGTGTCCGGTGGCATTCATCTACAAAAACATAGATGTCGCCTACGGTCTGAACCGGATTATTTTCCAGTTCCTTAATAAAGCTTTCGTGATCACCATCACCTTTATTTCCAAATTTATGAATCAGCGAACAGATGAGGCGTGGTTGTGTTTGGGTAAGCTGGTTGATAAGATCCCTACCGCTCGATGTGCGCGATATCGTTTCTCCTGCATCGTTAAATACACGTTCTATTTGCTCGTCAAGTTCCGTTCGGTCGGTAAGCATAACAATCCGGGAGTTTGGCACATTCTCAAGTATCCATTTAGCCAGGATAACCATCATGATGCTTTTACCCGATCCCTGGGTATGCCAAATAATACCTCCTTCACGGCGGCGTATATTTTGTTGCGCCTCTTTTAAAGCAAAGTACTGGTGTGGACGGGGTAATTTTTTAATGCCTCCATCAAAAAGCACACAGTTGTATATGACATCTATAAAACGTGATTTATCGCAAAGCTTTAAAATATATTTGTCGAGTTTGTAGCTCGTGTTATCATTCTCGTCTTCTTTCCAGCTTAAAAAGTATTTCTCAGGAGTTTCTATGGTGCCATAGCGTAATCCTTGGGTGTTATTGCCGGCAAGTATAAACTGGACCGTGCTGAAAAAAGGCGCGTGGAACTGGTCTTGCTGGTTGGATATATTCTGCCTAATACTCTCTGCTATATCTACTGTACCACGTTTTAGTTCCAATACTCCCAAAGCAATACCGTTTACATAAAGCACGATATCAGGCCGGCGGTCTTTAGATCCTTTTAGCGTTACTTCCTCTGCAATAGCAAAATCATTATTCTCAGGCTGCTGCCAGTCAATTAAAAAAACTGTTTCGTTTTGGGCACCTATATCTTCTTTACCCTTAACCCCATAGCGCAGCAGGGAATAAAACGCTTTATTCCTGTCGTACAGATTACCGGAAAAACTCCCTGCAACCGACTTTGCTTCGGCAATTGCTTTATTTACTAAGGGAGTACTATAACCTTGTTTCTCTAAAAAGCGGCGTAAATATCCCTCTTCAATGTTGCTGTTACCTATACGGTCTTCCCAGTTACCATAATACTCATAGCCCAACTGATCGTGAAATAGTTGTACTATACGGTTTTGAGTTAGGCGTTCTATTGGGTTTATCATGGCGGTTAATTTTGTATATAATCATTCAGCATTTCGACCATTTTTTCATTATGATCATAAATGTCCTCAACACTCCATTCACTAGCATCATACTCCTGCATCATTACGAATTGCTTTATACTATCATAGGCAAGCTGTCCACCATGATCTAGTTTAGCATAATAATTCTTCTTTGCTGATGGTAAGTGATGGTTTAATTTGGAATTTTTCTGATGACTAATTAAACATAAATTACCGAAAGAATGCAATGCTTCTGAATCATCTAGTTTCTTACCTCCGATTGGATTTTGGGGATAGTAATGCTCAACAGAACTTCTAAATGTAAATTCAAAATTTCCATATTTTCCTTCATCGTCATTATACCACAGAATGTAATCGATAAAATTGAACACTAAATTGTTTTCTATATGGCCATACTGAAGGAATAGGTTGTCTGTATTGATAACAGGATAATGTTCCGGTAAACTGTCCCCATCAAAAATAAGGGTATTATATTCTAACCTATTACTATAATCTTCATTTAGAAATCTATATACAATCAAGTCTTTGGTGAACTTAAGTACATACGCGTGGTAATTATCAAAAGTAATAGAACTCTGACCAAACAAGAAGTTTAAGCACGCATTAAGCCAATACTTGTACATTAATGTAGGATTAGATACATGCAACATTGAAAGTAGCATAGTCATTGTTTCATTTTCTAAATACTTAGGGTTTTCAAAAGTGTTTACATAATAACCTTTGCTAAAATCTTTAGTCGTTAACTTCTTTAAACTCCATCCTTCTTTAGTAGCTGTATACTGCCTCTTAATAATGTAACTATCAAGCAGCCATTTTCCTTTAACGAGATTATACATAAATTCCTTTGCAAATTCTTTTTTATCTGCAGAATTGCATACTCTAAGATGATTTTTGAAGAAAACAATAAGTCTCTTATCATCCAAAGCAATATTTTCATCCTGAAGCTGTATCCTTAGAATATGCAACAAAAAGTTTTGAAAATTGATGGGTGAGGTAAAACGATCAGAATTTTCTGCATGTCGCTCTGTAAAATTAAAACCTCGATTATTATCAAGTATATCTTCAATACTTAACGGTTCGAATTCAATACTTTTATCTTTATTTTTTTGTACTAAATACTTTGTAAATTCGGCTATAAGATTTTCTTTAGATGTAATATTTAATTCTGACCAGTCTTTACTAAATAGCACCTTTCGCAATTGCGGTTCAAAGCCAAATTGTATATAACGTTCCATATTCGCGCATCCATCCCAAATAATATGGAAAAACTCCTGAATATCATCATTGTAAAAATCATCCTCATCATATAGAGCATCTAATAAAAGTGATTTTACAACTTCATGCTTTTCAAGTTGTTCACCACGATTATTCATAATCTCGAAATAATGATTAAGATCAGTATCTGTAGGAACCTCAACCCGTAATAGTATTACTTTATCAGATAAATAAGAAACAAAATCATCAAGTGTTATGTTAGCCTCTTTAATTTTAGTGTGTAATTCGTTTTTTATGTGGTCGTAAGCTTCCTTAATTGTGTTGTGATATAATTTTGTCCCATCAAAAAAGCCTACGAAGGCAAACTTAATGGCTTGCTGTGATAGCTCCCTGCTTTCAAATGATAGAATAGGTGTTGAAAACCAGTCTACTTTTTTATCTTCGTTTTTTAAAACTGATAATAATATAGATAAAGTTGTAAGTCGTTGCTGTCCATCTATAGTATCATAAAGAAAGTTCGATTCGTCGCTTTGCTTATGAACTACTAAAGTTCCTATGTAGTAATTATTACCGCTAGGTATATAATCTATAATGTCCTGAATTAATTGGGAGATTTCTGCTTTACCCCAGGCATAGTTGCGTTGATATACGGGGATTCTGTATTTGTCTGTAGTGAACAGCTCTTTTATATTAAAATGCTCTATATGATGTGCCATTTTCTTAAATGTAATAAAGTGAAGACAATATTTGCTGTAGCTCTGTAATTTCTCTTTGCATATTAAATTGATAATCTACTTTACGCTTTAGAGCTTCCTGTGGACTAAAACTATTTTTAATATCTGAAAAAATATTTTCGCTTAACACGTAGTTGTCAACGCTAACAAACTGGATAGCATAATACTGTAATCGGAGCTTGTATGACCATGCAAAAATCTTCTCAATTGCCTGGTTAATTTCATAATATCCAAATTTATCGACATAAAAAACCAAAGCACATTCAAACAAGGTTCGTACATAAGTATCTCCAGTTCTGTTCCATCCGGGATATTCTTTTATAACTTTAAAAATATTTTTTGAAATTTCACTTAAGTGCGAGTTTTGCTGTATGCCTATAACTGTCTCATCAAATATTAACTTGTAATACGAAATCATTTCAAAAAATCGACGGCCATTAATTATAGGAGCGTCTAACTGAAAAGGATACGCTCGTTTTTGTAAGTCAATCCTTCTATGATAACTGCTATTGTACTCATCAACAAAATTGTGAAGAATACGTAGGGAATCGGCGTAACTATAGCTTTCTATGGAGTCAACATTTACACCTTTAAATAAATATATCTCGTTCTTAGAAAAGAAATGTGCTGACTGACCTCTTGTCCAGGATTTTATCCTGAATAAATATTCTGAAAAGAGCCTGGCTAAATCATCAGATTGATATTCTTCCCAGGCAGCAACATCTTTTAATTTATGTGCCTCATCCTTAAAGCTATATTCTCTTAAATGATAAGCTTTTAGTAAATCATGCGGTTCTAAGTCCTTACCCCGGGCATTTTGGGCATCAAAAAACTGAAAGGCTTCCGAAATATGATCAATTTCAAAATAAATTAGCTCACATTGGTCTATAAAAAAACGAACAAAATCCTCAGAAAGTTTAGCCGTAATTCTTTTAATTGAATTAAAGTTATCTCTAATATTCTTTATACTGACAGGGTTATCAAATTGAAAAGACACCAAGTGCTTTTCAATATCTGCCAAGTCATTACGAAGCGATGGATCGCTTATTTTTATAGTTTGTAGAATTGCTTTGAACAGTAAAACGCAGCTTATAGTTCTTTGCTGACCGTCTACAATGTTTAATTCACTACTATCATGATGAATAACCATAGTGCCTAAACGATAGGCCGACTTTTTTTTGAAAAGATTAATATCGTTTACTAATTGTACTACGTTTTTTTCCTGCCACTTATACGGTCTTTGATAAACTGGGATTTTTAAGTCCTGCATTTTCAGCAGATCTTTAATTTTAACCGTTTTATATTTTAACTGGGTTTGGGTTGCAATCATAATTGGTTTACAAACTATTTTTTGTCTTATTTATATTCTCCCACAAACATATCGCGCCACAACGCCAAACTACGACGCTCTAACTTCTTCTTCATAATTAACGGTTTTATTTGCTGTTACCAGCCTTATTTTACCAGTAAGCAACTGCTGCATCATACCTTGTTTAATTTGTTGGGCTTTTTCCAGTTTATGCTCTATTGAATCGATCTCTTTATCCATGTCGCTTAGTATATTAGCGATGCGTGTTTGTTCTTTAGTGTCTTTTGGAACTTTTATATCTAAAGATTGAAATTCACCAATCCAATGACGTTTATGATCTCCTACCTGAAATCTTAACATTTGCATTATTTCATACATGAATCGAATATTACTATTTGAATGTTTAGGTATAAGCATCTTCATTGCTGAAGATTTAGCTTTAAAAGGAAAGTCTACAAATTTAGTTGCCGTCGTAAAATCGTCAAAAATTATAACAGGTAACTTATCGAATAGATTGTCTGTTTCATCCGTATATCCCAAAATAAATGTTTTACCTGCTGTCAATACAGGGATTGAATTATAATCATTATATTCTGTACTTCTAACCAGATATTTCGTTGGCTGTAAATAATCTAAAAAGTCTCCCAACTTTTTCACTTCCCAATCCTCTTGCGGAGTAAGCAACTTTTGCATAGCGCCCTGTTTTATAAGGCGCTTTTTAGCTATAAGATTTTCAAGGCTTCCTATCCACGCATCGGTGTCACTTAACGCTTTGGCTATAGCTTGCTGTTCATCTTTCGTATGAGGTATTGGAATATACATCTCCGCAATCATATCCATTCTCACACTATCTACAGATGATTTCGCAGTCATCTGCATTATCCTTGCATAAAAGTTGTTAGAAAAATATTTATAAAAGTAAAATCCACTTATATTTTCTCTAAAGCCGGTAATTCTGTAGACCCGTTGGTGACAATCAAATTTACCATTTATGTAATGCATTACCTTTCCCACTCCAACACCATCACCTGCCGTTAGAATTGCTTCCCCATCAAATGAATATGTGTTAATTCTTTCAACTTGCTGCGACCTTACAAAAAATGGATAAGTACCATTTTCTATCTTATCCTGTGTATTTTTCGCACCTGTTTTTATAATGGCAAAATCCTTTATCTTTTCAACTTCCCAATCCTCGGGAATCAGTCCTATCTCTGTTTGTTTAAAATTTGTTTCTACCATGCTATTCCCATTTCAAGTAAATGCTGTTTTACCTTTTCTTCAAACTCGCTTACTTCTTCTTCAAGCAGTGGCAGGGTGTCGTGGTAGCGTTCCGCCAGCTCTTTAATGCGCTGTGCCAGCCTCTGACTAATGCGCTCCATTTCGCCCAGTATGTTTTCCTGCAGCGTTTGCATCCATTTTACATCTATCACTACGTGTTTTATATCGGCTTCGGTAAGGGTAGGGTATAGGGCTACAACTTTTTTCTCCAGTTCCGTTTGTACCGTTTTAAGTTTGGCGCTAAGCTTGGTAATCAGTTCGCCCTGCGCCAGGTAATTGTCCAGTATGGCAATTTCATCTTTGCCCGCTTTTTCTGCCTTTTTGGTTTTAAGCAATTTTTTTACCTCACCGGCATTTACTTTATCCAGATCCTCAAACAAGCCTCCTTCGGCATTATGTTCCTCTTCAATTTCCGCAATGGTGGCTTTGGCATTTTCAATATCGTTTTGCAGCGCGGTTATCGCCATGCTGTCTTCATTATAATACTGCTGTACCAACAACTCTGCCGGTAACATACGGCCTATAACGCCGCTAAGCCCTTCGGTAATTTTCTCTTTATCCTTTGTGCCTTCTTTCTTTGCCCTGGTAATGGTTACATGCCGCTGCCATTCGTTACCGGCTTTCCATCCGTCTAACGATACCGAGTACATATCATCCTGCATGGCCTGGTTCCAGTAATCCATAAGATGCTGGTAAACATCATACTCATTTATAAGGGTATTATCGGCAAAGGCTTCCAATAGTTGCTGGCCTAAGTGCTGCACTTCTTCTTTAGGGTGGCAACCCACATCAAGCGTTTTTAAATGTGTGGCAGCATTGGCAGCCCATTTTTCAAACAGCTTTGTTATAGCATAGTGGTAGTCCATAAATTCGCCATGCGAAAATATAAACTGTTTTACTTCAGTTTCCGGCATACGTAGTTTTACATACTTGCTATCCACCGTTCCAAACAAGTCATTTCTTAACGTAGGGTAGGCTTTCCAAAATTTATCGAGCGCATCAATATCCGCTTTCGGGATACCGCCTTTTACGTGGGCTAATAAATCCTGTATGTCTTCACTCTCCTGGCCATCTATATAGCGCGGAATATTTAGGTTGTAATCATTTTTAGCATCGGCTATTTCAGCTACCGGAACCATGCGGCTGTATTTTGCCACCTCAAGCTGATCGTTAAATACATCGGTTATCTTCCGGATGTCCTGCTCTCTAAGCCGGTTTTTATTGCCATCTTTTGCAAAGCCTTTACTGGCATCTATCATAAAAATGCCCTTACGGTGCGCGGCATTTTCTTTATCAATAAGGATGATACAGGCCGGTATGCCCGTACCATAAAACAAGTTGGCAGGCAGGCCAATAATCCCTTTTACCAATCCTTTTTTTATAAGGTTCTTTCTTATTTCTGCCTCAGCATTACCCCTGAACAGTACCCCATGCGGAAGGATTACTGCACCTTTGCCGTTACTTTTTAGTGAGCGGATGATGTGCAGTAAAAAAGCATAGTCACCATTTTTATCCGGTGGCACTCCCATAGAGAAACGCTCAAACTCGTCGTTATCAGTCTGCACGCCATTGGTCCAGCTTTTCAGCGAGAATGGCGGATTGGCAACACAGTAGTCAAACGTTTTTAATTTACCGTTTTCTTCCTTAAAAAATGGACGCGACAGCGTGTTATCTGAATATATTGAAGCCGTAGGCGCGTTATGCAATATCATATTCATACGTGCAAGGTTGGCGGTAGAAATTTCTTTCTCCTGGCCGTATAAGTCAACCATTTTTTGGGCTTCGGCACCCACCTTTAGCAGCAGCGATCCCGATCCGCACGCAGGGTCGTATACCGACGTTTGCGCTGTTGAATTGGATTTGTTAATACCTATAATTTTTGCCAGTACACGGCTTACCTCTGCCGGGGTATAAAATTGGCCTTTACTTTTACCGCTCTCTGTTGCAAAATGGCGCATTAAAAACTCATAGGCATCACCCATAATATCATCGCCTTCAGCGGTATTGCCGCTAAAGTCAAGCTTAGGGTCATTAAATATCAGTATAAGGTTGCTAACCGTATCTACAAGGTCTTTACCCTTGCCCAGCTTGCCTTCATCATTAAAATCAGGGAAGTCAGAAAGCCTGTTAGCCTCCTTTATAGGGTTCAATATTTTTTTGTTTACGTCATCGCCAATGTTAGAGGTACCTACCAGTTTTACCATATCCTTAAATGAGGAACCTTCCGGTAACTGGATAGGTGCATAAGGGTCGTCGCCATATTTATCAGAAATGTACTTTACAAAAAGTAAGGTCAGCACATAATCCTTATACTGGGAAGCGTCCATGCCTCCGCGTAATTCATCGCAACTTGCCCATAATGAGCTGTATAATTCAGATTTTTTAATAGCCATAAATAAAACTCGAAAGTGTATTTGAAAGATAGCTAAAATACTTAAAAGATTGTTAAATAAAGTAAGGGAATCCTCACTATTGTGTGAATTATTTAAAATTATTTTGCACGACACAGTTTGTCGCTTTTGGAATATAATTCCGCTTTATAATCATAAGTACTAATACACATGATAGTAAAAATTGTTAAATGTGCAGTTTTTCCTATATTTAATTTCTTTTGTAGTGGATAAATAATTTTATTAAATAAACAAAAATTTGAACTATGGGCTATACAGTAACACGGGTAACTTTCCCTTTATATGGACAAAATGATGGGCAAGAAATTACCAGGGAAATATTTAGTAAAGGGTTAATACCTCCTATAATTAATGATAGATATAAAAAAACAATTACGCACCATGATATAGGTGTAGATCCTTATCCTAAACAGAGGAAGGACGTAATTGTAGAATTGACTGATAACACTACTAAAAAACAGATAAAAAGAACATTTTCTGAACCTCCAGCCGAAGGGTCAGACAGAAGAATATTTATTGATCTACCCTAAAACTCTATTGATGAGGGTATGCCTAAATACCTGGGCTACCCTAATGTTTTTTTTTTAAATTGCGTGGATTTATTACATTACTTTATACCAGTTTCATATTTATTTAAAAACCATTCTAAACTTTTACCATGTTTTCCAAGCTCCCCCTCTAACAAGTTCAAGATATGATTTGTATCTCTTGTAAGCGTTTGTTCTTTCATCGTAACTGCTGAGAAATCCCCGAATTGCAAGTACTGACTCAATTCTTTTGGACAATTCGGTGTTTCCAGAAGTATCTCTTTGGCTAATTCTTTCAATTGCTGCGTTTCTAAGGATCTCAAATTCTGCATCAATTCCTCTTGCTCCCGCACCTGTAATTTCTCCGCTGTCGCCAATTTCTGATTCAATTTTAATTCGAGCTTCTTCAATTCTTCGTTTTCTTTGTTCAAAATTTGCTGATTCGTCAAATTTAGCGCTTTCAAATCGGTCAAATTCTTCAATTTGAAGGAACTCACTGTATCTTCTAAAATTTTCTTCCTCTTCAATGAGGTTTCCAATATTGTTTCGTATTCTTTCTGTGTCTCTCTGTAAGCCTCCATGACGGGCTTCATAGATTGCTCCCAATGCTTCTCCACCTGCTCCCTGGTCAAGCTGCTCTCTGATAGCTCTTTCAAGTGTTTCTGCTTGCTCAATAAGTCTTTCTCTCGCTCCGATATATCGGTCTTCCAGTCCGCCAAAATATTCTTCAAATCTAACCTGGTGTTGTTCAAGGTTGCTGAATCCCTGCTCAATTTCGACTTCAGTTGGTGCAATCTCTCCAAGAACTTCTTTTTCGCAGTTTCTTTCCAGCTCTTCCAATCTTGATCTATCTGTTTTTGCAACAGACTCAACTCGTTCAATTTCGAGTTCAAATTGTCGGACAGCACGCTTGTAAGGTTGAGAAGCCACGCTTCTTCTAATTGATCGTATAAGATTCTTAAGTTGCGCTGCTCTGCAGGCGTAAGATTCTTCGAAAAGCTTTCTTTGCTCTTCATCAATGTCTGGTACTCGCTCTGAATCTCCTTGCTGAATTGGAATATATTTGGTGTTGGATTCTGTTTCATTATATACCCATTTAACTCTTTGGACTGATGTAATTTTTTGTTCTATTTCTTCTTCTGATGCCCGTGGCACAATAATCTGGACGGTATTAATACCCAATCTTTTAAACATACCTTTTTTCTCATCGGTAACCTTATGTTTCGTTACAAATTCGATTAAAAGTATTGGCTTGTCGTTACTATCAAAAAATGTTACATCTGGCTTAAACAAGATGTTTTCGTCATCAATTACTGGTTTTTTACCCCAGTTTAATTCTCCCATTTCATTTTCAAAAAACGAGATATTAAGTTTTACAGAAGAAGCCTCCAACCGCATTTTTTCTGACAATAGATTTGGATTTCCAATTTCATTAGTTGGAGGATACTTGTAAACGGGAGGAAGATTAATTGCCTTTAACCTGGCGAATATTTGTCCCGCAAGCCGCTCCCTATATTCCTCACTACTGAAAGTGCACTCTACGCTATCTTTATCAACGTTGGTTGCATTGTGTCTAAAATAGTCTTTATGTTGTGGGTTTTTCCTCTTTACAGCCTGCATTTCTTTGGTGCAACCGATACAATAATAACCTTGCAGGCCACTTTTAGCCAACGAAATGTGCAGGTGTTTACCGGTGTCTATCTTAGCCCAGTCATTTAATTTTTCTGAATTGTCATATGTATTCATATAATATTTTAGCAAAATAGTTTTATAAGCATTATAAAATAAGGTTCAATTCCTACCACTATAATTAATTTAGTGTGGTAATATCCATATCAATAAGTTTTTTTCGGGTCGATGCAGAGATAGCTGTCATACATGCTATGCAAAGCATTCTCTTTGCCCTACTAAATGCCACATAGCCTAGTCGTGGATGATCGGTAGTTCGTTTATTCCGAGTCTTATCACGTTCGGAAATCCTCGTTTCAATCCAAAGGTTTAACTCCTCTTCGTTCTTTGCAATTGTCAGCACTGCAGCGTACTCAAGTCCCTTAACTCCGTGTATTGTAGATACAACCGGAACGCCGCTTAGACCAGTATCTGAAAGCGACATTTTTAAATTTTCCACTTTAACCGGTAAACCGGTAACTGGTGTGAGTTTTAGTTCCTGTTGAACAAATTGCACAAATGTATTTTCGTTTGAAATTTGGTTTGTATTAATTGCCGTAATGATTTTCAAGGCAGATCTTCGTAATCCATAAATATCCGTTTGATTAGTTTCAAAATATTTCGCCTGTGTCATCTGCACAACAGAAAGTAACGCATCTTGTACCGCTTTTAAGGTACTGAATTCATTCCCCCTGAGCGGGGTTTGGTAATGATTATTAATAGCTGCAATTATTCTATCAACTGTTTTAGTTTCTTTAGCAATCAAACATCGGCTATCAATAGGTATATCATATTGTTCACACATTTTATAAAATATTTCTACAATTTCTTTGATAATTCCTGCGCCCTGCACATAACATATAGCCCCAGCAGCATCCCCTTCCTTTAACACGCGTACCTGTTGACTAAAAATGAGATGCCCCGTGTTACTTTTATACAAGCGCGCATTAAACCTGTTGAGGAATGTAGTGATTTCCGGCGCACATCTAAAATTAAGGCTATTAATTTCTACTGTATAACCAGTTGACGCTGCGGCCTTCAGTATAGGTATATTGCTAAACTGTTTTATCGAGGAATCATAGCTTTGGATATATTGTTCAGGGTCACCCACACAGTATAATTTTGTTTTTCCAACTTTTCGGATTCTTTCTATAATACTGTAAATATGATTACCCGAGTCCTGGAATTCGTCTACAAATAAATATTGTAACCTGTTGCATAGAACATCACAGACGGCCTTATTCTCTACACAGTCCCGGGCTATCAAAATCGTTTGGTCGAAAGTTATATACCCTTTCTTATTTAATTTTTTTCTTACTTGCGCCTTTAATGCAGCAGCACCGACATAATCTGTCGTCTTTTTTTTAGGGTCGAGCTCAAGGACTTTCGCGACAACATCGTCAAGTCCACATTGCATAAAAAGTTTTTCAATTCCTACACTTTCTGCTCCAAAATTTCCATACGGTATGACTACAAAGCGATTTAAAAATGAATGAATTGTTCCTATGAATAAATTTTCAGGAATCGCTATGCGTTTGCTCAAGCGTGAGCGTATATTCTCTGTAGCAGCATTGGTATAGGTGATTACTGCCATATATCGTGCAGTACTTAAGTATGGCAAATCCGTAATAATTTTTTCCACCATATTATGGGTCTTGCCGGCTCCCGGGCCTGCAATTATCAGAGTGCCTTTATTTTGCTGATTTGCCCTCATCCGTAATAGCTTTTAATCCTTTTGTAATATAATCCGGTATAGCAAAACAGTCACCGTCGCCGGCATTTTTATCCTCGCTCAAGGTGAGCATCAATGAATATGCAAATTCCGATTTAAAATCTTCTACTAACTCAAAATAATCACCTACAGTAATGGATTTGCTTCCCAAAGCCGTTACATATGCTTTGCCTTTGTTCGGTCTAACATCTTTAATAACTTCTAATAGAATTTTTCGCCCTTTACCACTGACATTTGCCGCAATTACATCCTTTTCAAAAGTAGTATCCGTAGTAATTCCAACGGTAATATGTACAACATCTTTGTAATCATCGCTTAACTTTTCAGCTCTCTCTTTAGTCTTGGTTTCCGTGTCCCGGTCAGTAAGTACAAGGCACTTTCGAAAAAAGCCATTCTTAATTACTTCAAGGAAATAACTGAAGGCAAGGCCATTGACATTCACAATACAGCACCCAAGTTTTTCTGTAGTAGCACCTGTAACCCTTTTAAAAAAGACGGGGACTAATAACTTTTCGGAAATACCTTCTACCAAAATAATTTTACTGGAATAGAAGATATTTGTGTTTACGGCATCAAGATACTTGTTCAGATATTTTATCTGTTTTTTACCTAATGCTGTATTGCTAAAACCGTCCAGGATATAGTGCGCTTTTAGTTGGCAATCTTCATTAAATAAAACTACAGTATTTTCATAATCTATCTTTGTAGTTATGTGTGTGGAATGTGAAGTGACTAATAGTTGTATATCTTTTCGATACTCTTTCTTGTCTTTAACCTTAATAAGTTCATCTATATTATGTGCAAGGTGATCCTGCAGGTTCGGATGCAGATGGGATTCAGGCTCTTCCAGCCCAATGATACGAAAATAAGAACTATGGCCCTTCGTAACATCTTCCACATACGAAAGCACAAGCGATATAAATAGCAAGTTATTCCTGCCAGTACCGTTTCGGTCAATTGTAATAGGGTTATCCCCATAAACCAGGCTGATCTTTTTCAATAAGTCAGCAACATCCGGTAATGTAAATATAAGGTCTACGAAATTTGATGTTTCGTCGGTAGCAAGTGAAATTTTATTCAATTGTTTCCCTATTCCGGTTTTTATCTCCTGTAACGCCACATTTTTGTCAATGGCTTGCTGTAGTCCTACCAACTGGCTTTTCAGGTCCTGATATTCGCGCTCTTCTTTGGAATTTAGGATTCGGAATAACAGACGTGAATTATGGCTTGCTACCAATTCTGTTCCCGCGTCCCTTAGGGCATCCAATAGTTCGAAACGCAGTTGATTCAGATGATAGGTATTGACCCCACTATTTGTATCATTTCCCCCTTGTATTGAGTAGTAGTATTTAGATATAGGAAAATTAACAAGATCGAGGCGTGCATTTTCTGAGAGAGCGTCAAATTTCTCTTTACCTTGGGTTTCCATAAATTTTTTAATAAATGCTCTTTGGAACTCCAGCTCTTCCGTCTTTACAAATTTAGCAATTGGCTTAAAACAATAGGTTAGCTTTGCCTCAGTCATTTTAGCATCCGTGAACCAATCAGCTATGACTGATTTCTGATCATCATCCCAGTCTTTTAAAGTTGCTTCTATAATAATTTCAGGAAATTCTATATCAGCAACAGGAATTGAGATATCCAGTACTTTTCGTTTAAATTCCAGCATGACCGAGTAGTTAAAATCTGCCACTTCGAGCATCCTCTTTTTAAAGAAAGAAACATCCTGCCCAAAGATTAAACCAATTGAATCCAAAAGGTTTGTCTTTCCAACATTATTTTCACCAACGATTAATGTGAGTGGTTTTAGTTTAATTGTAAAATCTTTGAACGTCCGGTAGTTCTTGATTACAAGTTGAGAAATGTACATGGGTTGAGAATGGTTGATAGATTATACCAATAAAAACCTATATGTTCTTATCGCTATAACAGCTGACATAAATTTCATATAGAACAGTAAGGTTAAGTAATTGGTTATGTGATTATTTGTTCTTGGTTAAGACGGAAAGGTAGCAGAAAATATTTAAATATAAAATACCCACAAATAGGTATTTAACCAAATCCAGCACTGTGATGTTTACTATAACTGGAATAGTCCTTGTTTTTTTATGATTATATCAAAGTTGTAGAAACTTTTCCCAAGATAAACCGCTAAAAGGCAGCTAATGTATTGCGGGTAAAGCCAGTGGTAAAAGCAAAAGACTACGGCATAATGGCTTTGCTCACACACTCACAAACCCACCCTTCGGGACTTATTCCGTTTCCTTTTGTTTTCCCGCTTTACCCGCACTGTTTATCTGCTTTCTTTTTCCGGTTTTCTTTTGGGAAAAAGTTATGCGGAGCGCAAGCGAGGCAGGACTGTAACAGATTAGAGGACTGGCAGAAGATACAAAACGAATGTATCATTTAATAAGGACGATTATGACAATTATCGGAAGAGTGACAAGGGACGCCGAAGTGCGCAGCCTGTCAAACAACAAAAGTGTAGTGAGTTTTTCTGTAGCCGTGAACCACGACTACAAAGACAAAAACGGGACGAAAGTGACCCAAACCGAATTTTTCGACTGTGCCTACTGGTTCTCTACAGGGGTTGCGCAGTACTTGACCAAAGGCAGCCTTGTAGAGCTTGCAGGGCGTGTGTCTGCCCGTGCGTGGATAGGCAACGACGGAGTGCCTAAAGCGGGGCTGAACTTTAACACGACGGATATTACCCTGCACGGGGGAAATAAAAGCGGGGCGCAGGAACAGCAGCCACAGGGAGAAACGCAACAACAAGCCCAAGAACCTGAGCAGGCGGCAGCGAATGCAGCGCCTGCAAACGCAGCGGAAACTACCGTGCATGAAGCCGAAATACTGCCTAATGGCGCAGCACCTGACGACGACCTCCCATTTTAAAAACGAGTAACCTTAAAATTTAAAATCATGGCACATAATATAAATTTCAACGAAGCAACAGGGCAGCACGCCTTTATGAGCGTAAAGCAGACCGCATGGCACGGATTAGGGCAAATTGTAACTGATTACCCGACAAGCCGCGAAGCCATAGCTTTTGCAGGCTTGGACTACGAAGTGGCAAAAGCCCCGATTTTCGCCCGAGGCTCAGGGCTTTTTGAGAGTTATCCCGTTCCTGACCAGTTCGCCACAATGCGCACCGACACCAAAGCCGTGTTTGGTGTGGTGGGCAAAGACTACCAAATCGTTCAGAATGCTGATGCATTTGCCTTTTTCGATGCCATCGTAGGCGGCGGCGAGGGCATACAGTATGAAACCGCAGGGGCTTTAGGGAACGGGGAACGCATTTTCATTACCGCCAAGCTGCCCGGCTATATCCGTGTGGGCAACGGGGACGATGTAACTCAAAAATATATTTTCCTGACCACCTCCCACGATGGCAGCGGCAGCATAACCGCAGCCTTTACGCCAGTGAGAGTTGTTTGCCAAAACACACTAAATGCAGCGATGAAAACAGCCACTAACGTGGTACGCATACGCCACACCGCAGGGGCTAAAGAACGCCTAGAGCAAGCACACAAAGTGATGGGTGTTGCCGATATATTATCGCTGCAACTGGAGGGCATTTTTAACGGGTGGGCAAATACCCGAATCGAAGATAAACAGGTAAAAGAACTGATACAGTTAGCCCTGTGCCCGAATAAAGAAACATACAACCTTTTGAAAAAAGGGGCTACCGATGAACTTTCGACCATGTATAAAAATGCCTGTGAGGCTGCTTTTGAGTACGCTATGGCAGACGAGACGCAAAGTTTAGAAACCACCAAAGGCACGGTGTTCGGGGCATACAATGCCGTTACGGGCTACTACCAAAATGTACGCAATTTTAAAACGGGTGAAGATAAACTCAAATCCATCTTTTTGGGTGGCACGGCACAGGCACGGGGGCAGAAAGCCTTTGACCTGTGCGGGGGCTTTGCCAAGAACGGGGCAGCCGCCCTGATACTGAACTGATAGTTAGCAGTCCCGCTTTGCGGGACTGTTTTATTTATAGGCACATGCGTACTTATATAATAGTTTACAAACAACTATCAAAATAGATGCGCTGGTCTATGTATTTACGTTAATACAATGATACGCTGTCACGTAGTTACGTTTATACAGGCGTAAAACGGTAGAACTGTATGTACGTATTTGCGTAGCTACGCAAATATATCATGCTGACAATATTGCTGTATGGCAATACGTCTTTATGTAAATACTTGACTACATTTATACATAACGATGTTGTGACGGACATTATAAACATATTGTTTCCGTAATACATAAATATAATTCGACTGAATTAATTCCCCGCAAGCTGCTATAGTTTAAAATGTGGATTGAAGGGATTTTTTGCGCGCGGGCAGCCTACAGGGCTGCCCTCAAGTAATTGACCTGCTTTTTTTATGCGCCCAAGATTGTCAACAAAACAACCTAATAAATATGAATTTCTTAGAACAGTTACTTGCAGAATGGTATCAATACAAAGGTTATTATGTTCGCCAAAATATAAGAATTGGAAAACGAAATAATGGTGGATATGCAGGCGAAATTGACATTTTAGCTTATCATCCAAAAACTGAAATCATAGTGCATATTGAAGCTTCATCGGATACTTATTCTTAGGAAATTCGTGAAGAAAAATTTGAACGAAAATTTAAAGTTGCGAATGAAATTATTCCTTCTCTTTTCGAAGATTTTGAATACGTAGAAATTCAGCAAAAAGCGATTTTTCTGTTTGGCGCAAAATCCAGAAAAAAAATTGGCGGCGGTGATCTTTATTTAGCTTCAGATATAATGCAGGACATTTTATACAGAATTAAAAGATCAAAGTATTCAGAAAAATATTATCCCAGAAAATCACATGCTGCTGCGAACAATTCAAGTTTTTGTATCTAGCTTGAAAAAAATGGATCTATAATTGCGCCATTAACTGACCTGACCTGATCGAAACTGCTGGTTTTCAGTGAATAGAACCGGTATTTTTCTTAACTTCGCCTGCGGTAACGGAGAATAATCAGCTTCTTTCACCGCGGCTACAATTAGCTTCCAAACGTTAGCCATAATTTTTCAAACTATGAGCATAAATCAATACCTTGACAAAGTCGTCAAAATCGAAAAAGAAATCGCCGACATCCAGAAAAAGATCGCTGACGAAACTAAAAAGGAATATGACAAACAAAAAAATGTCGACTCAGTAAATCGATCGATAAATAATTCTACAAGCCTCTCAAGTTTACAAAGTAAGCAGAGACAAATTCAAGGTTATCAAAATGACATTTTAAGAATTCAAAGTACAAAAAGCGATCTATACAAAAAAGTCGCTTCAAAAACGAGTGATTTGGTTAAAGCCAAACAAGAATTATCCAAAGAAGAAACCAAAGAAAAATTAAAGTTAAAAAAAGAACAAGACGATTTTCAAAAAAAGCAACTTGCCTTCCAACGTGATCAAGAAAGTTTTCAAAGAGAACAAGAGAGATTACAATCTAAATTACAAACCGATATTTCGAATCAAAAACAAGTTCTAAATACACTCGTGACACAGATTCATTCTGCTAGCATCGATTTAAAAAAAGAAGACAAACAATATGATTTTTTTATTTCGCATGCGACAGAAGATAAAGAATCGTTTGTTCAGCCTTTGGCAGAAGGTCTGGAAAGAGAAAATGTGAAAATTTGGTATGACAAATTTCAAATGAAAATCGGCGACAGTTTGCGCAAGAAAATTGATGAGGGATTGAAATCATCAAAATATGGTATTGTAGTTTTGTCCAGGGATTTTTTTAAGAAAAACTGGACTGAATATGAATTGAATGGATTAGTCGCTAGAGAAATGAATGGCGTAAAAGTTATTTTACCTATTTGGCATAATGTAACCAGAGATGAAGTTCTTTCATTTAGCCCAACCTTGGCAGATAAGGTTGCATTAAATACAGCAATTTATAGTATAGACGAAATTACTAAAGAATTAAAAAAACTTGTTGAATAACAAAAACTACGACTAACAGCGCATCTTGGCTATCGCTGGGGTTCGGTAAAAAGTTCGTCCATTTTCCATAACTTAGCATACGTTCTGCAGAGAGGACTCGCTCCGAAAGGCCGCGACAGCCAAAATGCGCGAAGCGTTATGCAAGCGCAGGACGCACAACCTTTAGTGTAAAAATATGAACCCATAAGTAATGTTTTTTAACTCATGCATCTGAAATACTAGCTGAAACTCGACATGGTTTGACAGCTACTCAAATTGCCTTCGCCCTGCAACAAAAAACGATTTACCTATAAATCCACGCCTTCTTTTTCCGATATTTCAGTTTTGAACAGTAAGGTAAAGCCATATATAGTACCAATTTCTTCATATTGGCCGCCGGTGCGGGCTTTATCCGCAATTTCGTTAAGTTTGTTCCAATCATTTCATATCAGCAGTGCGGGATAAGCCATCGAAATGTATTGGATTTGCTATGGTGCTGTCTGTTAGCTTTTGCGAGCGTTGTTGTAAGTTTCTCCAATCAATGCTCATACCTGCTTTTATGCTTTTAAGGTTCTATGCTTTTACAGTTTGCAACGCTATTTAGAAACGATAATAAAAGCATGCTGTCGCGGGCAGCCTACAGGGCTGCCCTCAAGCAAAAAATCTCTTACTTTTATGTATACATACTTTTCATGATTTTGTTTTTACTTTCAAAGAATATTGCCAGTTTAGTAATTGCCCAAACGGTTACTTTCTTTACAGGTACTATTTTTTATAAAAAGGCTTTAAAATTTGCAGAGGCTGTCTAAAAAGTAATTTTTAGACGGTTCTTTTTTTGCTTGATGGTTTTAGAGACGTTTTTTTTCTATAACCTTTCTTTGTCAAAAAGATTAATGATTTTATATCAGATTGCCAG
>Ga0247813_10001233_pt1 | contig 19991 bp, 19 predicted proteins | sample UWRJL169409C1_FD_180719 | JGI IMG/M metagenome (GOLD analysis project Ga0247813, IMG submission 180719) | Plant litter microbial communities from Arlington Agricultural Research Station in Wisconsin, United States - UWRJ-L169-409C-1 | ecosystem: Environmental > Terrestrial > Plant litter >... | reverse complement strand
GAGCACAGACTCTCGGTACGCGGCATCCTGCTCGGCGAACCACTCGAGACTCGGGGCCGAGACGACGCGCGCGTGCACGCCCTCTGCCTTGAGAACCTCGCGGGCCTCGACAGCGATCTGCAGTTCCGAACCGGTCGCGATGAAGATCACGTCGGGGGTTCCGTTTGCGGCCTCTGCGAGTACGTATGCACCCTTGGAGACATTCTTCGCCGAAGCGAAGGTGTCGCCGGTCGCGTCGCCGTCTCCACGCTCGAACACGGGGATGTTCTGTCGAGTGAGAGCGATGCCCGCAGGCCCTTCGCGACGCTCGAGGATGGTCTTCCACGCCCAGGCGACCTCGTTCGCGTCACCGGGGCGCACGACATCCAGTCCGGGGATCGCGCGGAGCGTTGCGAGCTGCTCGATCGGCTGGTGGGTCGGGCCGTCTTCGCCGAGAGCGACGGAGTCGTGAGTCCAGACGAAGATCGACGGCACCTTCATGAGCGCGGCGAGTCGGACGGCCGGGCGCATGTAGTCGCTGAAGATCAGGAAGGTTCCACCGAAGGCACGCGTCGGGCCGTGGAGCACGATGCCGTTGAGGATCGCACCCATGGCGTGCTCACGGATACCGAAGTGGAGGACGCGACCGAACTTGTCGGCGGTCCACTCGTGGGTCGACCACTCGGCCGGAACGAAGGACTTCGCTCCCGAAATCGTCGTGTTGTTCGACTCTGCGAGGTCGGCTGAACCGCCCCAGAGCTCGGGGATGACGGCGCCGAGGGCGTCGAGCACCTTGCCGGATGCAGCGCGGGTCGAGACCTCCTTGCCCGGCTCGAACACCGGGAGTGCCTCGTCGACACCCTCAGGCAGCTTGCCCGTGAGAAGGCGGTCGAGGAGCTTCTTGTTGTCGGGGTTGGCTGCAGCCCAGGCGTCGAATCCCTTCTGCCACTCAGCGCGCTCTTCAGCACCCTTGGTGACTGCCTTGCGCGTGTGAGCGATGACCTCGTCAGATACCTCGAAGGTCTTCGCGGGGTCGAAGCCGAGGATCTCCTTGACGCCCGCGAGCTCTTCGGCGCCGAGCGCGGAGCCGTGGATCTTGCCGGTGTTCTGCTTCTTGGGCGCAGGCCAGCCGATGATCGTGCGAAGGATGATGAGCGAAGGCTTGCCCGTCTCGGCCTGTGCTGCCTCGATGGCCGAGTGCAGCTCAGCGACGTCCTCGTGGTACTCGCCGGTCTTCTTCCAGTCGACAACCTGAACGTGCCAGTCGTACGCCTCGTAGCGCGCCTTGACGTCCTCGGTGAAAGCGATGTTGGTGTCATCCTCGATCGAGATCTGGTTCGAGTCGTAGATTGCGATGAGGTTGCCGAGCTTCTGGTGGCCGGCGAGAGAGGATGCCTCGCTCGTGACGCCTTCCTGAAGGTCACCGTCGCCCGCGATGACGTAGACGTTGTGGTCGAAGGGACTCGTGCCCTCAGCGGCATCCGGATCGAAGAGGCCGCGCTCGAAGCGGGCGGCGTAGGCGAACCCGACAGCGGAGGCGAGGCCCTGGCCGAGCGGTCCGGTGGTGATCTCGACGCCATCCGTGTGGCCGTACTCGGGGTGTCCGGGTGTGAGCGAACCCCAGGTGCGCAGCGCCTTGAGGTCGTCGAGCTCGAGTCCGTAGCCGCCCAGGTAGAGCTGCACGTACTGCGTGAGCGACGAGTGTCCGACGGACAGCACGAAACGGTCACGACCGAGCCAGTGCTGGTCGGAGGGGTCGCGGCGCATGACCTTCTGGAACAGGAGGTACGCGGCGGGGGCGAGGCTCATGGCCGTACCTGGGTGACCGTTGCCCACCTTTTCGACAGCGTCCGCCGCGAGTACGCGGGCGGTGTCTACTGCCTTGTTGTCGATGGGATCCCACTGGAGTGCTGCCACGAGATAGATGACCCTTCATTCATGCACTGCTGTGTCAGAACGACAGCAAGTGTGCGGAGCGATATCGCCTGCCGTGACGTCATCGGCATTTCCGCAGGCAGCCCAGACCGCCTCAGATGAGGGGAATGGATGTGTGCGCCGACGGTTGGCAAGCACATACAAGTATAGAGAAAGCTGGACACGTCGTGCGCTCGCTGCGAGGCCCCTGATAACGCCGGTCGAACAGCGCGACTTCTACAGAGCCGTACAATTGGATCGAACGCAGTCGCTGTTGTTAGAGGAGTCATGGACGTAGCCGTAGAGAACCGCACATCAGGCGGTCGCACCGGTATAGCTACCAAGGTCAAGGCGTACGTCGCACTCACCAAGCCACGCGTGATTGAGCTCCTGCTCGTGACCACGGCGCCCGTGATGGTGCTCGCCCAGGCCAGCATCCCGGGCTCCGATGTCGTGATCCCCAACCTGTGGCTCGTGCTCGCGACGCTTGTCGGCGGTGCGCTCAGTGCGGGATCCGCGAGCGCCTTCAACTGTTACATCGACCGTGACATCGACCGTTTGATGAAGCGCACCCAGAACCGACCGCTCGTGACCGGTGCACTCACCGACCGCGAAGCCCTCGTCTTCGCGTGGGTTATCGGCGTCGCATCCATTCTCTGGCTGGGTCTTCTCACCAACTGGCTCGCCGCCGCGCTCTCGCTCGCCGCGATCCTCGTCTACGTGTTCGTCTACTCGCTCTGGCTCAAGCGCCGCACGGCACAGAACATCGTGTGGGGCGGTATTGCCGGATGCTTCCCGGTCGTCATCGGCTGGGCTGCCGTCACCGGCTCGCTCACCTGGACCCCCGTCATCCTGTTCGCCGTGATCTTCCTCTGGACTCCGCCGCACTACTGGCCGCTCTCAATGAAGTACCGCGACGACTACCAGTCGGCGAGCGTTCCGATGCTCGCTGTCGTGCGCGGCCGCACCATCGTCGGGCTGCAGACCATCCTCTATGCGTGGGCGACTGTCGCGTGCTCGCTCCTGCTCATCCCGGTGGCGCCGATGGGGCTCCTGTACACGGTGGTCGCGGGAGCATCGGGCGTGTGGTTCATCTACGAGTCACACCGCTTGTACAGCCAGGCCATCCGCCATGACGAGGTCAAGCCGATGCGCCTCTTCCACAGCTCCATCACCTACCTGACGCTCGTCTTCGTCGCAGCGGGCATCGACCCTCTCGTCTTCATCCCGCTGCCGTTCTAGCTAGCGAGCTGGGGCTTTCTCAGCGACAGGACACTCGCGGTCATGGCCGCGACGAGCAGGCCAGCGAGCACCATGTGGATGCCCACGAGAACCTCGGGCAGGCCCAGGCGCGCTTGCGTGATGCCCACGATGACCTGAACGATCTCCACACCGAGAAGCGCGAGCATCCACTTGCGTGAAGGCAGCGCGAGAGCGAGTGCAGCGATCACGAGCACGACTGTGAGGCCAAGAGTCACGTACGCGGGCCAGGAGTGCACGTGCTGCAGCAGTTCGGCGTCGAGTCCGTTGCGGGGTGCCGGCTTGTCCGGGTTCGAGTTGTCGCCCGCATGCGGCCCAGAACCAGTCGTGAGGATGCCGACGGCAACAGTCACCGCCACTGCGAGGCTCGTGACGTGCGTGATGATGCGCACGAGGGCGGGCGCAGCGTACTCGCTACCCCTCGGTCCGCGATAGACGCGCCAGACGAGCATCGTGGTGAGGGCCACGAGTACTATCGACACCGCGAAGTGTGCGCCGACGACGTAGGGATTGAGTCCGGTCAGCACGGTGATTCCCCCGAGCACGGCCTGGAACGGAATGCTGAGTCCCTGCAGGAGGGTGAGAACGAAAAGGTCGCGGCGCTGCTTGCGGAACCGGATCACCGCGAGGAACACGGCGATCGTGATGAAGGCGAGCACGAACGTGAGCAGACGGTTGCCGAATTCGATGAATCCGTGGATGCCCATCTCCGGGGTGTTGACGAACGACCCTTCGGTGCACTGGGGCCAGGTCGGGCATCCGAGGCCTGAAGCCGTGAGACGCACTGCACCGCCGGTACCGATCAGCACGAGCTGGAACGCAAACGACAGCCAGGCGAAAACTCGCACTCTGCGGTCAACGGTGGTGGGCAAAGAATCCCAGAAACGGGTGACCAGCGCTTGGAACCAGGTCCAGATTCGCGACATCGCGGTTCTCACAGCACATCCTCCTGTATTTCGGGTTCGCTCCCTGTAGAATCATTGGGTTCAGGAACACAGCCCAAACCGGGGGAGTCGACGGAGACTACGGGTTTGCTCGTCACAATACGTGTCACGAGCACTGCCCCCAGGTCCTGCTTCAGTCTAGGCACGCAAATCACCACGCGATCTCATCGCGCGGGCGGCGTGCAGATCATTTCAAGCGAGTTTCTCCCGGTCTAAACCTGTGCGAGGGAATGTCGGCGCGACCACCTCGGTTGGGTCGGCTAAGGAAAGAGGTAACTATGTCTGACGTGCTGATCGACCGCCCCGAGCTCAACAGTCTCGGGCAATACGAGTTCGGCTGGTCCGACTCCGACGCCGCAGGTGCATCCGCTCGTCGAGGAATCAACGAGGAAGTCGTGCGCGACATCTCGACCCTCAAGGGCGAGCCGGAGTCGATGCTCAACCTCCGCCTCAAGGGACTCAAACTCTTCGGAATGAAGCCGATGCCCACGTGGGGAGCAGACCTCTCCGGTATCGACTTCGACAACATCAAGTACTTCGTGCGTTCCACGGAGAAGCAGGCCCAAACCTGGGAAGACCTGCCCGACGACATCAAGGACACCTACGAGAAGCTCGGCATCCCCGAGGCTGAGCGCAAGCGCCTCGTCTCCGGCGTCGCCGCCCAGTACGAGTCCGAGGTTGTGTATCACACGATCAACGAGGAGCTCGAGGCTCAGGGCGTCATCTTCATGGACACCGACACCGCTCTCAAGGAGCACCCGGAGTTCTTCGAGGAGTACTTTGGCACGGTCATCCCCGCCGGCGACAACAAGTTCGCAGCGCTCAACACAGCTGTCTGGTCGGGTGGCTCGTTCGTCTACGTGCCCAAGGGCGTCCACGTCGAGATTCCGCTGCAGGCCTACTTCCGCATCAACACCGAGAACATGGGCCAGTTCGAGCGCACGCTCATCATCGCCGACGAGGGCTCGTATGTTCACTACATCGAGGGATGCACCGCGCCGATCTACAAGTCGGACAGCCTGCACTCCGCAGTCGTTGAGATCATCGTCAAGAAGAACGCCCGCGTTCGTTACACCACGATCCAGAACTGGTCGAACAACGTCTACAACCTCGTCACCAAGCGCGCGATCGCACACGAGGGCGCAACGATGGAGTGGATCGACGGCAACATCGGTTCGAAGGTCACCATGAAGTACCCATCGATCTACCTCGTGGGGGAGCATGCCAAGGGTGAAACCCTTTCGGTCGCGTTCGCGGGCCCCGGCCAGCACCAGGACGCCGGCGCCAAGATGATCCACATGGCTCCGTACACCACGAGCTCGATTGTCTCCAAGTCGATCGCACGAGGAGGCGGACGCGCGGGATACCGCGGCGAAGTCCGCGTCGACGAGAAGGCGCACCACTCCGCCAACACCGTGCGCTGTGACGCTCTGCTCGTGGACACGATCTCGCGCTCCGACACCTACCCGGCGATCGACATCCGCGTGGATGACGTGCAGCTCGGTCACGAAGCGACAGTCTCACGCGTGAGTGCAGAGCAGCTCTTCTACCTGCAGTCACGCGGTATGCCCGAAGACGAAGCCATGGCCATGATCGTGCGCGGATTCATCGAACCGATCGCACGCGAGCTCCCCATGGAGTACGCCCTTGAACTCAACAAGCTCATCGAGATGAGCATGGAAGGCTCCGTAGGCTAAATGTCCGCAGTAACACCCACACCCGAAATCGTCGAAGCGCAGCATGGCGCGAAGGCACACAGCGACGGCGGATGGGGCAGGTCCGCTGTTCCTGTCCAGACGCGGTCAGACCGTTTCCACTCGAACGACCCCACGGAGCACCCGGATGTCACGGGCCGCGAGTTCGAATGGAAGTTCATCCCCGTGCCGCTCGTACGCGAGCTCATCGACGGTGAACTCGACGGGAGCGCCTACCCGTACGTGTCGACCGAGTCCGACAGCGTGAAGGTCGAGTGGGTGACATCCAGCGACGCTCGAATCGGCTCAGCCGGCGCCGCAGAGGAGAAGTCGTCTGCCAACGCCTGGTCGAGCACTGAGCACGCACTCGCCGTGACGTTCGCGGGTGAGGAGCCGGGGGAGGCGACAATCTCGCGCTCCGCGTTCGGTACCGCACCCCGCGCCGCACACACTGTCATCACCGCGACCAAGGGCAGCACGGGTCTCGTCGTGCTCGAGAACACCGGCGACGCAGCACTCACCGAGAACGTCGAGATCGTCGTCGAGGACGACGCCAACCTCACCGTCGTGACCGTACAGGAGTGGGCGGATGACGCGACCCACCTCGCGAGCCACTTCGCCCGCGTGCACCGCAACGGCAGCCTCAAGCACGTCATCGTGTCGCTCGGCGGCAAGGTCGTGCGCGTCAACCCGACCGTGCACCTCGATGGCGAAGGATCCCAGACCGAGATGTTCGGCCTGTACTTCGCCGACGCAGGCCAGCACCTCGAGCAGCGTCCGTACCTCCACCACGTCGGCGCCAACACGAAGGGCCGCGTCAACTACAAGGGCGCGCTCCAGGGCGACGGCGCTCACACGGTCTGGGTCGGCGACGTACTCATCGGTCGTGAAGCAGCGGGAACCGACAGCTATGAGCAGAACCGCAACCTCGTGCTGAGTGAAGGCACCCGAGCCGACAGTATCCCCAACCTCGAGATCGAGACGGGTGACATCCTCGGTGCCGGACACGCGAGTGCAACGGGTCGCTTCGACGACGAGCAGCTGTTCTACCTGCAGGCTCGCGGAATCACCGAGGAGGAGGCCAGGCGCCTCGTCGTGCTCGGATTCCTCTCGGAGATCATCCACCAGATCGGCAAGCCCGAACTCGAAGAGCGCCTCCAGGCGGCGATCGACGTCGAACTCAACGGTGTGAGCGCCTGATGGCCGGCACCCGCGTGTGCGCGCAGGACGACGTGAGCGTGAGCGCCGCCCTCAAGGTCGTCGTCGACGGCCTGCCCATTGCACTTGTCAAGGACTCGGCGGGGGTCATCCACGCGCTGGGAGACACCTGCACGCACGGCGACATCTCGCTCTCCGAGGGATTCGTCGAAGACGACACCCTCGAGTGCTGGGCGCACGGCTCCAAGTTCGAGCTCACGACCGGCAAGCCCCTCACACTCCCGGCCTACGAGCCGGTACCCGTTTATGCAGTCACCATCAGCGATGGCGACGTGTATGTAGACCCGACACCCGTCAGCCAGAAAGCGTAATCATGTCAGTACTCGAAGTATCCGATCTCCGCGTCAGCGTCGAGACCGAACAGGGAACCAAGCAGATCCTCAAGGGGGTCGACCTTACGATCAACGAGGGCGAGATCCACGCGATCATGGGCCCGAACGGCTCGGGCAAGTCGACTCTCGCCTACACGATCGCCGGACACCCGAAGTATCACGTCGAGGGTGGCTCGGTGAAGCTCGACGGCGTCGAGATGCTCGAGCTGAGTGTCGACGAGCGTGCGCGCGCCGGCCTCTTCCTCGCGATGCAGTACCCGGTGGAGATTCCCGGCGTGACAGTCTCCAACTTCCTCCGCACAGCCAAGACGGCTCTCGACGGCGAAGCACCCGCGCTTCGCCCGTGGATCAAGGAGATCCGCGAGTCGATGGACGCACTCCGCATGGACAAGGCGTTTGCCGAGCGCAACGTCAACGAAGGATTCTCGGGCGGCGAGAAGAAGCGCCACGAGATCCTCCAGCTCGAGCTGCTCAAGCCCAAGTTCGCGATCCTCGACGAAACCGACTCCGGCCTCGATGTCGACGCGCTCAAGATCGTGTCCGAGGGCGTCAACCGCGCAAAGGCGAACACTGGACTCGGGCTTCTGCTCATCACCCACTACACGCGCATCCTCCGCTACATCAAGCCGGACTTCGTGCACGTTTTCGTCAACGGCAAGGTCGCTGAAGAGGGCGGGCCCGAGCTTGCAGACCGCCTTGAAGACGAGGGCTACGACCGCTTTCTGAGCCTTTCAGAAGCGACCGATGCAGGCGTAGCCTAGACACATGGCTACCGCTCTCGCACCGGCACTCTTCGATCAGGTCGAAGAGTCTCTTAAAGACGTCATGGACCCTGAACTCGGCGTCAACGTCGTCGACCTCGGGCTCATCTACGACCTCACCTGGGACGACGAGGCCGACGCGCTCATCATCAGCATGACGCTGACGAGCGCGGGCTGCCCGCTCACAGACGTGCTCGAGGAGCAGACGGCTCAGGCACTCGATGGTGTCGTGGACGCGTTCCGCATCAACTGGGTGTGGATGCCGCCGTGGGGCCCTGAGAAGATCACCGATGACGGCCGCGACATGATGCGCGCCATCGGATTCTCGATCTAGCTTTCAACGCGAAGAGGCCCCGTCCAGTTCTGGACGGGGCTTCTTCGCGTGTGGCTCTAGTGCGCGAGCACGGGCTCCTCCGTCGGCGTGTGCGACAGGTTGAGCCCCTGGCTCCTGCGACGGAACAGTAGGCCCGTGATCACGGCACCCACGATGAAGAACCCGGCGCTCCACCAGTATGCGGTCGCGTAGCTGTGCACTGCGGCGTTCGCGGCGATAGACGCGGTGACCTGAGTGTGAGCAGCGAGATAGTCCGATGCCGCAGTCGCGGCGAGCGTGTTGAGCAGAGCGACACCAATCGACCCGCCGACCTGCTGGCTCGTGTTGACCATCGCGGAGGCAACTCCCGCGTACTGGCGATCGACGCCGAGAGTTGCAGTCTGCATCGCGGCGGGCATCGTTGATCCCATGCCGAAGCCGAGCACGACGAGCGGGAGAAGGATCTCGGGGAAGTAGGTGCTGTCCACCCCGAGGCGCGTGAAGAGCACCATGCCGATTGCCATGATCGACATGCCGATCGGAACCATGATCTTCGGTCCGAAGCGCGGCACGAAGATGTTCGTTCCGAGCTGGGCAGCGAGCACGAGGGCGAGGATCATCGGCAGGAACGCGAACCCGGTCTCCATGGGCGAGAAGCCCAGGGTGGACTGCACGTAGTACGTGACGAACAGGAAGACGCCGAACATGCCCGCACCCGCGATGAGCACCGCGATGTAGGCGGCAGAGCGGTTGCGGTCCGCGAGGATCCCGAGCGGCAGCAGCGGGTGCGCTGCACGACGCTGCCAGAGCACAAAAGCGACGAGAAGCACGACGGATGACGCGATGAAGCCCCAGCTGAGCGGCGAGTCCCAGCCATCGGTCTCGGCGTTGGAGAAGCCGTAGACGAGGCTGAAGAGTGCAGCGGAAACCAGCACGGTACCGGGAACATCGAGCTTGGGGCGAGCACCATCGCGAGGCGGCGTTGTCACGAAGACGAGCGCTCCGACGATGGCGATGACCGCGATCACGACGTTGATGTAGAGGCTCCAGCGCCAGTCGAACTGCTCGGTGAGGAACCCGCCGAGCAGGAGTCCGACGGCTCCTCCCGCTCCGGCGATCGCGCCGAAGATTCCGAAGGCGCGCGCACGTTCCTTCGGAATCGTGAAGGTCGTCGTGAGCACGGCGAGAGCTGTGGGGGCGAGCAGGGCACCGAAGGCACCCTGCAGTGCGCGAGCCGCGACGAGGAGTCCGAAGCTGTCAGCTGCACCGCCAAGGGCGGACGCGATGGCGAAGCCGACGAGGCCGATGATGAAGGCTCTCTTGCGGCCGATGAGGTCACCGATGCGGCCGCCGAGGAGCAGGAGGCTTCCGAAAGCGAGAGAGTAGGCCGTGATTACCCACTGGCGCTCTCCGTTGTCGAATCCGAGTTCGAGCTGGGCGGCGGGGAGGGCGATGTTCACGACCGTGGAGTCGAGCACGACCATGAGTTGGGCAAGCCCGACGGCGACGAGGGTCAGCCAGCGGCGGCGGGAGGGCGGTGCGGCCGTCAGCGTGGGAGTGGGAGAAGTCATGCCGTAAGCATATACGGAACTCCTTAGTATCGGATACGACCAGTATCGGATATGAGCAGTCTCATAATGTCGGTTATGCTGGGGGAAAGGCGAAAGGACGGGTGCAATGGCGCAACTTACAGAGATCGACGACGTGGCACCCGCCAGGCTCGGCCGCAAGCGTGACCACACCCGCGACGCCGAGATCATGGATGCAGCTCTCTCCGTTCTCGCCGAAGAAGGCTACGACGGCATGACCATCGACATGGTCGCGGCGCGGGCCAAGGCCGGCAAAGCCACCGTGTATCGCCGGTGGGCGTCAAAAGAGGAGCTCGTCATCGACTCCGTCGCGTGCATGAAGCAGGCGGACCTCGAACCGGCCAGCCTCCCCGACACCGGGACACTCCGCGGTGACCTCCTCGCCATGATCAAGCCCCGCACGATCGAGGAGAGCGAGCGGAAGCTCCGCGTCATGACCGGGCTCATGTCGATGCTCGCCAAGGACTCGGCCCTCGCTGGCGCCGTCAACGAGGCCATCATCGCGCCCCGCATCGCCATCAATCGGCACCTTCTGGAGCGGGCGATTGCGCGGGGAGAGATCAGTGCATCCGTCGACGTGCAGATGATCTCCCAGATCAGCCAGGCCATGGTGACCTACCGCATGATCCTCGACCGCAAACCCATCGACCCCGACTTTCTCCGCTCAATTGTGACCGGTGTCGTCCTCCCCGCAGTCGGTCTCTCGCAGCGCGACGACTAACAACTGACAGCCGTGAGGGCGCCGTCCGCGTAGACTGGTGCTTCTCACCCCTTACTTCTCGCGTCGTAGCGACGCAATCAATCAATAGGACTCTGCCTGTGCTCGTCGTACATGACCTCGAGATTCGTGTCGGAGCGAGAATGCTGATGTCCGGCGTCTCGTTCCAGGTCTCTCGAGGCGACAAGATCGGCCTCGTCGGCCGTAATGGCGCTGGCAAGACCACGCTCACCAAGACACTCGCGGGGGAGACCCTTCCCACCGACGGCAAGATCGAGCGCACCGGCGAGATCGGCTACCTCCCGCAGGACCCGCGCTCTGGCGACCCGGAGATGCTCGCGCGCACGCGCATCCTTGACGCGCGCGGCCTCGGCTCGATCATGGTCGGCATGGAGCAGGCGATGATGGAGATGGCATCGGAGGACGCCGCCGTGAGCGCCAAGGCGATGAAGACCTACGGCAACCTCGAGGAGCGCTTCACGAGCCTCGGTGGCTACTCGGCGGAGGCTGAGGCCGCGGTCATCTCGAGCAACCTCAAGCTGCCCGACCGCATCCTCGACCAGCCGCTCAAGACGCTCTCCGGTGGACAGCGCCGTCGCATCGAGCTCGCCCGCATCCTCTTCTCGGCCGCCGACACGATGATCCTCGATGAGCCGACCAACCACCTCGACGCGGACTCCGTGCTCTGGCTGCGCGACTATCTCAAGAGCTTCCAGGGCGGCCTGATCGTGATCAGCCACGACATCGACATCGTCGAAGAGACAGTCAACAAGGTCTTCTACCTCGACGCCAACCGCCAGGTCATTGACGTCTACAACATGGGCTGGAAGAACTACCTGCGCCAGCGCTCCGACGACGAGGAGCGCCGCAAGAAGGAGCGCGTCAACGCCGAGAAGAAGGCGGGAGTGCTCCAGGCACAGGCCGCCAAGTTCGGTGCCAAGGCCTCAAAGGCCGCGTCGGCACACCAGATGTTGGCTCGCGCCGAGAAACTGCTCTCCGGTCTCGAAGAGGTCCGCGCCGTCGACCGCGTCGCCAAGCTGCGCTTTCCAGAGCCCGCACCCTGCGGCAAGACCCCGCTCATGGCCGAGAACCTCTCGAAGAGCTATGGCTCCCTCGAGATCTTCACAGCGGTGGATGTCGCCATCGATCGCGGTGACAAGGTGGTCGTTCTCGGGCTGAACGGTGCCGGTAAGACGACGCTCCTGCGCATGCTCGCCGGGGTAGACAAGCCCGACACCGGAACGATCCTGCCCGGCCACGGACTCCGCATCGGCTACTACGCCCAGGAGCACGAGACGATCGACGTCAAGCGTTCGGTGCTGCAGAACATGGTGTCGTCGAGTCCCAACATCAACGAGATGGAGGCCCGCAGGGTTCTCGGCTCGTTCCTCTTCACGGGCGACGATGCCGACAAGCCTGCCGGCGTGCTCTCCGGTGGGGAGAAGACGCGACTCGCACTCGCGATGATCGTGGTCTCGGGCGCCAACGTGCTGCTCCTCGACGAGCCCACCAACAACCTCGACCCCGCCTCGCGCGAAGAGATCCTCGGAGCCCTCGCGAACTACTCGGGCGCCGTTGTACTCGTTTCGCACGATGAGGGCGCTGTAGAAGCTCTCAACCCCGACCGCGTACTCATCCTCCCCGACGGCACGGAAGACCACTACAACGCGGGATACCTCGAGCTCATCTCGCTCGCGTAGCGGTGGTCGAGCTTGTCGAGACCAGACCGAGTGCGGTCGAGGTTGATCTCGCGTAGCTCGATCCGATCTCGACACCTTCGATCACCGGGACTCAGGCGTCGAGCAGTGCGTCTTCGATCTCGGCATCGGTCTTGGCTTTCGCCTCGCGCTTGACTCGGCGCTCCTCGGCCCGCTCCTGCTCCTCGGGATCCTCCGCGTTGATCACGCGATACTCCTGTCGGAGCGCCCAACCGAAGCCGAAGAAGCCCATGATCGCGAAGACGAACCACTGGAACGCGTAGGAGAGGTGCGGCCCCTCGTCGCGTTCCGGCTTCGACGACTGCAGGGGAGCCTCGGCGGGAGCCGGGTTCTCACTCGCGAGCAGTCCGTAGGCGCCCGTGAACGTCGGCTCCCCGAGTCGATCGGCGAGATCCTCGAGGTGCACTGTCGCAATCTGGCCGACGGGAGCCGACCTGCCCGCAATCGTCGGCTCACCAGCCTTGAGCCGGGCAACAACGGTGACCTCCCCGGAAGGAGCGAGCGGCACCTCGTCGGGGGTGTCCTGTGAGCTGCCAGGGGAGACCCAGCCGCGGTCGACGATGAAGATCGTGCCGTCGGCGAGCTGCAGCGGCACGAGCACCTCGAAGCCCGGGCTGCCGTTGTACGGACGGTTGCGCACGAGCACCTGCTCGTCGCGCAGGTAGCGACCGGTGACCTCGACGGGCTTCCACTTCTCCGACTCATCGAAATCGTCGAGCGACTCGAGTACGTCACCGATCGGGGCTGGCTCGCTCGCGTAGTTGGAGTCGATCCTGTCGATTTCGACGCGGGCGTCCGCGCGCCTGCTCAACTGCCAGAAGCCCAGAAGGCAACACACGATTGCGAAGACGATGACGAGCGCGAGATACCCGAACCACCGCTTGGAAAAAGCGAACGCCCAGCCGTTCACGCGGGAACCTCCGCGACTGTCTCACCGAAAGGCGTCACGATGACGGGAAAACCGCGGGTCGCGAGGTAGTCACGCAGGTAATCCCCGTGCTCGGGGCACGCGAGCCAGATCTTCACCCGATCGACCGAGTGGATGCGGGGATTGCGCCAGTTGACGTTGAGGGTCGCCGGCTCGCGGCATCCAGCCCTCGAACACTGCGGGGCCGCGTCGTCGAGTGAGCCGAGGGGCAGACCGATCACCGCGGTCCGTCCAGGCGTTCGGGCACGACGACCACACCGTGGGCAACATCGATGCGCTTCGAGCTCGCGGACGAACCGATGTTGTTGGCGAGCACGACAGCGAAGTAGGGCAGGATGATCGCGCCGAGCGCGGGAACCAGCAGCCACCATCCGTGCGCGAAAAAGCACAGGATCACACACACCATGCGAATCGACATCGCGATGGTGTACTGGATCATCCGACGCTTCCTGTCGTCGTCGGGAGACGCGGGAAGAGACGTGATCGACTGCTCGGATTTCATTGCGCTGCCACTCACCGGGTTCGTTCTAAACCCTCACCACACCAGCTTAAGACTTTTGCGGCTGACAGTAGGCTGGTGCGCATGAGTACAGCACGCACAGTCCTTGTCACTGGTGGAAACCGCGGAATTGGCCGCTCAATCGCCGAAGAATTCCTCGCCCAGGGGCACCGGGTAGCGGTGACGGCGAGATCGGGCGAGGGCCCTGCAGGTTCGCTGACAGTAAGAGCAGACGTCACGGATGCAGCGAGCCTCGACGCAGCGTTCACCGAGGTCGAGGCCGCCTATGGCCCGGTCGAGGTCGTCGTCGCCAACGCGGGGATCACCCGCGACACCCTCCTGCTGCGCATGACCGAGGAGGACTTCACGAGCGTGTTGGACACCAACCTCACCGGTGCGTTCCGCGTCGTCAAACGCGCGTCGAAGGGCATGCTCAAGGCGCGCTTCGGCCGCATCATCCTCGTCTCGAGTGTCGTCGGCCTGTACGGCTCGGCCGGCCAGGTCAACTACGCGGCCTCGAAGAGTGGGCTCGTCGGACTTGCACGATCGATCACGCGCGAACTCGGCGCCCGCGGCATCACAGCGAACGTCGTCGCCCCCGGCTTCATCGAGTCAGACATGACGGCCGAGCTCACCGACGACCTGCGCACAAAATACCTCGCGTCGATCCCCGCCAACCGTTTTGCCGAGGTGGCCGAGGTCGCCAAGGTCATTACCTGGCTCGCGAGCGACGATGCCGCCTACATCTCAGGCGCTGTCATTCCCGTCGACGGTGGACTCGGGATGGGGCACTAACTAGCCGCGCAGCCCCATGAGCGGCAGCAACTGCGACATGTCACGCACGTCGATGAGCACGTGAGCTTCATCGCGCACGGGTGCCTTGGCGTCGAACCCGACGGCGAGGCCGCAGATCGCCATCATGGCGAGGTCGTTCGCGCCGTCGCCCACTGCGATCGTCTGGCGCAGCGGGATGTCGCACTCTGCGGCCCACTCGCGCAGCGTGTCCGCCTTGGCCTGCGCGTCGATAATGGGCCCGGAGAGGTTGCCGGTGAGAACGCCATCGACCACCTCGAAGCGGTTCGCGCGCCAGTAGTCGAGCCCGAGGGATTCGGCCACGGGATCGAGCACCTCGTGGAATCCACCCGAGACCACTGACACCTTTCCACCCGCCCCCTGCACGGCAGCGACCATCTCGGGCACGCCGGGGGTCACAACGATCTTCGGCGCGACATCCAAGAAGACTGAGACCGGAAGACCGCGCAGGGTTGCGACGCGCGAGCGCAGGCTCTCTTCGAAGTCGAGTTCGCCGTTCATCGCCCGGAAGGTGATCTCGGCGACGGCCTCGAGGGTGCCCGCCTCTTCGGCGATGAGCTCGATGACCTCGTTCTCAATGAGCGTGGAATCGACGTCGAGCACGACGAGATAGCGGGACATGCGGAAACGAGCCTCTCGTCAGCCTTACGGTGAGACGCGCACTCCCTTGCCCACGATCGTGATGCCGGAGTCTGTGACGGTCAGGCCGCGTGCACGGTCGGCGTCAGGATCAACACCGACAGAGGCACCGGCTTCGATCACCACGTCCTTGTCCAGAATAGCGCGGCGCACGACGGCGTTCGGCCCGACCCTCGCGCGCTCGAACACGATGCAGTCGACGAGCATCGCGCCCGACTCGACAGTCGTCCACGGGCCGAGGATGCTGCGCTCGATGTGTGCTCCCGAGAGCAGCGATCCGAGCGAGACGATCGAGTCGATCGTCGTGCCGAGGTAGCCGCGCGCGTCACGCACGAACTTGGCCGGGGGAGAGTTGAGCTGCTGGCTGAAGATCGGCCAGTCCCGGTTGTAGAGGTTGAAGATCGGGAGCGCCGAGATGAGGTCCTGGTGCGCCTCGAAGAAGGAGTCGATGCTACCGACGTCGCGCCAGTAGAACCTGTCGCGCTCGGTTGAGCCCGGTACGTCGTTGTTGTTGAGGTCGTAGACACCGGCAGCACCACGCGACACGAAGTCGGGGACGATGTCGCCGCCCATGTCGTGGTTCGAGTCCGAGCGTTCACCATCGCGCAGGACCGCGTCGATAAGGATGTCAGCGTCGAAGACGTAGTTGCCCATGCTCGCGAGTACCTCGTGCGGCGAGTCGGCGAGACCGACGGCATCCGTCGGCTTCTCGCGGAATGCTGCGATGAGGGTCGGGTCCTTCTCGTCAAGCTCGATGACGCCGAACTGGTCGGCGAGAGCGATCGGCTGGCGGATGGCTGCCACAGTGAGGCCACGACCCGAAGCGATGTGCGCGTCGATCATCTGGCTGAAATCCATGCGGTAGACGTGATCCGCACCGACGACAACCACGATGTCGGGCTTCTCGTCGCGCAGGAGGTTGAGGCTCTGCAGAATGGCGTCGGCCGATCCGGAGAACCAGCGCTTGCCGAGTCGCTGCTGCGCGGGAACGGATGCGACGTACGCGTCGAGGAGGCCGGAGAGGCGCCAGGTCTGCGAGACGTGACGGTCAAGGCTGTGTGACTTGTACTGGGTGAGCACAACGATCTTGGTGAGACCGGAATTGATGAGGTTGCTCAGCGCGAAGTCGATGAGGCGGTACCCGCCGCCAAACGGCACAGCGGGCTTTGCCCGGTCTGCGGTGAGCGGCATGAGCCGCTTGCCTTCGCCACCCGCGAGGACAATTCCAAAGATCTTCTTCGACGCCATGGGTCAAGAGTAGGCGAGCGGGAGAACCCGTACTAGCGTCTTGTGCATGCGAGTCGATCTGATTACCCGGGAATATCCACCAGAGGTCTACGGCGGGGCCGGTGTGCACGTCGCCGAGCTTGTGAAGGCCCTCCGCGGTGACGTCGACGTGCGCGTTCGCGCCTTCGGACTTCAGCGTGACGAGGAGAACGTTTCGTCGTACCTCGTGCCACCTGGACTCACCGCGGCCAACCCCGCACTCGCCACTCTCGGCGTCGATCTCGAGATCGCTCAGGATGTCGCGGGCGCCGACCTCGTGCACTCACACACCTGGTACGCCAACGCGGCTGGCCATCTCGCATCGATGCTGCACGGGATTCCGCACGTTGTCACGGCTCACAGCCTCGAGCCGCTGCGTCCGTGGAAGGCCGAGCAGCTCGGCGGCGGCTACCGCGTCTCGAGCTGGATCGAGAGCACGGCCTTTGCCGGCGCCGCTGCGGTCATCGCCGTGAGCGACGGAATGCGTCGTGACATCCTTCGCTCATACCCGTTCCTCGATGAGAGTCGTGTCGTCGTCGTGCACAACGGCATCGACCTGGAGCGCTGGAAGCGCGTCGACGATTCCGACCTCGTGCGCCAACTGGGAATCGACCCCGAAAGACCGTCCGTGGTCTTCGTCGGTCGCATCACGCGCCAGAAGGGGCTCGCCTACCTCATCCGCGCGGCCCGACTTCTGCCCCCAGAGGTGCAGCTCGTGCTGTGCGCGGGCGCCCCGGACACCCCGGAGATCCTCGCCGAGGTGCAGGCCGGCATCGCCGAACTCCAGGAGGAGCGCACCGGTGTCGTCTGGATAGACCGGATGCTCAGCCAGCACGAGCTCTCCGCGGTGCTCACCCAGGCGACGACCTTCGTGTGCCCGTCGGTCTACGAGCCACTCGGCATCGTGAACCTCGAGGCGATGGCGTGCGGCGCGCCCGTTGTCGGAACTGCGACCGGGGGCATCCCCGAAGTCGTCGACGACGGCGTCACCGGACGACTCGTGCCGATCGAACAATTGCAGGACGGAACCGGAACCCCCGTCGACCCGGAGAAGTTCGTTCGCGACCTCGCCGACACCCTCATCGAGGTCGTCTCCGACCCCGAGCGCGCGCGGCAGATGGGTGAGGCTGGACGCCAGCGAGCCGAGTCGGAGTTTGGCTGGGATCGGATTGCTGCGAGAACGCGTGAGATCTACGCGTCGCTGATCTAACCGAGGGGTGTGCGCGTCTAAGCTTGGAGCATCATGGCAAGCGTTCTAGAGCTCACTGACGTCTCGGTAGTCCGCGACGGCAACACCATCCTGAATTCGGTCACCTGGGCTGTCGACAGCGACGAACGCTGGGTGGTTCTCGGCCCGAACGGTGCAGGTAAGACGACGCTCCTCTCGATCGCCTCGGCCTCGATCCACCCCTCGTCCGGTCAGGCTCGCGTTCTCGATGATGCTCTCGGCAAAGTGGATGTCTTCGAGCTGCGCCCGCGCATCGGCTTCGCGTCGACCGCGCTAGCGCGTCGCATCCCGGGTGATGAGAAGGTCGTCAACGTCGTGCTCACGGCGTCGTACTCGGTCACCGGTCGCTGGAACGAGCAGTACGAGGACATTGACGTGCGTCGCGCGCGCCGTGTTCTCGCCGAGTGGAAGCTCGGACACCTCGAGAACCGTCGCTTCGGCGACCTGAGTGACGGCGAGCAGAAGCGCGTGCAGATCGCCCGTGCCGTCATGACCGACCCAGAACTCCTGCTGCTGGATGAACCAGCCGCGAGCCTTGACCTCGGCGCACGCGAGGAACTCCTGCAGTTGTTGAGCGGATACGCGAGCGCAGCAGGCGCACCGGGGATCGTCATGGTCACCCACCACGTGGAAGAGATCCCCTCGGCCTTCACGCATGCTCTGCTCCTCGCCGACGGCGCGGTCAAGGCGTCCGGGCCGATCTCGGAGGTCATCACGGCGGAGAACCTCAGCGAGACCTTCGGTGTCGACCTCGAACTCACCGAAACAGGCGGGCGTTTTGCTGCCCGGGCTCGCTAAAACCCTGTTAGACTCGATCTTTGGTTCCAGTGAACCCAATAACTTCTCGTGCACACCCGTGTGCGAATAACTCCAAGGAAAAGCCATGAAGACCGACATTCACCCCGAGTACGCAGCGGTAGTCTTCCGCGACCTCGCCTCGGGCGAGACCTTCCTCACCCGTTCCACCGTGACGAGCGAGAAGACGATCGACCTCGACGGCGTCACGTACCCCGTCATCGACGTTGAGATCTCGTCCGCTTCGCACCCGTTCTACACGGGCAAGCAGCGCATCATGGACTCCGCCGGCCGCGTCGAGAAGTTCAACTCGCGCTACAAGGGCTTCGGCAAGTAGTAACCACTTCACAAGAGGGCGGTCGACTTCGGTCGGCCGCCCTTTTGCGTGCCCTCGGGCGTGCGGTGGCCGCGTGCCCATCCGACCATGAGGCCTCTTGATGACCACGAGCAGGTTCGCGCAGGCTCATGGTCATCAAACGGGGTCATGGCGAGCCGATCGTGCCCGTACAGGGCCACGCGGCACCCCCGCGCTACCGAAACCGCGACTTGAGCGCGAGCGCCCGCTTCTCGACGAGGTGCCACGATGCAAAGGCGAGGATGCCGGTGACCGGCACCACCACGAGGAGGTCCAGCCAGAGCGGCAGCACGCCGAGGGCTGAGACGACGACCTGCTGCACGAGGAATCCCCAGAGGTACAGGCCATAGGAGAAGTCGCCGAAACGCCCGGCGCTGCGGATGACGGGAGTTGCTCGCATCCCGACCGCGATGACCGCGTATGGCACGACGAGCCAGGCGAGGGGAATGCCGAGGTCCGGGACTGCGGCGCCGAACACGAGCCACACAGGTACGGAGAGCGCCGGCCACCACGGCAGGGTGCGGCCGCGCGCGATCGTCGCGATGATCGCCGACACCCCGAAGAACGCCGTGGCGCCGACGATCGTGCGCAACGGCTCGTCAACTACGAACCACGCGGCCGCGACGGCAACTGTCGCGACGATGAACGCCGCGAGCCTCGCACGCAGCGCGATGAGTCCAACACCGAGTACAGCGAGGTAGCAGAGAAACTCGGGGCCGAGACTCCACAAGCTTCCGTTGACCGGAGGGAGCGGATTGTCGGTGAACACGCCCGGCAGGTCGTACACGGCCACGAGCGTGCTGTTGACGAGGTAGCCCCAGGTGGCGGGGGAGGCGAAATAGTCTCCCGCGCTCAGGGTCGTGACGAGCGGCCCAACCACGAGCGTCGTGAGCAGCACGAGCACTACGAGAGCGGGGAAGATCCGCAGCACGCGCGCCGCGAGAAAGCGACGAACCACGGGCGTGCGCTGCCAGCTCAGGGTGATGAGGTAACCACTCACCGAGAAGAACACCAGCACGGCGAGATCG
>Ga0247813_10001232_pt1 | contig 20005 bp, 19 predicted proteins | sample UWRJL169409C1_FD_180719 | JGI IMG/M metagenome (GOLD analysis project Ga0247813, IMG submission 180719) | Plant litter microbial communities from Arlington Agricultural Research Station in Wisconsin, United States - UWRJ-L169-409C-1 | ecosystem: Environmental > Terrestrial > Plant litter >... | reverse complement strand
GCAGAATCTAAGTTACCAGAAGGTTCATCGGCCAATACAATTGCAGGGTTATTGATTAATGCCCTCGCTACGGCTATTCGTTGTTGTTCGCCACCCGAAAGCTGATTGGGCTTATGGTGTGCGCGCGACCTTATGTCAAACAAATCTAATAGCTCAAATGCTCTAGCTTCGGCATCCTTCTTACTTTTTTTAGCAATGAATGCAGGGATACAAATATTTTCTAATGCGGTAAATTCTGGCAATAGATGGTGAAACTGAAATACGAATCCAATATTTTTATTCCTAAAAACACTTAGTAACTCACCGGAAAGTTTATTAACACCTATTCCATTCAACGAGAGGGAACCTTCATCTGGCTGATCTAAGCTTCCTAAAATATGAAGCAAAGTACTCTTACCTGCACCAGAGGCGCCTATAATGCTAACGATTTCCCCTTGTGCGACCTCGAAATCTACCCCTTTTAAAATTTGTAAATTTCCATACGACTTTTTAATTCCAATGGCTTTAAGCATCCTGTAAAGTTACGCAATTAGCTAAAATAAATTTGGATGACTTCTCACAAATTAACAGGTTCGTGTTAAAAGCAAAAAAATAGCTAATTTTAGCCTCAATACTTGTCTTTAGGTACTTGAAACTAAAAAATAAATTGTAGATTTGAACAAATTTTCGAGCAAATAATCGCCATGTGCCAAAATGCATCAAACCGTTTAAATACATGGCGTATTCCAAATGGCAATTAAAAATAAATTATCTCCAGATGAATATCCACGAATATCAAGGTAAACAAATTTTAAAGAGTTTTGGCGTTGCAGTGCAAGAAGGCATTGTTGCTGATACGGTTGATCAAGCAATTGAAGCTGCTAAAAAAATGAAAACTGATTATAACTCTGATTGGGTTGTAATTAAAGCTCAAATTCATGCTGGCGGAAGAGGAAAAGGAGGAGGCGTAAAATTAGCCAAAAATTTAGATGAGGTAAAGCAAAGAGCAACCGACATCTTAGGTATGCAATTGGTTACCCCACAAACTGGACCTGAAGGAAAAAAGGTAAATAAGATTTTGATCGCACAAGATGTTTATTATCCTGGCGCTTCAGAAACCAAAGAATTTTATGTAAGCGTTTTATTAAATCGCGCTAACGGTACCAACATCATCATGTATAGTACGGAAGGCGGGATGGATATTGAAGAGGTTGCTGAGCATACTCCACATTTAATTTTCAAAGAAGAAATTGATCCTAAAGTAGGTCTACAAGGTTTTCAAGCTCGAAAAATTGCATTTAACTTGGGCTTGTCTGGTGCTGCACACAAAGAAATGGTAAAGTTTATTGCTGCTCTTTATAAAGCATATGAAAGTACTGATTCTGCCATGTTCGAAATCAACCCGGTGTTAAAGACAAGCGATGATAAAATTATCGCTGTTGATGCAAAGGTAGACTTGGATGAGAATGCACTGTTCCGTCACCCGGACTACGCAGCAATGCGCGATAAGTTAGAAGAAGACCCTACGGATGTTGAAGCTAGTGAAAGCAATTTGAATTATGTAAAGCTTGATGGTAACGTAGGCTGTATGGTAAATGGTGCTGGATTAGCAATGGCTACGATGGACATCATTAAAATTGCCGGAGGTGAACCTGCTAACTTTTTAGATGTAGGTGGTACTGCCAATGCAACAACCGTAAAGGCTGGATTTAATATCATCTTAAAAGACCCGAATGTGAAAGCCATATTTATCAATATTTTTGGTGGAATTGTACGTTGTGACCGTGTAGCACAAGGTGTTATTGATGCCTATAAAGAAATTGGAGATGTTCCGGTTCCTATTATCTGTCGTCTGCAAGGTACAAATGCGGTAGAAGCCAAACAATTAATTGATGATTCTGGATTAAAAGTATATTCAGCAATCGCATTAAAAGAAGCTGCTGACTTAGTTACTAAAGTGCTTGCTTAAGATTTAGAGAATTTTCAGGTAAGTATACTCCTACTTACTGAAGATTAACACATAAAAAAAGACCGGTCGAAAATTCGACTGGTCTTTTTTAGTTTTGGTTGGTTTATTTTATGTTTAGGTATGGTTATTTCAATATTAGCATTCAAGTTTTAATGAAAAAGCTCTGGCCATCCAACCAGAGCTTTAATCAAACCAAATATAAATGTACTTTTTTGTATGAACAGGACAAATATATATAATTTTTTATAATAATTAAATATATTTCACATTATTTTTTAAATTATAGTATATAAATAATTAAAATACCTAATAAATAAGACATTATACATTAGATAAGGTATTTAAAGATAAAAAACATAGCTAAAAATTAATAAAAAACCTTAAATAATCGTTTTACCTATCAAAATAATTGAAAAAACTAGAAAATATTTAAGTTTTATCTATAAAATACTAAATAAATTAATAAAAAGATAAAAGAAAAGCCAAATTTTAAATAAAATATATTTACCTATATTTATAACGACCAATATGTATTCATGAATAGTTCCCTATTGCCAGAAAATGAGAATGAGCGTATCGCTAAACTTCATGCTTATGATATATTAGATACGCCAACAGAAAACACCTTCGACAAGATCGCCATATTAGCGGCTCAAATTTTTAACACCCCAATAGCTCAGGTCACCTTTGTAGATCAAGAGAGGGTATTTTTCAAAACCAATATTAGCCCACTCCAGGCTACCGAAATTGCCAGAAAAGACAGCTTTTGCTCAGTCGCCATCTTAAAAGAAGAAGTTACCCTCATAGAGAACATGCTCAATGTACCAGAACTTTCCACTAACCCATTCGTGGTGATGGAAAACGGCGTGAGATTTTATGCTGGCGCACCCTTAAAAACATCAGAAGGGCATCAACTAGGTACACTGTGCGTTTTAGACACCCAACCCAGAATAGTTACTCCCGAGCAATTGAAAATGCTCGAAACCCTATCGTCAATTGTGATGGACGAACTTGAACTTCGCCTAGCATCGAGAAAAGCAATTCGTATCCAAAACGATATGATGAATCGTATCGTACACGACCTTAAAAATCCAAATACCTCCATAGCACTTTCTGCTGAACTCATTAAACGCAAATCGAACGATCCAAAAACGGTAATCGACTTTGCTAATCGCATTTCACAATCTGCAACGAACGTACTTACGCGACTAAATAACTTGCTAGACATCTCTCAAGTAGAAAGCGGTGGCTTAGAATTAAATTTAGAAGAAATTCGAATGCTCGATGTTATTCATACTGTAAAAAGGAATTTCGATCTATTAGCCAATCATAAAAAGCAAACTATCCTTATCCAATGCAAATGCGACACCACCATTGTAGCAGACGGAAAAAGAATGCAAGAGGCTTTTGAAAACTTACTAAGTAATGCGATAAAATATGCTGAAAAAAGCACCAATATCTATATCATTATTTCGTCTCAAGAAAGTGGATTAACAATAGAGTTTAAAGATGAGGGACAGGGATTAACAGAATTAGACATGCAGAAACTATTTATGAAATTTGCTAGGCTTAGCGCCATACCAACAGGAAACGAACATTCTAATGGCCTAGGCTTATCTATTGTAAAAATGCTTATCGAACTGCATAAAGGAAAAGTATGGGCAAGTAGTGAGGGAAAAGGCAAAGGAGCTTCCTTTTTCGTTTTTATTCCATATTAGGCGCATCACTCATCCGGAAAGAGAGATAAAATGTAGATCCGCTTCCCACCGCACTCTCAAACCAAATCTTGCCACCTTGCAAATCAGTGAATTCTTTACAAAGCAATAGCCCAACTCCAACCCCTCTTTCATTATTTGTTCCATAGGTTGAGGAGGCTTTTAACTGAAATAGTTTTTCTTGCTGTTCTTGGTCTATACCCAAACCATTGTCTCGAACACAGATATGACATTCCGCTTCGTTTCGAAGAACAGAAATACCGACTAAACCATCTCTTGGGGTAAACTTAATCGCGTTGTTCACTAAATTTCTAACCACCAACTCAAACATATTTTTATCGGCAATAATGGTTAAGTTAGGCTCACATGCAATCTCAAAATTTACACCTTTTTTGATGGATAGATTTTTCTCTATATTTAAGCCATTCATTAGTGCATCTTTTACATTCAATGGAATCAATTCTGCACGAGCTCCTTCCATTTGGGTTTTAGACCACGATAAAACGTTGTTGAGCATAGAAGAAGTATCTCTCGTAATCTCTAACAAACGCTGCTTCAAGCTCATCCTTTCTTTCTCCTCCAAGTCGGCCATAGACAGTAATTCTAAATAACTTTGAATAGAATTTAACGGAGTACGCAAATCGTGTGTTACTATAGAAAAGAGCTTGTCCTTTTCTGAATTTAACCGTTCTAACTCTCGCTTTTGCTTTTCAATAGCAACATTTTGATCTAGTACGGCTTGCTTTTCAACATCATAGTTCTTGCGGATATAACTAATCGAAAAATAAGTTAGCAAAATCACCACAAAATAGGTAATGCCGAAATCTATGGCTTTACTTACGCGACCATCGTACACCTCCTTTATTAACTCTGGATGGAAATATTCTACAATTAGAATAACAATCACAGAAATAAGATTAACTGGCACCCAAATCTTGTATTGACTTTTAGGAATGACGGTCACAATCAATATAAAAGACAGAGAGAATAATAATAGATTTGGCCCAAAAATACCAGAGTTAAAAAAGTAATTAATTATGAATAATAGATTACATACAAAACAGAACAGCTTAATGCCGATTGATGACTTCCTTTTAAATCGAGATAAATAATAGAGATAGGCGGAGAAAAATATACCGAAAATACATAAACTTGCCGGCACCATTAACCCGATAATGAGGTTAAAGGGAACCTCAAAGCACATGGTGATGAAAGCAATTATGCAAACCGTATTAAAAATTCTTTCTTCGAGAGAAAATAACTTAGGATCACCTACTAACTTTTTTCCATCAAGATGTTTTCCGAAAATCTTCACAAGCAATTATTAAGGCTTAAGCTAGGCAAAATTAATGATATTATCCTTAATATTATACCAAATTTAGGTTAAAATCCTTATTTTTGACCCCCTTACAAAAGCTAATTGCGGAATGATAAAGAGAGAAAAAATTAAAGATCTACTGGAGACAACAGTATTTGAAAAAGAAATTACGGTTATGGGTTGGGTGCGCACGTTTCGCAACAATCAATTTATTGCGCTTAACGATGGTTCTTGCATGAGCAATATCCAAATTGTAGTCGATTTTACAAACACTCCAGAAGATTTGTTAAAACGTATCACCACTGGTGCTGCATTAGCAGTGAAAGGTATAGTTGTTGAATCTTTAGGAAAGGGACAGAAAGTAGATATTAAAGCCTCTTCCATTGAAATATTGGGTGATAGTAATCCGGAAGCCTACCCTATTCAGCCCAAAAAACATAGCCTAGAGTTTTTAAGAGAAAATGCCCATTTGCGTTTTAGAACTAATACATTTAACGCGGTATTTAAAGTTCGTCATTCCTTAGCCTTTGCCATTCATCAATTCTATAATGAGCGTGGATTTGTATATATGCACACGCCCGTAATTACAGCAAGTGATGCCGAAGGTGCTGGAGAAATGTTTAAGGTAACTACGCTCGATTTCGACAGTACACCAAGAACCGAAGATGGAAAAGTCGATTTCTCCGCAGATTTCTTTGGTCGTGCAACCAACTTAACTGTTTCTGGACAATTAGAAGGTGAATTAGCCGCTACAGCCTTTGGACAAATCTATACGTTTGGACCAACTTTCAGAGCCGAAAACTCCAATACTACGCGCCACTTGGCTGAGTTTTGGATGATTGAACCTGAAGTTGCCTTTGCCGATCTAGAAGACAATATGCAGCTCGCAGAAGACATGATGAAATACATCATTAATTATGCATTAGTCAACTGCAAAGACGAATTGGCATTTTTAAACGATCGTTTGTTAGATGAAGAAAAACAAAAGCCACAACAAGAGCGAAGTGAACTATCATTAATTGAAAAACTTAACTTTTGTTTAGCAAACGATTTTGAACGGTTAACCTATACAGAAGCCATCCATATTTTGAAGCATTCTAAACCCAATCAAAAGAAGCAGTTTAAATATTTGATCGACGAGTGGGGAGCCGATTTGCAATCCGAACACGAACGTTATTTGGTTGAAAAACACTTTAAAAAGCCTGTTATTTTAACCGACTACCCGAAAGACATTAAATCTTTTTACATGCGGATGAATGAAGATGGCAAAACAGTAGCGGCTATGGACGTGCTTTTCCCGGGTATTGGTGAAATGATCGGAGGTTCGCAACGTGAAGAACGTTTGGACAAATTGACTGCTCGCATGGCAGAAATGAACATTCCACAAGAAGAACTGTGGTGGTACTTAGACACACGCCGCTTCGGTTCAGTTCCTCATGCTGGTTTTGGACTTGGTTTTGAAAGGTTAGTACTATTCGTAACGGGTATGACTAACATTAGAGACGTAATTGCCTTCCCTAGATTCCCAAAAAGTGCTGAGTTTTAATATTCAAAATTTATAATAAGCATAGAGAAAAGGAGTTTGCAATTACTCTTTTTCTCTACGAATACTCAGCATGTGCTGTGGTTAAAACGATTAAGCCTGATGTGCGTTTGCGGATTGGTAATCTACCGCAGAAACCCGATAATCTGTTGGTGCAAAACTAGCAGATGTACTCAATGCCATCACCAATTCGTAGTGAGCAGGATATGGCGTTTGAACTAAGGAACCCTCGGGTATATAAGGGAAAGTCTCCATGTAAGACTGCATCACACTCTGCCCTATCCTGCGATTGATATACGCCCGAGTTAATTGATAAGGATGGCGTAAACCTGCAGCCCCTAGTAATTCGACTGCACTCTGCACGGTTAATCTATGGAAATTAAAGACACGTACCGTTTTATCCTCCACCACCAAGCCCTTCATTAAACTCTCGTCTTGCGTAGCCACACCAGTAGGACAGGTATTGCTATTACACTCTAATGCTTGAATACAGCCTAAAGCGAACATCATCCCACGAGCTGAATTGCATAGATCGGCTCCTAATGCAATATTTTTAACCAAATCGAAACCCGAAGCTACTTTGCCAGAGGCAATAATTTTAATATGCTTTTTCAGACCGAAACCACTTAAAATATCGTAAACAAAAGCAACACCTTCTCTTAAAGGCATACCTACCGCATTTGAAAACTCCTGTGGTGCCGCTCCGGTGCCACCCTCTCCCCCATCAACCGTAATGAAATCGACGTAAATCCCGGTTTCTAACATGGCCTTACAAATAGCCAAAAACTCGCTCCTACGGCCTATACACAATTTAAACCCAACTGGCTTACCGCCTGAAAGCTCCCTTAATTTTTTAACAAAATCTATCATCTCTAAAGGTGTAGAAAAGGCAGAATGTGCAGGTGGCGAATTCACATCAAAGCCTTCTTTCACTAAACGTATTCGAGCTACTTCGGGTGTTACTTTTTTGGCAGGCAACATCCCCCCGTGTCCAGGTTTTGCGCCTTGAGATAATTTAATCTCAATCATTCTCACGTTTTCTGCTTTCGATCGTTCCGCAAAAGCCTCATAATTAAACGTTCCATCAGGATGCCTACAGCCAAAATAACCCGTTCCAATTTGCCAAATTAAATCACCGCCCGGACCAGCATGGTAATCGCTAATCCCGCCTTCGCCCGTATTATGAGCAAAATTCCCCATCTTAGCCCCTCCATTTAATGCCAAAATAGCATTCTTGCTTAACGAGCCAAAACTCATCGCCGAAATATTATATATGCTTGCCGAATAAGGCTGCGTACAAGCAGGCCCACCAATCAGCACCCTTGGGTTAGGGTCGAGCTCGTGGTGACTAATAGCCGCAATACTATGACTTAGCCATTCATATCCATTTTCGTAAACGTCTAGTTGCGTTCCGAATGGTATAGTATCGTTTTCCTTTTTAGCTCTTTGGTAAATCAATGAGCGGTTTAGTCGACTAAATGGTTTACCGTTAGTGTCGCTTTCTACAAAATATTGATACACTTTAGGGCGCAACTCCTCCATAAAGTAACGAAGTCGACCAAAAACAGGATAATTCCTAACAATACTATGCTTTGGCTGATACAAATCATAAAGGCCCAAAATCACAAATGGCCCAGTAAAAACAAAAGACCACCATAAAAATGGATGATATAAGCCAAGCATAATGGTTAGGGCAACTAAAAATGCGGCGATGGCAACGAAAGCTTTTCTCATAAATTAAATTAAGTATGGTACCTACATTGTAATACGATAATTGACGAATTTTCTACCTTATAAACAAGTCGATGCTCCAAGTTTATTCTCCTCGACCACCATCCAGTATACTGATGCTTTAACGGTTCCGGTTTACCAATTCCCTCAAAAGGTGTACGTTCTATTTCCTTTAGCAGCGTATTTATTTTCTTGAGGACGGATTTATCGGCATTTTGCCAATACAGATAATCTTCCCATCCCAAAGCAAGAAACGACTTAGTCATTTTCAATCAAATCATGCTCGGTTATTAAACCCTTTTCATAATCTTTCAATCCTTTTTCTAATCGAAGTGCATTTTTTGGACTTTTAAGTAAATAAAAGGTTTCTTGCATGCTGTCATAATCTGCTTTGGACATCACAACCACATCTTCACCTTTAGCTCTAGTTACAAATAAAGGGCTATGATTAGAAAAAACCTTATCTAAGTAAGATTTTAAGCTTTGCCTAAATGACGTATAATTTGTAATTTCCATTTCAAAAGTTCTTTTATCAAAGATAAACAAATAATTAATATGTACATATACCTGTACATGTTAATTATATTCTCATATACTAAACAACTAGGCTGGGTTTTTGTTATTTTTGGGTATGCTAATCAAAATTTATCCAGAAAACCCGAATCCAAGAGCCATCGATCAAGTTGTAGAAATTTTGAAAAAAGGCGGCTTAATCATCTACCCTACAGATACGGTTTATGGTTTGGGCTGTGATATTACCAATCAAAAAGCCATCGAAAAAATCTGTAGAATTCGCGGCATAAAACCAGAAAAGGCCAATTTTTCTTTCATTTGCTCTGATCTACGCCATATTTCAGATTTCATTAAACCCATAGATACCACTGTATTTAGGGTGTTGAAAAAAGCATTACCAGGTCCGTTTACGTTTATCTTCAATGCGAATAACAATGTACCAAAACTACTCAGTTCAAATAAAAAAACTGTCGGCATAAGGGTACCCGATAACGATATTGCTCGGTCTATTGTTGAAGCATTGGGCAACCCAATCATCTCTACTTCCATTAAAGATGACGATGAATTGATAGAATACTCTACCGATCCTGAATTAATTTATGAAAAATATCAAGAACAAGTAGACGCTGTAATTGATGGAGGTTACGGAGACAATGAGGCCTCTACAGTTGTAGATTGTACTTCTGGCGACTTTGAAATTATCCGTGAAGGAAAAGGAGATTTGGCTGAGTTTCTATAATTGACCAATTAATGCCTACTTTTATTTCGTGGCTAAAAAATTTAATTTAACTGTTTTTAAAAAATTTTTCCATTCCGGAAAGATTGGAGGTCTATTACTCTTAATTTGCGTACTTATTTCCTTAGGTGTTGCCAACTGTTCTGCACAACAAAATTTCAGCAACTTTCTGAATACGCTAATCGGTTTTAACCTCGGCACCATTCATTTAACGTATAGTGTATCGACTTGGATTAATGATGGGTTAATGGCTATTTTTTTTCTCTTAGTAGGCTTAGAAATTAAAAGAGAACTAATTGAAGGGGAATTGTCGAGTATAAAAAAGGCATCCCTACCAGTTTTAGCCGCATTAGGCGGTATGCTTGTTCCAGCGTTAATTTATTTCTTTATCAACAAAAACGAAGAAACTGCAGCTGGCTGGGGGATTCCCATGGCAACAGACATCGCCTTTGCTTTAGCAATTATTGCTTTATTAGGGAAAAGTGTTCCTGCCTCCTTAAAGATATTTTTGGCAGCGTTAGCCATTGCCGACGATTTGGGCGCTATCTTGGTTATCGCTATTTTTTATACCTCTCAAATACACTGGGACTATTTACTTCTAGCGGGTTTAGTTTTTGCACTGCTCCTGGCGTTAAATTACTTCAAGTTTACCTCATTGTGGTTTTACCTAATTCCAGGTCTTTTTTTGTGGTATTTTGTACATCATTCTGGAATTCATGCGACTATTGCTGGCGTGGTATTGGCTTTTACCATTCCCACTAACACTACGGCGATCGAATCTCCTTTAGAGAAGCTGGAACATTTTTTAACGGTACCAGTTAATTTTCTAATTATGCCAATTTTTGCCCTTGCCAATACCAACATCACCCTACAAAAAGAAATGGTTGCTGGTTTAGCATCTCCTTTAGGCTTAGGAATTATCTGCGGCTTATTTTTCGGAAAAACCATTGGAGTGACCTTATTTTCGTGGTTTGCAGTTCAAGTTAAATTAGCGAAGTTACCAACTGGCGCCAATTGGAAGCACATTATCGGAGTAGGCATGCTGGCCGGCATAGGTTTTACGATGTCAATTTTCATCTCCCTTTTATCTTTTAACGATGTTGAACATATTTTAGAAGCTAAATTTGCCATTCTTTGCACGTCGATCTTTTCTGGGATTTTGGGCTTCATCTACCTTAAATATATTAAGGTACCGTGATAAAATTAAAGTATTTTAAAACACTAAATGAAAACTCGCATCCTTCGCACACTTAAATGGACCATGATTATACTACTTAGTGTCGTGATACTACTCGGTATTGCCACCATTCTTTACATGCAACAAGCAAAATTCGGAAACTCACCTGCAGGTGATCGATTGGAAAAAATCACTAAATCACCGAATTACAAAAACGGACAATTTCAAAATCTTCATCACACGCCCGAAATTACAGAAGGGTATAGCTACTATGAGGTGATCAAGGAGTTCTTGTTTAAGAAAAATCCCAGACGGAGCCCCATTGATGTGATTCCCTCTATTAAAACAAATTTACTGACTTTACCAATCGATCAAGATGTATTGGTATGGTTCGGACACTCTTCCTATTTTATTCAGTTAGATGGCAAACGTATTTTGGTGGATCCGGTATTTAGCGGCAACGCATCCCCTATTCCAGGAACCAATAAATCTTTTAAAGGAACCGATCGATATACCGTCGCTGATTTACCACCAATTGATTATCTTTTTATTTCTCACGATCACTATGACCATATTGATTATGAAACCTTAGTCGAATTGAAATCTAAAGTTAAAAAGGTTTTCTGTGGCTTAGGAGTAGGTGCTCATTTTGAGCGATGGGGATATACCGCTACACAACTTGTAGAAAAAGATTGGAATGAAGACATACAGCTAGATAATGGCTTTACTGTACATACCGTTCCCGCCAGGCATTTTTCAGGCAGGGGGTTTTCAAGAAACAATACGCTTTGGATGTCTTACGTATTGCAATCGCCAACACAAAAAATATTTATCGGGGGCGATAGTGGTTACGATACACATTATGCTGAAATTGGTAATAAATTCGGGCCAATAGATCTTGCCATTTTAGACAATGGACAATACGATATCAAATGGAAATACATACATCACCTACCCGAACAAACCCTTCAAGCAGCACAAGACTTAAAAGCAAAACGATTGTTTCCTGTTCACTCTTCAAAATTTGTGATGGCGAACCACGCTTGGGACGAGCCACTAGTTAAAATTTCTGCGTTAAACAGAACTCTTCAAAGCCCAATCCCATTAGTTACGCCAGTTATTGGCGAGATAGTGGATTTAAATAATGAGAATCAAGTTTTTAAAGCTTGGTGGAATGGGTTAAAGTAAATTGAAAAACGTACGTTAATTTGTACAATTTTATGTACATTTGTTCATCACCGCTATTGATATATGAAAGCAATTACCATCTCAACCCTTAGAAAAGGCATGAAAGAATATTTTGATTATGTATCGAAATCAATGGAAGTGATTATCGTACCTCGAACCAAAGAAGATGACGCCATCGTTATCATGTCCATTTATGAGTATAATTCCTTAAAAGAGACACAGCATCTATTGTCTACTCACGCCAATAGGAAAAATCTTGAAGAATCAATTAATCAATTAAAAGAGGAAAAAACCACCCCTTATCCGGTAGATTAATTAGCTTAATGAATATAGAATTTACTGAAAAAGCTTGGGAAGGCTTTGAGTATTGTATCGAAAATGATCAAGAGGTAAGCACTAAAATAAAAGTGCTCATTCAAGCTATTTCACGAGAACCTTATAAAGGAATCGGCAAACCAGAACCCTTAAAATTTGGACTAAAAGGGTACTGGTCGAGAAGGATCAATGGAGAACATCGACTTGTTTATTCCATTAGCGGGGTGAAAGGGAAAGATCAAAAATGTACCATTATTCAATGTCTTTTTCATTACGATTGAGTTATCTAAATTCACTCATAAATTTATTTATACTGGTTTCCAGATTGTTCTGATCTAAGTTTTTAACGAAAGCACTTCCAATTATCGCTCCACTCGCATATTCGTTAGCCGAGTCGAATGTTTTTCGATCTGAAATCCCAAATCCAATCATTACTGGATTTTTTAATTCCATTGCTTTAATGCGAGCAAAGTAGGTCCGAGCACTTTCAGAAACATCTAAGTCTTTACCCGTTGTAGCGGCCGAAGATAGCAAATAGATAAAAGCGTTGCTCAGTCCATCGATCTTCCGAATGCGTTCATCAGAAGTTTGTGGAGTAACCAAAAATATATTACTAATCCCATGTTCTTCGAAACATTCGCGATATAACTCTTCGTATTCGTACATGGGTAAATCGGGAATAATACAACCATCGACCCCAACTTCCTTGCATTTTTTACAAAAATCGGCTACACCGTATTGTAAAACCACATTTACGTAACCCATTAACAAAATAGGGATAGTAACGGTCTTTCGTAAATCTTTTAACTGGTCAAAAAGAATTTCTAAAGTCATGCCATTATCTAGGGCTTGCTTGCTACTGGCCTGAATGGTTGGCCCATCGGCTACCGGATCCGAATACGGAAATCCAATTTCCATAAAATCTGCACCCGCTTCTTCTAAAGCTTCTGCAATTTTCACGGTATCGGTTAAATTCGGATAGCCCGCAGTATAATATATAGAGAGCAGGTTTTTCTTTTTAGTGGAAAAGAGTTGTTGTAATCTGTTCATTTGTGTTAAAGGTTAAAATGTTTCATATACGTTTCCATATCTTTATCGCCCCGGCCCGATAAACATACCACTACATTTTCTCCACCCGTAAATTTCATATGTTCTAAATAGGCTAACGCATGGGCACTCTCTATGGCTGGAATAATCCCTTCCAATTGGGTCAATAATAAACCTGCATTTAAGGATTCTTCGTCGGTAATAGAGACATACTGACCACGACCAGATTTAAACAAATGCGCATGTTGTGGGCCAATTCCTGGATAATCTAATCCAGCAGAAACCGAATGTGGTTCTACTACTTGTCCATCGGTAGTCTGCATTAAAATACTCCTACTTCCATGCAAAACTCCCTCTTTGCCCAAAGTTGTTGTAGCTGCAGAAAAACCAGAACTTACACCTTTACCCGCGGCTTCCACTGCAATTAATTTCACGTTTTCGTCATTAATAAAGTGATAGAACATACCTATTGCATTACTTCCTCCACCCACACAAGCTAACACGTAATCAGGCTCGCTTTTGGCCGTCTGCTCCATTAATTGCTTTTTCGTCTCTTCGGATATGATCGATTGAAAAAGGGCGACCATGTTTGGATAAGGATGTGGCCCAACTACGGAGCCGATAATGTAATGCGTATCCACTGGATTATTGATCCAATCGCGCATGGCTTCATTTGTTGCATCTTTTAAGGTCTTACTACCTGACGTCGCAGGCACTACCTTGGCACCCAGCATTTTCATCCGTGCAACATTTGGAGCTTGACGCTTAATATCTACCTCACCCATGTACACCACACACTCCAATCCCCGTAGGGCACAAACGGTAGCCGTAGCCACTCCATGCTGACCAGCTCCTGTTTCTGCTATGATCCGCTTCTTACCCAAGCGTTCGGCTAACAAAATTTGTCCTACGGTGTTATTAATTTTATGTGCACCGGTATGGTTTAAATCTTCCCTTTTTAAGAAAATATTTGCTCCATATTTTGCAGATAAACGCTTGGCTAAATAGAGAGGCGATGGGCGACCGACATAATCTTTAAGCAAAGCCTTGAACTCTTTCTGAAAGCTATCTTCCTCAATGATTGATAAGTATTTCTGGCGGAGTTCTTCCACATTGGGATAGAGCATCTCAGGAATGTATGCACCCCCGAAATCACCATAATATCCCTTTTCATTTACAAAATAATCCATAATTTAGTTATGTCTTTACGGTAGTTAATATATTAATAAATTTTTCAATTTTCCCTGCATCCTTTAACCCTGGCTCCACTTCAAACTTGCTGTTTATATCTACTGCATGTAACCTCGGATCATTTATTTCTTTAATATGTTCTGCATGATTCAGATCAATTCCCCCACTTAACAAATAAGGTTTATCCAACGTATAATTTGCTAATAATTTCCAGTCGAACACTTTACCTGAACCCCCATGCTGAGGTGTTTGGGTGTCGAACAAGAAATAATCTACCACAGCTAAATAGGTTGATAGTTGTGAAAAATCAAAATTTTCTCCTATTCCAAATGCTTTAATTACCGCTACACCAGTTAGTTTAATTTCCCTGCAGTAGGCTTCACTTTCCTTGCCATGCAATTGAACGGCTTTTAAGTTGTATTTAAAAATATAAGCTTTAACCGTTTCTATATCCTCATCTACAAAAACTCCAGTTGTTTTAATACTTGATGGAATATATTTTATTAATTCTGCCGAGACTTCGCTAATAAAACGTGGAGATTTCGAATAAAAAATAAAACCCAAATAATCAGGATGTAGTTCGGCCACTGCAGCAATATTAGCTGCATGTTTCATTCCACAAACTTTCAACTTCAACTTATACATTGATCAATTTTGTAAAACTTCCCAATGCTTGTTTACTCGACAACGATTCTTCAGCTTCGTAATAACAATCGGCAAATGAAACCTTACCCTTTATGGTTTGTATGGCTAATGCCGCGTTGGTTAACACCACATTCGTTTGTGCATCTGTTCCTTTCGCATTGAGCACCTTCATAAAAATTTCTGCAGAAGATTCTACCGTATCGCCCCCTTGGATTTCTTGTTCTGTAATTTCATCGAAGCCTAAATCGGCAATTTTATGTAGTTGCTCTCCATTTTTACTGAAGGTTTTAAAATCACAGGTTAACGAGACCTCGTCGAACCCATCGACAGCATGGATAATTGTGTAATTCTTATTCGTTTCTTGATAGAGATAGGCATACAAACGAGCCAATTCTAAACTAAATACCCCAATAATCTGGTTTTTCGGTTGCACTGGGTTGACCATGGGTCCAAGCATATTAAAAAATGTTTTCACGCCAAGTTCTTTTCGAATTGGCGCTACTGTTTTCATAGCTGGATTAAATAAAGGGGCATGTAAAAAGCAAATTCCTGCTTGGTCTAAGCTCTTTTTCAATGTACTTTCATCGTTGGTAAAGGTATAACCTAAAAATTCCATCACATTCGATGAACCGCAGCCCGATGACACACCATAATTTCCATGCTTAGCCACCTTATATCCAGCACCCGCTACCACGAATGAAGCAAGCGTAGAAATATTGAATGTATCTTTACCGTCTCCACCTGTACCACAAAGGTCAACAAGTTCAAACTCAGAAAGGTCTATTTTTAAGCATAGGTCTAGCATCGCATCACGGAAACCTTGCAGCTCATATACCGTAATGTTCCGCATACCATAGGCCGTAATGAAAGCAGCAATTTGGGAGCTATTGAACTCGCCAAGTGCAATGGAGGTTAAAATCCGTTGCGCCTCTTCTCGGCTAAAGGTTTTATTTTCGAATAAGTGGTTAAGTATTTGTTTCATCTGTTTATTTTTATGGCTTTATTTGCCAGATGGAGCCTTTGATGATTAAAATAATTATTTCTATTTATGCTTAATAATTATTTTAATCATGTCGGGTTCATGGGTGTAAAACAAAAAAGGCTGCCTAAATAAGCAACCTTCTAAATATTTTTATAAAAAATAAGCACAAAAAGAGGTTACATCACGCTATTGCGTTAGGCCACCACCAGTTTTTATTTGTGTTTATCGTTATCATTCGGTTACAAATATGGTATAGTTTTTATCAATTGCAAAATCTTTATGAAAAAATAATGAGTTAGTATAAAAACTACTCCTATTTTGTTTCGGCTAAAAAGGCTGAAATACTTTTGTAGAGCCGATTACTTCCAAAAATCATTTGGCTAATCATCCCTACATGCTTTTTCCCCTTTATTATTTCTAGGGTAACCGGCACCTGTTGCTCTTTCAGATTTTTATTAATTCTTTCTGACTGGAGTTGAATAGCAGGATAAGTTTTACTTCCATAAAAAATCAAATGCGGATTTTTTATATTTTTAACATAAAATAATGGCGATCCTTTTTGCCAAATCTTAGATTCTGAACTAAATGTCCTTAGAAAATTGATATAACTATCATCTTTTTCTGCTTTGGTTAGGTATTCTTCCATATCCAAACCAAATGCATCATTTAAGATTACTCCTTTTATCGGATTGGCTATAGTAACCGCTTCAAAGTAAGTTGGATCCGCGTTAATTAATTCACTTAAGTGGCCGCCGGCTGAATGTCCCATTAAAAAAATACGATTCGGATTTCCTCCATATGCTGAAATACTATCTTTTACCCATTTAACAGCTTTTGCACATGCGATGGCCATTTCAGTATACGTTGCTTCTGGAGCCAGTGGGTAATTAATGATGGCGGTGACTATATTTTTCTTTGCTAAATTTCTTCCCAGCCACCAATAGGTTTCCTTTTTTCCACTACTCCATGAGCCGCCATGTATAAAAATAATAACATCCTGATTTTTAAAATCTCCCTTTTTGTGAAAGATATTTAAAGTTTCATTTGGCAAATTAGTAGAGGTATAGCTCTTGTTTTTAACCACTTGAACCTGTGCTGAGCCAGAAAAAATCTGACCTAAGAAAGCGAAAACCATACAAACAATTCTAAAACTCATACTCCTTACTTGATCAACGCATTTTTCTCTTTTGCAAATAGTTCGAACACTTTTTTATCGGTAAATGCCGGAAATAGCTTATTCATCCAGACGGCTAACTTCCCTTGTCTGGTCATCACCAACGTCCGATTACGCTTAAGAATTCCATCACATATGCGAACAGCTACTTCTTCGGCTGTCATCATTTTACCTTCTTCCATGCTCGTTTCACCATGAGAAGCTCCATCCTTTGCCAATGCAGCAACTCTGATATTAGAGGTGGTAAATCCGGGGCAAGCAACCATCACATGCACCCCTGTTTTTAGCAATTCTGTACGCAATGATTCCATAAACCCATTCATGGCAAACTTCGAAGAAGAATAACCCGTTCGTCCGGGCAAACCTCTATAACCCGCAATAGAAGATACGGCAACTATACTACCTTTGGTTTTCAAAATCTCTGGCAATGCATATTTTGTACAATAAACCGTTCCCCAAAAATTCACATCCATCAAGTTTTTCAGTACAGATAAATCTAAATCGTTAAATAAGGCACGCATCGAAAGTCCAGCATTGTTAACTAAAACATCTATTTTGCCAAAGGTGGTAATGGCTTGATGGATGAGCAGTTTACAATCTTCTTCCTTGCTTACATCCGCCTGTATGGCAAGCGCCTTAATGCCATAACTTGACTCTAAATTTGCTGTGATTTCGCATAAGGTTACGTATTGTCTTGCACCTAACACCAAATTGGCTCCACGTTTCGCTAATTCTTCTGCCAATGCTTTACCTATGCCCGATGATGCTCCGGTAATAACGATTGTCTTATCCTTAAAGTCCATTTTTGAAATACTTAGTAGTTTCTTCTATTTTGTCTGTATTGATGATATCAGCACCTAAAGCGACCAGCTGCTTCCAACAGGCCTCGGTATCTGGCGCTCCCCAAAAACGTATGGGCTTACGAAGTTGATGCGCACTCACTATCACCGTCTTTAACTTCACTTTATCTGCTTCTGGAATTTCGCCAACGCCTTTCCATTTCGAATAGCTTGCAAAATTATCGCTAATTAGGCTCACCCTTGCTAAATCCATTTTAGCATACGCAACATTGGGCAAACCATCAAAAAACAACCAATCGGGATACGTGCTAAAGGTAGAGTGGTCTGGCCTAGCCCCACTAATTACAATTTGAATGGCTCTTTTCTGTTGTTTACGGTTAAATACGCCCTCATACTTCTCCACCTCTTTTTTCAATGCAGGATACATGGCATTCCAATTTTCCTTAACATCAATCATTAAACTAAAGGTGTACTTTTTATCGTCGCTAACTCTATTGTTATGCTTTTTAAATACCAATGAAATAGGAACGAGGTATAAACTACTGAGACTATTATACGGCTTGATTTCCTTTTTACTGTGCGCAACATAAATAGAATCCCCAACGAGGAAAATATCGGCTTCGATTTCATCAACTTTGTTGGCGTATGCGGTAAAAAAAGGATTTTTCTGGGCATAGTCATTGTGCGAATGAATTTTAATTTGTGCAAAACTACTCGTAGCCAGTAGTATTCCTAAAACTATTCCAAGGCGTTTTTTCATGCTTATTTTAAGATTGAATTTTCGTAAGGCACACGCGTAATGATAGACCTACCCAAAGTAACTTCATCCGCATATTCTAATTCCCCTCCGAACGCAATTCCTCTAGCAATTGTGCTAATTGGAATTTGAAAATCCTTGAGGCGTTTATGAAGGTAAAACAGCGTTGTATCCCCTTCCATGGTTGCACTTAGCGCTAGTATGATTTCCTTTACTGGAGTAGTAGCTACTCGCTGCACCAAACTATCAATAAACAAATCAGAAGGACCCATCCCGTCCATTGGAGAAATTAATCCACCTAACACGTGATAAACCCCAAAAAATTGGTTTGTATTTTCTATTGCCATTACATCACGGGTATCTTCTACTACACAAATCAACTCTTTATCCCTTTTGGTGGATGCGCAGATGCTGCAAATCGAATGATCAGAGATATTATGACATATGGTACAATGTTTAATTTGCTCTTTCAATTTAATGAGCGTATTACCAAAATGTGAGACCTCTTCTTGATCCTTATTTAGCAAATGCAAAACTAACCTGAGTGCAGTTTTTTGCCCAACACCAGGTAATTTCGAAAATTCGTGTACTGCATCTTCAAGCAGTTTAGAAGAAAAATTCATTAAACAAAATTAAGCAAAAAGATTGAGTTTTAGCTTTTTTAGACAACGACCAATAGTTGTACTATATCATTTATTTTCAGGTGGACTAATCGATTTAAAGAGTATTTTCTTACATTTAACCGCTAAATATAACTTATGAGTCCAGCGATACTTTTATCTTTCTTAATTGGCTATTTCGCCATTTTAATCATCATTGCTTTTGCAACTTCAAAAAAATCATCCGACAATTCGACTTTCTTCTTAGCGAATCGCAATTCGAAATGGTACTTGGTTGCTTTCGGTATGATTGGAACGGCTTTATCTGGTGTTACTTTTATTTCTGTACCCGGCGAAGTCGGAGCCCCTTCTGGAAACCAATTTCAATATTTTCAATTTGTATTGGGAAATGCAATTGGCTTTATCATTATAGCAACCGTATTGTTGCCACTTTATTATCGAATGCGCTTAACCTCTATTTACAGTTATATTGAGCAAAGACTTGGGTATGTGAGCTACAAAACAGCAGCATCCATCTTCTTAATCAGCAGAACCATCGGATCGGCATTTCGGTTGTATTTAGTAGTTATCGTACTGCAACGTTTCATTTTTGACTCGTATGGCAT
>Ga0247813_10001230_pt1 | contig 20028 bp, 8 predicted proteins | sample UWRJL169409C1_FD_180719 | JGI IMG/M metagenome (GOLD analysis project Ga0247813, IMG submission 180719) | Plant litter microbial communities from Arlington Agricultural Research Station in Wisconsin, United States - UWRJ-L169-409C-1 | ecosystem: Environmental > Terrestrial > Plant litter >... | reverse complement strand
ATCTATTTGCGATGAAGTAGCCGTAATCAGTCAAGGAGAATTAATTGAGCAGGGAAGTGTAGGCGAAATTTTTGCCGATCCAAAACACGAACTTACAAAGGAGTTTATCGCTTCTTCTTTGCATCTCGATGTTCCATCTGTATATCTGGATAAACTGCAAAAAGAAGACAACGGAAATTTAAATCCGTTGTTACGACTTGAAATGACCGGAAAATCTGTAAATGAACCCGTTATTTCAGAAGTTTCGCGATTGTTTGATACCGATTTCAAAATTATCTCTGCACAAATGGATCAGGCAGGCGAAGTTAATTTTGGCGTTATGCTGATCGAATTATCCGGTAAACGCGAAAATTATAACGCCGCAATCGATTATTTTATTTCTAAACACATTAAAACAGAAATCATAGGTTATGTCTGAATCCATTATTGAATTATTGTTAAAAGGAACCTGGGAAACCATCGTTATGACATTTGTGTCAGGATTTTTTGGTTTCGCATTAGGACTTCCAACAGGAATTTTACTTTTCCTTACGCGAAAAAATCAAATATTAGAACAACCGGTTTTAAACAGATCGTTATCTGTTTTAGTTAATATTTTCCGTTCAATTCCATTCATTATATTAATTGTCTGGATGATTCCGTTTACAAGAGCACTTGTAGGAACTTCAATTGGTGTAAGCGCAGCATTGGTTCCGTTGAGCATTGGCGCAGCACCATTTATTGCACGACTTGTTGAAAACAGTTTACTTGGTTTACCGGCCGGGTTAATCGAAGCAGCAAGAGCATTGGGCGCAACTCCTTTGCAAATTGTTTATAAGGTATTGCTTCCGGAAGCGCTGCCTTCTTTAATAAATGCCGCATCCATTACTTTAATTACACTTGTAGGTTACTCTGCAATGGGTGGAGCAGTAGGAGCAGGCGGTTTGGGACAAGTAGGTTATCAATACGGATATATTGGTTATGATGCCGTTACGATGAATTCAGTATTAGCGTTATTGGTAATTTTGGTATTTGCGATTCAGTTTGCGGGAGATACTTTGTCGAAACGTTTTGATCATAGATAAAGGATTTAACTGCAAGGCACACAAAGATTTTTTGATATATCAATTGTAATAAAAAATGCAAAGTCCGCAAAGCTTTGCGAAAAATATTTGCGCACTTCGCGTTTAAATTCACACAACAGAATAAAATTTAATTATAAAAATAAAAGAATGACTAAAAATAATTTTTTAAAAACAATCGCCATTTTAACCTTATCACTTACAATTTCAAATTGTGGAAAAGCCAAAAACGATGATCCGCATTTTATTAAAGTTGGTGTTGCCACCGGACCAGAATATAAAGTTGCAGAAGCAGCAAAAAAAGTAGCAAAAGAGAAATACGGACTTGAAGTAGAGTTGATTTCTTTTAACGATTATGTTATTCCTAATGAAGCTTTGAGTCAGGGCGATATTGATGCAAATGCTTTTCAGCACAAACCCTATTTAGACGAACAATCGAAACAGAGAGGTTATAAATTAGCCATTATTGGTAAAACATTTATTTACCCCATTGCAGCTTATTCAAAAAAAATCAAAAACCTTTCTGAACTTAAAAACGAAAGCACAATTATCATTCCGAATGATCCAACAAACGGAGGCCGTTCATTATTACTTTTGCAAAAAAACGGTTTATTGAAGCTTCGCGACGGAGTTGGCTTACTGCCAAAAGTAACCGATATTACTGAAAATCCTAAAAACTTGAAAATTATGGAGTTAGAAGCTCCACAATTACCCAGAGCTTTGGATGATGATAATGTAACAATTGCAATTATCAATAATACCTTTGCTTCTCAGGCAGGTTTAGTTCCTGCAAAAGATGCTTTGTTTGTTGAAGATAAAGATTCTCCTTACGTTAATCTCGTGGTTAGCAGGGAAGACAATAAAAACCAGGAAAAAATAAAACAATTTTTAAAAGCTTTTCAGTCTGCAGAAGTAGAGCAGGCAGCGGCCCGCGAATTTAAAGGCGGAGCTGTAAAGGGCTGGTAAAACAAAATAAAAATTACAAGTAAAGCGCTGAAACTGTTATGTTTTAGCGCTTTTTTAATTTTTTATATTTTATAAATAGTGAAACAATTCTTCCTTTTAAATATATTTTGTTACTGTTAAGATGATTAATATAAATAAGATAATGTTAAGTTGGCTTAAAATTGGGAAAAAATTATAGCAAAAGTGTATATTTGTAATTCAGAAGAAAATGAACAACTTAAATAGTCCAAATTTGAATTCGTCCTTATCGTTAGATTTTTTAAATACCCTTAAAACTCAAACAGCAGTCGCACATAAAAGACTGGAAAATTTACCGGTTTCTTCCTGTATTCTTTCACCTGAAATGAAAATGAAGGATTATACACATTATCTAAGTCTTATGCATGACGTGCATTATGATGTCGAAAAAAATATTTTCCCGTTGCTCTCAACAATCACTAACGATTTAAAAGAAAGAGAAAAGAGATATTTAATTGAAGAAGATCTCGCATTTTTAAACTGTAATAAAACTACAGCAAATCGTGTTTTTAATATTGAAAACAAAACAATTCCATTTTTACTCGGAATAGTATATGTGGTAGAAGGTTCTACTTTGGGAGGCAGATTTATTTTAAAAAATATAGAAACAATTCCGGGACTTGATAAGGGAAAAGGAGTTTTGTACTTTACAGGATACGGCAATAAAACGGGAAGTAACTGGAAAAATTTTTTAAATTTATTGATCCAATATCAAGAAGAAAATAATTGTGAAGATGAAATAATCAAAGGTGCAACTTATGCTTTTGATTGTATTCATGACCATTTTGTCCAGAAAGTTGAAAATGAAAATTAGAGATATCGTAAATAGGGATATTGTTACGCTAACAAATTGCGAGCATGAGCCCATACACATTCCGGGCAGTATACAGCCGCATGGTTTTTTAATTGGCGTTACTCCAGATTGGAAAATAGATTTCTGTACAGAAAATGTTTCAGCTTTTGTTGATTTAGTTTATAAAGAAATAATTGGAAAAGATTTTTGTGCCACTTTTGGGGCTCACACAAAAGACGAAATTTTAAATTACATCAACGGCGATCAGACGAAATTGATTTTTCCGCTTGAAATTGATCTTTTGGGAAAACCATTTCAGTTAAGCATACATAAAAACAGTGATATATATATTCTTGAAGCTGAACCGCATTTTGGGAGCGAAGAAAAAATAGCGGAGTTGTATACCCAAATGATTCAGTTCATATCGAATATGAACGGAACAAATACTTTGCAGGATTTATGTGCATTGGTCGCAAAAGGTACCCGCGAAATAACAGGTTACGACCGTGTTATGATTTATCGTTTTGATAAAGATTACAATGGCGAGGTTTATGCCGAAAATTGCCGGGAAGATTTAGAGCCATTTTTAGGATTGCATTATCCGCATACCGATATTCCGGCTCAGGCAAGAGAATTATACATCAGAAATCAGGTGAGATTAATTGCTGATATTAATTACAAACCTGTTCCGATTTTTACCTTGGATGATGCAGAAAATAAAAATCTTGATTTAAGTCTCTCTATTTTAAGAAGTACATCACCAATTCACGTTCAGTATCTTAAAAATATGGGAGTAGGAGCCACGCTTACTATTTCTCTTATTCATCATGGCAGATTGTGGGGATTAATCGCATGTCACCATTATTCAGCCAAAAATATTTCCCCGGAAATCAGGCTGGCAGCAAAACTTCAGGGACAATTTATTAGCTCACAAATCGATTTGCGACAATCGACAGATGAATATCAGATTGCGCGCAGAACCTCATTTGCCTTAGAGCATTTAACAGGTTTGGATTTGCCTTTAAATCCCTTGTCATTTGCAACAATAAGTACAGATCCGGAGTTATTGAATCTTTGTAATGCTACAGGCGTTTCGATTTGTGTAGGAAATAAAATTTATAAAGATGGTCTGACTCCAACCGATGAGCAGGTGCAAAGAATTAGTAAAAAAATCAATTATTTTGCTAAAGAAGGAATATTTACAACAAGTAAACTAGCAGATTATTTTCCGGAATTTAATGATAATACGGATGTTGCCGGAATTATTTACCATTCTCTGGGTAACGATGATAGTATTATCTGGTACAGAGCAGAAACTATATCTGAAATAAATTGGGCCGGAGATCCTGAAAAAGCTATTGTAAAAGACAAAAATGGACTTCATCCCAGAAATTCATTTAATACGTGGAAACAAATTGTAAAAAATCAAAGCAGTATTTGGCTTCATCCCGAAATAAGTGCGGCTGCAAGTTATGCACATGCACTTCATAATCAGATTATTCTGTTGAAATTGAGTGAAGAAGAAGAAAAATACCGCAGTCAAAGTGAAGTTTTAAGGGAAACAAACGCCGAATTAGAAAATATAAACTGGATCAGCACGCATGATCTGCAGGAACCTCTGCGAAAAATTCAGCTTATCATTTCAAAATTATTTACTGAAATCGATAATGTTCCTTCTCAAACTATTTTTGATTCTTTGCAGCGAGTATCGAATTCAGCCAATAGAATGCAGGTTTTACTTCAGGATGTTTTAAAATATACGCGTATAAAATATACAAAAGATAAGCTTCAGAAAATTAACCTGAATACCATCATGGAGGTAACTCTTGATGATATGAAAGAAGGTTTTAGCGAAAGCGGTGCTATAATTGAGTATGAAAATCTGCCGGAAGTACATGGGATTCACTTTTTAATGAAACAGCTTTTTTCTAATATTTTGCAAAATTCATTAAAATATGCTTCCAATGAAATAGTGCCGGTAATTAAGGTAACCGCTTCTAAAGAAGCAGAACTATATAAATTATCACATAATGTTTATTGTCACTGGATTACTTTTACTGATAACGGAATTGGTTTTGAACAGGAATATGCAGTATCAATTTTTAAAATATTCACAAGATTGCATGCGCAGGAGCAATACAGCGGTTCAGGAGTTGGATTAGCCTTGTGCAAAAAAATAATGCAAACCTGCGGCGGAACAATCCGTGCAGAATCAAAACCAGGCGTGGGAACGGCAATAACACTATATTTTCCGTGTGATCATTTGATTTCGTTGATTTAGAAAAAAAAATAATTGATAAGAGATAACATAAAAATTATAAAAAAATCCATTTCAAACGAAATGGATTTTTTTATTTGTAAAAATGTAATTGTGTTTTTGCTTATCATTTACTTTTTGCAATAGTAGTTTATACTAATATTCATCAATTTTAACTAAGGAATTCTAATTGATGAGGAAAGTGCAAATCGTTATTTTATCATTTAAAGTAGTTTTATACAATAGCTTTCAGAAGATTTTTAAGTTCATTAAAATTATTTGGTTTTGTCACATAATCTTCGGCTCCAAGGGTTTTAGCATGCGATATTGGTGCCGGACCTGTCGAAAATAAAATAACAGGTATATTTTTGATGGAATCCCTTTTTTTGATTTCTGTCAAAAGTTCGATGCCATTCATTAACGGCATATTAATGTCCAGAAAAATTAGATCAGGTTTAATTTCCTTAGTTGTTAATTTTTGCAATGCTTCTACAGGATTATGCAAGGCCATATAAACAGCGCTTGAAACGGCTTCCAAAGCTTGTTGAAAAAATTCACAATCATCGAAATCATCATCGATTTGCAAAATAGTTTTGTACTTCATTTATGAACGTGTTTATTTGGTTTCCTTACTAGTATATCGGTATAAAATCTTCCTTTAAAAGATTATGTACTAACGGTTTATAAATGTAAGATTAAATTTATATTCAATTACAATTATTGATTAAAATAATTTCTTTTTTAGAAGATTTTTTATTTTAATTTTCTTGTTAGTTTTATCTCTGAAAAAGAATCGCGTCATTCAATTATCTAGGGGTTTTTTATAACAGCCTTATTTCTAGGGTTTTAATCTTACAGAAAAAAGCAAATTATTGATATTGAATATTGATAAAAATAATTTTACAAATCATTATCAATTTATATAATTTTTGATTTTTGTTATATAATTTCCATGTTTAGAAAGTGATTTTATAGAAATAATGTTCAATTTTTTTTACGGTTGAAATATTATAAATACATGCTATAATGATGTAAATGTTTTCATCTATATAAGAAATACTTTTGGATTCGCATTTTAAACGAAATGAAACATTATGAAAACTATGGAAAATACGATGACAATAGAACCAAAAACAGCATTACTAAGTACTCAAAATATCTTTACTCCTGAACAATCAAAATATAGTGAATTGCAATCTTTATTTATAGATTTATTAAAGGACATGTATTGGGTAGAAAATGCAATGTTATATTCGGTAGATAAAATGTCACAAAATATAACCTCACCATCGCTAATTAAGTTTTGCGGCAAACATGAAGAATTAGCTAAAAATAATATCAAAAATCTTGCTGAAATTTTTACGCTGCTTAACGAAACGCTAAGAGTTAAGAAATGTGGCACGATGGAAGGACTTATTAAAGAAGCCGATGCATTTATGAAAAAGACAAATACCGGAATTTGTTATGATGCTGGAATTATTATTCTGCATCAAAAAATGCAGCATTATAAAATTGCTACATACGGTACTCTTGTGGCAATGGCAAAAGTGCTGGAAGTGGATAAAGTTGCCATGTTGTTTTTGGAAATTTTAGAAAAAGATAAAAGAGCCGATGCTATTTTAACAGAAATTGCCAAAAGTTTATACAGAACAATCCCTGAAATGATGATTGCAGATTAATTTAAATTAGTTAAGATAGACTTTACTGACAATCCTAATCTGTAAAACAAAATGGTAATTATGTAAGAATTTCAAAAAGCATAATTTTAATTTTGAGTAATACCAAAAAAACAACTATTATGAAAACAGTATTTAAATCAAAAATTATAGCAATCGCTCTTTTAACCGGAGTTTTATTTTCATGTAAGGATAATAAGGACGGTTATAGTGACGAAATAGTTACAAAAACTCCTACTGACAGTACCCAGACATCTTCTGCTCACGGAGAAGATATAGGAACGCAAAGCGCAGAAGCAACTCATGAGGCAGATCCGGGAAATCCAGGTACCGGAAATGCAAGTCCTGGCGAGGCGAGTCCAGGAACGACAGGCTCAGCAAGTACAGCTTCTGGCGGAAGTCAGGGAACAGGAAGTGGTCCTGGCGAAAGTGCGAAAGACGGTGCTACTTATACCACTGCATCCGGAGCCCAAAAGGACAGTACTAAAACTACTACAAAGAGTTCAAAAACAAAAAGCGGAAAATAAATTCTTCTAAAGATTCATAAAAAAGCCTGCAATAGTTATTATTGCAGGCTTTTTTATGTTTTGTAGTAAACAGTTATTCTTGTTTAAGAAGCAAAAACTACCTCAAATGAGGTATGAAAAATACATAGAATCAGGTATTTTTTTTAGGATGCACTTCGAATACCTTTGCGAAAAAACCGCTCAGATAATGCTATTGCTGTTTTGAAGTTTATTAACGATTGCCGCACACCGTTTATTGTAAATTTTTATCGGCTTAGATTAATTTTGAGTTATTTAACTGAATAAAAGATATTTACAATAATATTTATAGGAAGTTTTTCCTACTTTTACATTAATTTTTTTACCAACCATGCCTCATTATTGGCTATAAACATTAAGCTAATGAATAAAAAACTACTTTTTAGACTGCTTTTCTTTTTTGGTAGTCTCTCTCTATTTGCGCAAAATAATATTCCGGTTTCTGATTTAGAATATCAGGCTCTCGTTGATTTTTATAAAGCCACCGGAGAATCCAGCTGGACAAACAAATGGAATACTAAAGAAAATAATTTGCATCAAGTGGCGTGGTATGGCGTAACGGTTGAGAACGGGCATGTTACGGCTATTAATCTCAACAATACGAGCAATATAACAGGTTCTGTTCCGGCTTCTTTTGGAAATTTAAAATTTCTCAAAAGTCTTTCTCTTTACGGAGCAAGTTATGCTAAAGATTTAAGCACCACGAATTTGGGTGTTTTCTCAGAATTGGAAGCTCTTGAAACCCTGGATCTTAGGTATTGTAAACTAAAAGGCGCTATTCCGGCATCGTGGAGTAAGCTTAAAAAACTCAAAACAATTTATCTTGGTACTAATGAAATTACCGCTTTGCCGGCAGAATTTGGTCAGCTTGAAAGTTTGGTAACACTGGATTTGTCCGGTAATTCAATTGAGGTTCTTAATAAGGAATTGGAAAATTTATCCGTTTTAAAAACAATAGATTTATCATCAAACAAACTATCTACTATTGTAGGCTTGCTAAAAAGCACGGTAAGTCTGGAATTGAATTCCCAAAATATAAGCATTCCCAATTTAACTTACAAAGGGATTGATTTAAAGATCGATAATCTGCCAAATGTAATGCTTTACAACAGAACCAAAAATGATTTTTCTGCCAGAAGACAATATACGGTTTATGTACGCGGAAATCAGATTGGAACAACAATAAATGCTGCGGAAGATGGTAGTTTAACCGTTCCTTCACCGTATTTGGCAAGTATAAAAACCGGCGATGAAGTTTATTTGTATCAGCAATATGGTGCGGGCTCTGCATCTTACAGCCGTATCTATTTTTCAAATATAAAAATAAGTCAGCCTGCGGTTTCTACTATTGAATATCAGGCTTTGGTTGATTTTTATAATGCAATGAACGGAAACAACTGGAACAATAAATGGGACGTTAACGAAAACAATCTTAACGAAGGTGCATGGACTGGTTTAAGTATTGAAAACGGACATGTTACGGGCATCAATCTTACTAATACGTCTAACGTTTCAGGAGCGATACCGGCTTCTTTCGGTAATTTAAAATACCTGAAAAACCTATCGCTTTATGGCGGAAGTTATTCAAAAAACCTGAGCACAACAGATTTAAATGTTTTATCAGAATTACAGTCACTGGAAACCATTGACTTAAGATATTGCAAAATCGCTAGTGCAGTTCCGTCATCGTGGAGCAAGCTAAAAAAGTTAAAAACGATGAATCTTGGTTACAATACTATTACAGCATTGCCTGAAGAACTTGGTGAAATGGAAAGTCTGGTTACGCTGGATATGACATCAAACCTTATCAAAACAATTCCGGTTTCAATAGGAAATCTTGAAAATTTAGTTACCGTTAATTTATCATCAAATCAAATTGGTGTTTTGATAAAAGAGATGGAGAACATAACTACATTAAAAACATTAGATCTTTCGAGTAATCAAATTTCAACCATTGTTGCACTTCTTGGAAGTCAGGTCAATATGGAATTGAATTCGCAAAGCATCAATATGGAAAACTTTATTTATAAAGGAACGGATGTTAAGGTTGAAAATTTTCCGAATATCGTTTTTTACAACAGAGGCAAAAATGATTTTTCGTCAAGAAGAACATTCAATCTGTATTTAAGAGGAAGTGTGGTTGTAAATAATTTACAAATGGCTCAAGATGGAAGCCTTATTATTCCGGTAACCTATCTAGGGTCACTAAAAGTGGGTGATGAATTGTATTTGTATCAAAATTACGACGGATCTTATAACCCTAATTATTCAAGAATCTATTTTACAGATTTAAAAGTGGATCAGCCGACCATACCAAATGTTGAATATCAGGCTTTGGTTGATGTTTATAATGCAATGGGCGGCGCAAACTGGAACAATAAATGGAATATTGCCCAAAACAATCTTCATGAAGGTGCGTGGTTTGGTGTAAGCATTGAAAACGGACATATTACAGGATTAAATCTTAATAATACTTCTAATGTTTCAGGTGCAATTCCGGCTTCAGTTAAAGATTTAAAATACCTGAAGAACCTTTCGCTTTATGGAGGAAGTTATAGCAAAAATTTAAGCACAACAGATTTGAATGTTATAGCCGAATTAGAATCTTTAGAATCTATTGATTTGCGCTATTCAAAAATCAAAGGCGATATTCCTGCCACATGGAGCAAGCTAAAAAAGCTAAAAACCATAAACGCAGGTTACAACGAGCTAACGGCTTTGCCTGCAGAAATAGGAGCAATGGAAAGTTTGGTGACGCTTGATATAACATCAAATCAGGTAAAAGCGATTCCGGTATCGATAGGTAATTTGACCAATTTGGTTACACTTAATTTATCATCAAATCAAATTGAAGTTTTGATAAAAGAATTGGAAAACATCACGACTTTACGAACGGTTGATCTTTCTAGCAACAAAATTTCATCAATTTTAGCTTTATTAAATACTCAGGTCAATCTTGAACTGAATTCCCAAAGTATCAGTAAAGCCGATTTTATTTATAAGGGAACAGATGTTAAAGTCGAAAATTTTCCAAATGTCGTTTTATACAACAGAACCAAAAATGATTTTTCGTCAAGAAGAACCTTTAATTTATATTTAAGAGGAAGTGTCGTTGTAAATAATTTACAAATGGCACAAGACGGAAGTATTGTAATTCCGGCAACTTATCTGGCGTCATTAAAATCCGGTGATGAATTGTATTTGTACCAAAATTACGACGGATCTTATAACCCTAATTATTCACGAATTTATTTTACAGATTTAAAAGTAGATCAGCCAAAAATTCCGGATGCAGAATTTCAGGCGCTGGTTGATTTTTATACCGTAATGAACGGTACAAACTGGACTAATAAATGGGATGTTGCTGCAAATAATTTACACGAAGGCGCCTGGTACGGCGTAAGTATTGAAAACGGACATATTACAGGATTAAATCTGAACAATAACTCGAATGTTAAGGGGGCAATTCCGGCTTCTATGGGAGATTTAAAATACCTCAAAAACCTTTCACTTTACGGCGGAAGTTACACTAAAGACTTAAGTACAACAGATTTAAATGTTTTATCTGAATTAGAATCTTTAGAATCTCTTGATTTAAGATATTCAAAAATCAAAGGGGATATTCCTGCAACATGGAGCAAATTAAAAAAGCTGAAAACCATAAATTTAGGTTACAATGCGCTAACTGCATTGCCTGCAGAAATAGGGGCAATGGAAAGTTTGGTTTCGCTGGATATAACCTCAAATCAGGTAAAGGCAATTCCGGTATCGATTGGTAATTTGACTAATTTGGTTACGCTAAATTTATCTTCGAATCAAATTGAAGTTTTGATTAAAGAACTCGAAAACATCACGACATTAAGAACTGTAAATTTATCCAGTAATAAAGTGGCAACAATTTTAGGATTATTGTCAAGTCAGGTTGATTTAGAAATGAGTTACCAAACTTTAAGCGTCGCTAATTTTTTATATGAAGGTACAGATGTAAAAGTGAGCAATTTACCAAATTCGGTACTTTACAACAAAACTTCGAATGATTTTTCGGCACAAAGACAGTTTAGGCTGTACGTAAAAGGAAGTCAGGTTGGCAGCAATATAACCGTTGCCGGAGACGGAACCATTACAATTCCCGCTGATTATCTGGCGACTTTAAAAACCGGAGATGAGTTGTATTTGTATCAGCAATATGATAATTCTCAGGGTTCTACTATCTATTCGAATATTTATTTTACAAATGTAAAAGTAGATCAGCCAAAAATTCCGGATACAGAATATCAGGCTTTGGTAGATTTTTACAACGCAATGGGCGGTACAAACTGGAACAATAAATGGGTAACTGCCGAAAATAATTTACATGAAGGAGCATGGTATGGTGTAAGTATTCAAAATGGCCATATTACCGGACTTAATCTGAATAATAACTCCAATGTCTCCGGAGCAATTCCGGCTTCTTTTGTAAATCTGAAATACCTAAAAAATCTTTCTTTATACGGAGGAAGTTATACCAAAAACCTAAGCACAACAGATTTAGGAATTCTTTCCGGATTAGAGGCTTTGGAATCTTTAGATTTAAGATATGCGAAATTAAAAGGTGTTATTCCATCTTCGTGGAATAAATTACAGGCTTTAAAAACTTTAAATTTAAGCTACAATAATATCGAAGACATCAGTGAAGCTGTGGCCAGTTTACCACTTTTAAAAGCGGCGGATTTTTCGAATCAAACCATTACGATTCCTACGATAGAAGTGGGTGCAAACGAATTGGTAATCAATCTTCCAACTTTAAGTACGTTTTTATTTACTTCGAATGGCGGAATCATTAACAACAAAAATAATTTTACGCTTTATATTAATGGTGTAAACAAAACATCGAATTATTCGAACAGCGAAGGAAAACTGATCTTTAAAGATATCGCTTTGCACGGAATTAAGCTTACTGATAAACTGAGAATTGAGCAAAACGACGGAACGGCGCAGGGAACTTCAATAAACTATACGCAAGTTGTTTTTGGAAAACCTTTAACTGACGAAGAATTTGAAATTCTGAAAAAAATCTATGCCAGTACAAATGGTACACAATGGACTCAGAAATGGGACATCAGCCAAAATAAACTGCACGAAGTAAGCTGGTACGGCGTTGGCACAAAAGAAGGTCATGTAGTATCGTTGAGTTTGGCAGGAAATAATTTATCAGGAACGCTTCCGGCTGAATTGTCTGATTTGGTGTATTTGGAAACTTTGAATTTACAAACAAATGCTATAACAGGTTCAATTCCGTCAAACTTAGGAAATCTTCAAAACCTGAAAACGGTCAACTTACAATCGAATAAATTTGAAGGAACTTTACCAAATTTATCGGGAATTTCAGGACTGAAAAAACTATCTGTTTCGGGCAATTTATTTAAAGGAACGATTCCCGGACATTTGAATGATTTTGATAACATCGAACAAATCGACCTTTCAAACAATGGTTTTGATGCACTAGAAAAACCTTTCACGTATAATTTAGATCAGGTTTATGTAAACATTAGAGGTCAGGTTATTGCAAAAGAGGAATACCTGTATTTAAGAGGCGATGAAATTGTGGTCGATCTTCCTTCTATCACTACATACAATGAAACAGATCAGGATTTTAGCGGAAAGTATTTGTTTGAATTACAAGCCAATAACTTCAAAATATCCGAAGCCACGGCAGTAGACAATACGCTTACTTTCCCAAATATTGCGATTTCAAGTATTCCGGCCGGAGCAAAAATTACGATTTGGCAAAGAACAGGAACTTCACACGGAACGTATTTACAATTTAAAGGAATTGCAGACGGATCTGAAACGCCATTAATTGCTGAAGAATACGATGCTCTGGTAGCTTTTTTTCAAAACGCCGGAGGAACAAGCTGGAAAGAACCCTGGGATGTTTCGTCAAATAATCTTCATGAGAAAAAGTGGAAAGGTGTTATCACAAACGACGGACATGTAATTTCGATCAGTTTGACAGATAATAACCTTAAGGGAAATATCAGTGCCGAATTGGGCAAGTTTACAGAATTGCAGAATCTTACTTTAAACCGTAATAAGCTGAAAGGAACAATTCCGGAAAGTGTTTCAAAAATCACAAAATTAAAAACAGTTGATCTTTCTGAAAATGAATTGACGGAAATTGAAGCGGCATTTCCGGCAAACGTAACTTTTAAAATCGACCGTCAGAAAATTAATTTGGGAGAACTGCCATTAACATTGAATGCGACAATAACAGACAGAAAAATCAATCATTACGATCATACGAATTCGCTGTTTAACGCAACGCAATCGTACAATATGACGTTGAAAGATTATTTCCAGATGGTTACGATTCCGCAAGACGGAATAAAACTGACCAGTATTTTGAGCGAATGGAATGTACCAAATAATCAAACTCTTGAACTGAGACAAATTGCTGGTTCTGCCAGAAATAGTGTGGTAACGTACACCATTACCTACCGGGAAGGCGACGCGAATCTGGACGGAATTGTGAATATTCTTGACATACAATCATCGTTAAATTATACGCTTAGCCAGAAACCAAAATTCTTTAATTATGGCGCTGCAGATTTAAACAAGGATAACAACCTGAACATTCTGGATATCATTTTACAAATCAATAAAATTCAGGAAGGAACTCTGGAGAAAAAAGTGAATACAAACAAACTGGCTTCAGCTGAAAATACGGTTTTAAGCATTGAAAATAATACGTTGTTTATCGAAAGTGAAACCAATTCTGCCGTGGCATTTGATATTCGTTTAAAAGGAATTTCGAAAACGCAGGTAACTGAATTGCTTTCTGCGATTGGTTACACGGCATCAATTGCAGAACAAAATGGCGAAGTAAGTATTATTGGCCTTTCGATGGATAAAACATTGTCCGGCAAACAGGCAATTGCAAAGTTATCTTCAAACGCAACAATTGTTTCGGCTATGATCTCAGATCACGAAGCAAACGAATTGAGCTATAAAATTTCCGATAAAACGTTGGGAGTTGATGATTTTGATTCGGCTTTAGCCAAAGAAAATCGAGTTGTAAACTTCCCCAATCCGTTTAGAGAACAAACTACAATACAATATTATCTTGGAGAAAATGCAGATAAAGTATCGCTGAAAGTATATGATACAAAAGGGCAAATTGTTCGCTTGGAGGAAAATTTAGAAACTGCGGAAGGAAAACAGGAGCTGCAATTTTTACGAAAAGAACTTTCTTCAGGAATCTATTTTTATATGATTGAAGTTCAAAATTCGAAAACTACCAAACGATTAACCGGAAAAATGCTAATACAATAAACGTACTGAAATGATATACAACAAACCCGAAACAATGAAAATTAAACCATTTCTTTTATTTCTATTTTTATTTTTGGCGACGTTTACTTTCGCGCAAAATAGCCTCAAAGTGGTCAACGCAGCTGCCGGACCCGGAGATAAGGCCAAGATTTTGATTGACTTAACAAATGCTGCTGAAGTGGTTGGAGCCGAATTTACATTGACCGTTCCGCAAGGGTTAATTGTCTCTGAAAAAGAAAGCAAAATTATCGAAAGCAGAAAAGGCGATCATGCCATTTATGTCAATAGCGAAAAGAATAATCCGGGAAATTATCACTTTATTATTCTTTCGTTGACAAGTACTTCCTTAAAAGGAAACAGTGGTACTTTATTAGAAATTCCGATTGAGATTCCATTAAATTATGTGGAAGGGCAAACACATAATCTGAGTTTGTCCGGCGTTGTTTTAAGTTCTAAAAATGCGGTAGATATTGGCTCAAACCATACCAATGGAATACTTACAATTGCAACGGCTCAATTTCCTGATTTAACGATTTCTGGCATAACAGCAAACGAAACTAAAATTACTCCCGAAGGAAAAATTACGGTTTCCTGGGGCGTTGATAATATTGGAGAAAAAATCGCTTCTGGCGGATGGATTGAACAAATCAGTATTGTATCTGATGCGACTGGATTAGAATATAATTTGGGAACAGTTTCATACAATGAAGATTTAGACAAAAAGAAATCTGTAAGCCGAAATGCCACTTTCAATCTTCCAAAAGTTTTAGGAATTGACGGAAATGTAAAAGTCAAAATAAACCTGATTGCCAATACTCCGGTAAAAGAAGCTGAAAGTTTAAAAGCCAATAATAAGGTTACGGCAACGAGTTCTATTGTATTGGAAAAAGTATTGTTTTTAACGTTGGACAAGAAAAGTATTGCAGAGAATTCAACAGAAGTTATTCGTGCAACTTTAACCCAAAGCGGCGACAGAAGCACTGATAAAACCTATGATATTGTAGCTTCTCAATTGAATCAATTGGGATTTGACGCCAACGTAAAAATCGCAAAAGACCAATCGTCTGTCGTTTTTTACATTAAACCAACAGACAATGCCGTAACCGACGGAAACAGAACGGTAAAACTAACTTTATCCGGAAATGATTATACAGCAGTTTCGGATAATATCGAAATTATTGATAATGAATTTTCGGTAATTACTGTAACGCCTTCAAAAGTTTCAGCAACAGATGGCGATGTGATTACGGTTACTTTAGATAGTGATTTTACAAAAAACACAGATACGAAATTCACTATTTCTGCCGATCAAAATTCACGCTGGATTGTTCCTGCAGAAGTGATTCTTCCCGCGGGAAGCAAAACGATTTCTTTCAATATAACAGTAAAAAACAATAAAGTTCCTGAAGCGACCGTAACCGGAAAACTAACTTTAAGAGCCGAAGGTTTTCAGGCAGGAAATACCGAAGTTGTTTTAAAGAGTTCGAATATTCCGGGTTTTGAACTGGAAATTACACCGGCAACAATTTCAAAATCCGATGGCGTTTATGCGACTTATGCAACAATAAAACGTTTAGACAAATCAGATATTGCGACCAATATTCGTTTAAAACCAAGTATTGCAAACGCCTTGATTTTGCCGGAAGTTATTGATTTTCCTGTAAATGTAAATCAGAAGAAATTTAATATTGGCGCAGTAAATAACGGAATTGTCGACGGTACAAAAACGGTAAACGTTGCGGCTGAAGTTTATATTGCGTCTTGTAATTGTACCGTTCCTGCGGGAAGCGGAGGAAGTGCAATTAGCAAAAACATAACAATTTTGGACAGTAATGGCCCAACTTTAATTCTGAAAGCAAATCCGTCAACGGTAAAGGCGGGAGCAGACAATGTGGCTAAAATTACGGTTGCCAGAAATACAGTCGATACATCAACGGCAATTTTAGTAAAACTGTCAAGTGATTCGCCAACCATTGTAACGATTCCGGCAACGGTAACCATTCCGGTAGGTAGCGAAAGCGTGGAAGTTTCTATAAGCACAAAAATTGATGTGACAAAAACAGGCGATCAGACGGTACGTTTAGCTGCCGAAGCCGACAGTTTTGCATCTGGTTTTTCGTGGATATTAGTAACAGATCAAAATAAACCTGACGCTATCATTAGTACCATAAATACTGTCGCAGAAACGGGCGGAGGAGAAAATATCGAAATTGCAGCGACGGTAACCAATCAGGGATTTGCATCTTTTATCAAAGGATCAAAGGCTGAATTTTTTCTTTCGAAGGACAAACAAGTTAAAAACGGAATTCTTTTAACGAGTATAGAACTTACAAAAGATATTGAATCCGGAAAAAGCATCGATTTAAAACAAGCTGTAAAACTGCCACAGCAAGCCGGTGACTATTTTATAATTGCAACTGTAAATCGCGATCAGAAATTAAACGAATTATCACTTGCCAACAACGAATCTTTTACTCCGATTAAACTACACGCCAGTTATTCTGCAACAGCAGCGGTGACAAAAATAGTTTATAAATCGGCTGAATTGGTCAACATCACAGGATCGGCAAAAATGCTGAACAATTCGGTTGCGGCAAATAAAGAGGTAGAAATCACCATTGCAAACGGAAGTTTTGTGCGTTCGTTTATCGTAAAAACAAATGCATCCGGAAACTTCGCTTACGATTTTGAACCTTTAGAAGCAGAAAGCGGTCATTATACATTGAGTGCCGGATATCCGGGAACAACAAATGCAACTCAGGCAGAATTTGATATTATTGGTTTTGAATGGACAAATAAACCAGCAGATTTTTTAAAGTGGGATGTGGTAACACTAACGCCTTACAAAGGAGAATTCAGACTTAAAAATAATAGCAAAACGACTTTAACGAATATAAAAGTTGAACTTCCTGCCGATGCCGGATTTACAATTCAAACCGATCCTTTGACCTTATCTGCTGGTCAGGAAAGTGTTTTATCCTACACGATTCTGGCTGATAAAGCTTCGGCAGAACAAAAATATTACAACATCAATTTTACGATTTCATCTGCCGAAGGAGCAAAATTAGCCGGTTTGGCGTATTACCATTTCAAAGCGCAATCGGCAGAATTAATTGCAAATCCGGTAAGTATTAATACCACGATGATTAAAGGAACTTCTCGTTATTACGAACTTTCTGTTTCAAATTCGGGCGGTGTAAATGCAGAAAATGTTAAGGTAGAATTGCCAAAACTGGACTGGATGAAATTAAAAAGTCCGGCGGTTATTGAAAAAATTGCACCAAACGAAGTGGTGAAAATTATACTGGAATTAACGCCAACAGACAAACAGCAATTAAATGTTCCGTTATCCGGAAGTTTAGCACTGAATCCTTCAAACGGCGGCGGAATTAGTATTCCGTTTAAAATAGAACCCGTTTCAGAATCTACCGGTTCATTATTAATAGATGTAGTGGATGAATATACATATAATACCGAAAAGGCGCCGCATTTAAAAGGCGCAAAAGTGGTGGTTCGTCATCCATTTTCCGGTGCGATTTTAGCCGAAGGTATTACTGATGAAAACGGAATTTTTCAGACTCCGCAAATTCCGGAAGGTTATTATACCGTAAATGTTACAGCAGATAAACACGATACGTATCAGAATAATTTATTAGTAGATCCTGGAAAAGTAACGACGCAAAAAGTATTTATTTCATACCAGGCTGTAAGTTATGAATGGGTAGTAAAACCAACAGAAATTGCTGACGAATACCAATCAGATTTAGTGGTTAAATTTGAAACCAACGTACCAAAACCTGTCATTGTTATCGAAATTGATGATCCTGTTTTGAATTTAAATGTTGGCGAAAGCAGAATGAGTTATGTTACCGTAACCAACCACGGATTAATTGCCTTATCAAATGTTAAGGTTAATGTTGATAGTCAGGCAGATTATAAATTTAAATTAATGATCGAAAAATTTGATGTTTTAAATCCTAAAACGTCAATGATCATTCCGGTGCTTATTACACGATCTGCATCGAGTTTAAAAAGCGCCAATGCCAATCAAAACTGTAGCTATAATTTAATTACAAAAGGAACTTATGTTTGTGAAACAGAGCAGGATATTGCGGCTTTTAAACCTTATTATGTTTTAACGTGTTCGACGCCAAGTACGCCATCAGCCGGAGGCGGAAGCCCGGATTTTAACGGTGCCGGATTTGGACCTTTAATTCCTATCGGAAATGCTTATGGTAACATTATCATGGCACTTCCTACAGTTTGTGACAATCCTTGTATAACGTCCGTAATCGGGATGGTGTTTGGTTGTGTGCCGGTTCCGGCCTTAAACGTTGCGGGCTGTCTTTTAGGACTTGCAACTGTAAATGGCGATGGAGTAAATCAGTTTATCGCGGTAGGCGGATGTATTCCGGGACCTGCAGGTTGTGTTTTTGGTATGGTTTCCGTACTTAAAACCTGTATTTATGATGTTGTAGCATCTGGAAAATCAGCTAATAACAGCTTTTTAGATACAATGTACAATGATTTTTATATCATGGATAATGCGCAAAATGCATTAACCAGCAGATTAAAAGCCTATTTAGGCAACGACAGATTACTGGCAAGTACTCATTTTCATGCTTTTATGAAAGAAGTTGCACTTAGTCTGGATTCTCAAAAAGCATTCACAGTTGCGGATGTTGCCAGAATAAAAGCAAATCTTTCTGGTAGTGATATTACCAATCAGGAAATTGATAATTTCTGTAACAGATGGAATAAAACGGTGGAAGCGTGGAATAGTGGTATTAAAGCTCCTAATGCGCAATATCCAAATATTATCGACAAAAATGATATTGAAGCGTATGATAAAACAAGAAAAATTTTAATCGATCATTATCAAAAAAGAGGTTTTGTTTCTGCTGGGGAAATGTACAATAAAGACATGGCAGACATCAAAGAATATACAGATGAAGCCGCTTCAAAATCATCAGTTTGTGCAACGGTTACGGTAAAATTCTCTCAGAAAATTACCATGACCAGAGAAGCTTTTGAAGGAACTTTAACCATGAATAACGGAAGTGACGGAAACACAATTAAAGACATTAATTTAGATTTATTAATTAGGGACGAAGCCGGAAACGATATGACGCATTTGTTCCAAATCAACAAAGATGCGTTCCTGAGCGGCACCGGACTTGTTGGTCCGCAAAGCAGTAAAGCGGGAACTGTTATTTTTATTCCAACCAAAGAAGCGGCGCCAACAGTGGCTAAATCATATTCTTTTGGCGGCACATTATCGTATACAGATCCTGCAACGGGCGATAAAGTTACGGTGCAATTATATCCTGTAACGCTGGAAGTGAATCCAAGTCCGGATTTAGTAATGCATTATTTCATGCAGCGTGACATCTTGGGAGAC
>Ga0247813_10001229_pt1 | contig 20033 bp, 19 predicted proteins | sample UWRJL169409C1_FD_180719 | JGI IMG/M metagenome (GOLD analysis project Ga0247813, IMG submission 180719) | Plant litter microbial communities from Arlington Agricultural Research Station in Wisconsin, United States - UWRJ-L169-409C-1 | ecosystem: Environmental > Terrestrial > Plant litter >... | reverse complement strand
CAAGGAAAAGTGCGATGTTAATTCCGAAGGTTAATGAAAGCGAAAGTGATTCGTAAGATGCTGCAGCAAGTATAGCCAGACATTCTTTTACTATACTTCCTCTTCCTCCATACTCCTCCGGGATGGCTACGGATAAAGGTTTTTTCGATAAAATTTCTTTCATCATTGCAGGCGGCAATCCCCGTTCTAAACTCAGTTGATCAATGTCTGCCGTTTCGTGAAATAGTTGTTTTAAAGTTTTCTCAAAGTCTTTAATAAACTCTGAAAAACATATACTAGTTGCTGTCATATTAATAGTTTGGCGAATATTCTTCGAAATTCCGATTGTAATTTGCGAAATCAAATGATACAAATCATATTTTTAAAACATATTAAATGTTAAATAGTTTATGAACGTCCATTTAATTAGCAAAAATCGTTTTTTATCTGATATAAGCGCAAACAAATTTATGTTATAAAATCTGCTTATTTATAACAATTATAAACTAATTTACATAAAAAGCCTGTTACGTTAATTATCTTCACCTGAAATCCCTGATAAGAATTGAATTAAAATCAGATATTTCCCACGATTCGCAAAGATAACTTGGTATCAGCGTAGAACTAACCTCTTGGCATGCAGATACATCATATAGTTATGATAGTTAATACATTTTAATTCACTGATCACCATGCCATGTAAAAGAAAAGTATCCATAGCAAGAGGATGCAGTTGACCACATAACGTAAGGTTATTTGATAAGTATTTTTTTATTGCCGGTTTCATAGAACGTATTAATGATGAACAATCAGCTATTTTTTTTATAAATATCAAATTATATTTTGTGGATGAAAGCATTCATTTCATTCAATAAAATTGATCAGTCAGGCACATTTCAAGTGTGGCAAAATAAATTGAATAAAGCTTTTTTTAACGGTAAATATCTTGTTAATTTTAACCTATGCAGAAGATCGTAATATTAACAGGTGCAGGCATTAGTGCAGAAAGCGGACTTAAGACATTCAGGGACGAAGATGGCTTGTGGGAAAATTACAGCATTGAAGATGTAGCCACCATTGATGGCTGGATCAGAAATCCTGATTTAGTACAAACATTTTATAATGAACGCCGGAAATCAGTTATTGCTGCTGAGCCCAATGCCGCACATTATGCACTGGCACAGCTGCAGGAAAAATATGACGTGCAAATCATCACCCAGAATATTGATGACCTCCATGAAAGAGCTGGCAGTAAGTCCGTCATGCATTTACATGGCATAATTACCCGTTCACAATCGAGTTTAGACGCAAGCCTTACCTATCCTGTAAATGGCTGGGAAATAAAAATGGATGAAGTTTGTGCGTATGGTAGTCCTTTGAGACCACATGTGGTCTGGTTTGGAGAAGCTGTACCAATGCTGGAAGCAGCTGCGGCACTTTGCACACAAGCAGATATCTTTGCGGTTATTGGTACTAAATTAGTGGTTTATCCTGCGGCGGGTTTAACCGAATTCGTTCCTGAAGATGTGAAGAGATATATTATTGACCTGGATATACCTTATATCAGAGGTGGCAATCACGTCATAAAAATCCAGGAGCGAGCAACTATAGGAGTACCAAAAATGGTGGAGCAACTGATGCAATTGTAGTGAATAAATCCCCGGTAGATCAAACCAATGTATGGATCTTCTCAATCAACCGGGGATTTGTTAAAATTGATAAATATCTATTTGATACTAAGATCTACAGCGCCTCTAACTTCTGTAGAAATTTCACCTAGTAAGGTATTTCCTTTTTCATTTTGTGCAGTATACACTTTAATAAAATCTACGGTAGCGAGAACTACTTTAGTACCATCAGCTTTTACAGCCCAGTCCAGATCAAATGAATTGTAGCGGTTGGTGGCAAAATCATCTCCGGTAGACCAACTATCAGTATAACCCCAAAGAAAAGCAGCATTACCAAACAGACTTCCGTTTTTAACCCAGGTAGATTTAAGCAATGTTCCTTTGAATGTTAATTGATTTTGATCTGCTGCAAATTCAGGATAAAAGTTATGCCTATGGAAATTATTCACATCTAAGGTACCAGAATTGCCCTGATTATCTTTCCAGGGCACATTGGCAAAAGATTTAGGATTGGTATAGGTAATTTCATAATTCTTAATCGTCGCCGGATCATTGTATTCACTACCAGCAAGTTCATACCAAACATCATCAGGCTTGCCATTTCCATTCGTATCCTGACTAACCATGACAATTCCTGCTTCTGACCAGGGCGAAGCCGGAGCTAAAGGATTTCCGTAAATTGCCAGATCATAACCTGTTTGATTGGTTATTGAATGATCAAATCCAAAGATAATATATCCTCCAAAACCTCCAAGGCTTACCATACTGTTTGTATTCCCAATAAGTTTTTGCGCACCTTCCGGTTTACCCAGACTTTCGTTGATAAATTGCCCTGGTGCAGGGAGATAATCAAATACGGTACTGATAAATTTACTACTCTCTGGGGTGACCCCTTTAACAGGAACCGGTACTGTGATCGTATATTTGTGCGTAAAACTGCCAGCATCATTCCAGGCTTTATAGGCTAACACATAAGAGCCCGCAAGAAGGGGTGTAAAATTATATCTATATGAATTACTGACAACTTGATCATCCAGCTTCCACTCATGGCTGAAACCTTTTCCGTTTTTAGTTGACGCGCTGAAAGCCATCACTTCATTCACTTTGCCCGTCACTAATTCTCCTTCAATTGCCAGTTTCACCTCTGGCGCCGATAATTCTGCATCTTTTTTACAAGCGTAAAAACTAGAAACAAATAACAGCACGATAATCAAATATCTATTTTTCATCTGCTGATTAGTTATAATTGTAGGTAAAAACAGCATGATTAGGCGACCCTGCAGTAGGAAAACTATATTTTTTCTTGCCATCAGCACTAAATACATGCGCCTGACCAGTAGAAGGATTGCTGTAATCTGCATCGGTAATCAATACTGTACCATCGTAATTATTAATATTCACTCCATACATTGCATTGAAAGAAGTATTATCAGTAATGAAATTATTACTTAAAGCTGCCGTGACCATATCAAATGTTTTTAGCGTAGCATTCCAGTCCAGAACCAGATATGCTTTATTTTTGACAATAGCTAAAGGACCAGCGTTATAAGGATATGTACCATTTACAGCATCTGTATTGCTATTGATTCTGGTCAGCTGCGGATCGATATCATCGTAATTTCCCCAGGAAACTACCAGCAAATCACCATTTTCTGCTGCTGCAATCTTAACAGGGTTAAATACTACAGCAATATCCGTCTTCTTAGTAAATGTCTCCAGGTCAATTACCGTTACCTTATCTTTTAATCCATCAGGATAGAAGGAATGATTGGAATTGGTTACGTAAAGTTTTCCATTCGCAACGGCTAAACCTTCCAGTCCACCTGCCTTGTTTGTGCCATTCATTAATTGCAGTTCCTTATCTACACTTAAACTTGCGGTATCAATACGGCTGATTACACCATCATATCTGGAAACGTAAGCCTTGTTTTTATAAAAGGTAATATACCGTGGGATATAACCATCATTGGCAGTGTTAAAGGGTATAGATTTTAAAGACTTTCCGGTAGCAAGATCCATTACAATCACATAAGACTGTGCCTTATTCTGTGTACCGGAAACAACACAGTACATTTTACTGCCATAAACTTGCAGATCATTGGCAGTTTCACCAAGAGGCCTGCCGTTAACTTGCTGGAAGTAATCTTTAATAGTCGTATTTGAAGCCACATCATAATAAGTGATTGCACTATTATTAGCACCCCAACTCCCTTCACAAAGCACATAAATACCTTTTGTTCCGGTAATCTCTGGTGTACTTCTCAATGAATTGTCTTTTTTACAGGAAGCCAGTAGTAAAGATAGACCTGCGAAGGACAGTACCAGCGATTTACTACATTTTGAGTAGATTTTTCTCATCTTTTATTAATTTTTAGATTGTGATTAAAAAACCACAGCCCACAGATAAGGACAGGAAATGAAAATACAGCGCGCAAGAAAGTACCTCACTCCTAGCTTCAGTCCGCGAAAGCTATGAAATAATGCTAAGGGCAGGTCTTCTGACTTACTCCCGGATTTTCGGCCTTCCCATACTGATCAAACAGCACAGTGGCAAATGAATAAAAAACCGTTATAGAGCTTACAGCTGCGGGACAGTTACAGATTTACACTGTATTCCCTTTTAATTCCGGGTGTAAAACCGGAAACCAAAAGCTTGGCAAAGGTAAAAAAATAAAGAAATTAATAGCTTATAATTTAATAGCTCTATATTGAAATTATTCAAGCATGAAACATGATTAAATTAGTATTGATACGTCACGGACAAAGTGTATGGAACCAGGAAGATCGTTTTACGGGATGGACAGATGTAGATCTTTCTGAAACGGGTCACTTACAAGCAAAACAAGCAGGGGAAATTTTAAAGAAAAATGGTTATAATTTTGATATCGCATTTACGTCAGTATTGCAAAGGGCTATCAAAACATTACATATCGTTTTAGAGGAGCTGGATCATTTGTGGATTCCTGAATATAAATCCTGGCATTTGAATGAGCGTTTTTATGGTGCGCTTCAGGGACTAAAGAAAAGCGAATCCACTGTCAAATTTGGTGCAGAACAGGTGCATAAATGGAGAAGAAATCCGGATGAACATCCACCTGCGATTACTATAGCAGATGAAAGATACCCTGGACACGATCCGAGGTATAAAGAGCTTACAGATACTGAATTACCCCTGACTGAAAACCTTGCAGAAACCATACTGCGAGTACTGCCTTACTGGAATAAAGTTATTGTTCCTGCTTTGTTGTCTAATCAAAGAGTAATCATCGCTGCACATGGCAATAGTCTTAGGGCACTGATCAAATATCTTGATAAGCTATCAGATGAAGAAGTGACCGACCTTGAGTTACCGACAGGCATCCCAATTATATATGAGCTGGATGACCAGTTAAACAAGATCAGACATTATTATCTTCATTAGGGTCAGGAAATATCAAGCATCCTGCGCTGTTCTATCACACCGATAATCAGTTCAAGCAGGTATTCGTCTACCTCTTCGTCTGACACCCATCCTTTTTCACTGTTCAGCTTATCTTTGTATAAACGGCCATATCTATGGTCTCCGGAGAACAATACAAAACTGCCGTCTTCCATTGGAGTAATCGTAAACTCCTTATTTCTAATTGTAACGTTAAATGGTGCCATAAATAGTATATATAAATCAATATATTAACATATTTAAAAGGCCAATGTTTTTTCAGATGAACAACTATTTAACAATCCAGCTGCTGCTGGCTCCAAAAATCAGCGCCCGATCGCCCATAGAAGAAACATGAATAGGGATATCTATACCTTCCAACTGAAGATTTTTCTTTAAATCAGGTAAGAATTTTGATGATGCAATGGTAATATCACCACCCAGAATAATTACTTCAGGTTGCTCCTTCTCTACAAACTGCCTGATGAGGATCCCCAGGTTAGTGGTAAAATCTTTAAATATTGATTTTACTGTTGCTGATTCTGAAAAAAGGTTATTTAAGGCTTTGATGTTAACGACATTCATACCGGTAGACTCAAAATAGCGCCCCATAAACCACTTTGTGGAGATATAGTTTTCAGCTTTACTGTCCAGAAAGGGAGAATCCCAAAGCTCTGCATCCCTCACTATCCCACCACTATAAACTGCTGTGCCAAGACCAGTGCCAAGAGTCAGCGCAATAGCCTTACCCGAATTTTTTATGACACCCGCGCGTAATTCCCCTTGTAAAAAAGCAGCTGCATCATTTAACATGCGAATATGATCCGGAGAGGAATTTAATTGCTGAGCGAGCAATTCTTTAATATTTACGCCATATAAAGCATCATATTTTTTATTTCCACGGATATAACATATCCCGTTATCATAATCAAATTGTCCGGGCATAGCGATACCCATTTTGATCTTAGTCAAATCCGCCGCTCCTGCTGTTTTTTTTATAGCATCGCACCAGGAAGAAATAATATGATCACGACTGCCCCAGGAATTAATCTTGGTGCGGTAATAAGTCTTTTCTAAGATCTCATTGCTGACTGTATCAACCAAAGCGGTTGTAATATGTGAACCGCTTATATATATTCCTAAAACTAAATCTCGTTGTAAATCCATTGATATATCCGGTTCGTCCTTTCCGAGTTTATCTGCTATAGACGTTAAATATTTTAAGCAGCTAATGAGCAAATTTACTAATTTTTGATCTGAACACAGATTTAACTATTAAAAATAAAGCAGAAATAAAACAAATGCAGAACAAGCTACCGTAGCAGATTCGTAGACGATAGGACTTTAAGGCAAGAGAGGCACGAATTTGAAACAAATTTAAAACAGTCCATCTTGAGGGTCTTGTAGGGTTTAACTGAGGGTTGCTAGAGGGTTGTAGAGGTTAAATACTTATTAATGCTTAAATAAGCACTACACATATATGTGAAAACATTGTTTTTATTATGTTTAATATATTGCTTATGTATGTTTTTATTACTACCTTGTTATGAGGTTAGATCAGGCAACACCTTGATACATATCATTTAACAGAATAAGAAAATGGCAAAAGTTCCGTACGGCATCACAGGACCATTTATTGGAAGGCTTGGAAATACGATCGGCTACATGCTGAACGGGGTGAATATAATACGCTCTATTGGCGATGTGCATGGAGAAAAAACGCCTCTGCAATTGGCCAATCACCAACGGATGAGCCTTATTTCCAGTCTCTCAACGGCAATACAGGAGTTTCTGAAGTTTGGTTTCCAATCAGTCGCAGCCCCTGGTAAACAGGGGCCAACCAACCATTCTATATCTATAAATAAAGAAGTGGCTGTAAAAGGTGTCTATCCGAATCAGGAAACTGATTTCACTAAACTGATTGTAGCCCAGGGACCAATTCCTGGTCCTAAAGACCCAATGGTAAAGGTAGTAGACAACCAGTTGGAATTCCATTGGAAAGCTGATCTGAAGTCCGGAGGAGCAGATAAATCTGATCAGGTGATGCTTCTGGCCTACTTCCCGCAAAGTAAAAAATCAATTATCCTCCCAAGTGGCGCACGCAGGACAGCAGAAAAGGAAATCCTCGAAATACCAGCATTTGATCAGGATACAGTGATAGAAACGTATATAGCCTTTGTTGCTGATGACCGTATGAACGCGTCAAACAGTGTTTATTTGGGTCAGGTGATTATCAAATCTGCCATTGACATAAAGGAAAAGGAACTTACATTACCTTTGAAGGAGACAGAAAATCAACTCACCCGCCTGGAACTATTGGAGGCAGGGGAAATTCCATTACTAAAACCTGAAAAGTTTGATCAGGGATACAGCGATCTGTTTCATTTCGGCAGCGGTTATCAGCCGCAGACAGAAAGAATGAGAATCCTGTCCCCTCTTCTGGCGAAGTTCAGTGATATGATCGATGTAGGATTTGCAGGCGGGGACAGACGTACCACACCGCGAAATAAGGCCATCAGTCGCAATATTAATTCAGCAATTGGCGGTAATGACATATATAATCTCTATTACCCGGCATTGATATTCAGTAAAGGAAAAAGGGAACCGGCCTGGGCAACAAAATTGTCGCTCTCTGCGGAGAAAGAACTCAACGTAAAGTGGGATGTACCTAAAACAGCAAAAATGACACTGATTGGTGATGATGAAGTTCATTTTGTGATTTACAATAGTACACAAAACTTGCGCACCGGAAATTATAGCGATGTAAGAAGGGAAGATTTATCAGCTCAGATATCAGTAAGTGCCGATCCAGACGATATACTCTATTGTTGGATGTTCTTTCTTTCTCCTGATAGAAAAAGTGCATCAAATTCAGATTATTTAGGCTGTATAGAAATGCTGTAGACAGAACGGCAAAAGCAATTCGATAAACAAGATAATGTCATATTTAGGGCCTTTTATTTGTACTGCTTGGATTAAAAGAAATTAACTGTACATTCGTGCTTTATTAAAATATAATATAATGCAACAAGGAACAGTAAAATTTTTCAATGAGACAAAAGGTTTTGGATTTATCGTACCAGCTAATGGTGACGCCGAAATTTTTGTTCATTCTTCAGGTTTATTAGATAACATTCGTGAGAATGATTCAGTAAGCTACGACGTCGAGCAAGGTAAAAAAGGCTTGAACGCAATCAATGTTAAGATAAGCTAATTAACTCATTTTATAATTGCAAGAACTCCTGCCTCATCCGGCAGGAGTTTTTTTATGCCTGTTTTTTTTTGACTCAGCCAAATTTCCGGGTAAAAAAAAATGCACCCGGATGGATGCATTTTTGATCAATAAAGGTTTATAATGATTAGCTCATTTTTAATTTTTTCTGGATATCCGTCACGTAAGTTTTGAACTTTTTATCGGTATCAATCAGATCTTCCACAGTCTGACATGCATAGATTACTGTAGAATGGTCTCTTCCTCCGTAGAAAGCACCTATACTTTTTAAAGACGACTTTGTAAGGCTTTTTGAAAGGTACATACAAATTTGTCTGGCCTGAACAACTTCACGTTTACGTGTGGGCGACTTAACCAGGTCAACCGCAACATCAAAATACTCACAAACCAGCTTCTGAATATATTCCATAGAGATTTCTTTGGTGGTGTTTTTGATAAAATTCTTAAGCATAGATTTCGCCAGGGCAAGATCGATATCTTTTTTGTTCAATGTAGATTGCGCCAGCAAAGAAACCATCGCTCCTTCCAGCTCACGGATATTGTTATCAATATTATGTGCAACGTATTCAACTACTTCTGCAGGTAATTCAATACCGTCAGCATACATTTTCTTTTTCAGGATCGCAATTCTCGTTTCTAATTCAGGGATCTGAAGATCTGCCGATAATCCCCATTTAAAACGACTCAACAAACGCTCTTCCAAACCAGAAAGGTCTTTAGGTGCTTTATCTGAAGTGATAATAATCTGTTTGCCCGACTGGTGCAAATGATTGAAAATATGGAAGAAAATATCTTGTGTTTTTTCTTTACCTGCAAAATTGTGCACATCATCCATGATGATCACATCCATTGCCTGATAGAAGTTCACAAAGTCATTAATCGTATTGTTTTTCAATGACTCAACAAACTGCTGACAGAATTTTTCGCAGGAAACAAAGATCACTAATTTATCCGGATGTGTGCGTTTGATCTCATTACCAATCGCCTGAGCCAAATGCGTTTTACCTAATCCTACCGCACCATAAATCATTAATGGATTGAATGATGTTGCGCCAGGTTTAGCCGCAACAGCGAAGCCCGCAGAGCGCGCCAGACGGTTACAATCTCCCTCCACATAATTTTCTAAAGTGTAATTAGAGTTTAATTGCGGATCAACATTTAACTTCTTTAATCCCGGAATTACAAAAGGATTTCTAAGGTCTTTACTGATCGCAGCCGGCGTAGGCATTGACTGTGTTTTAGCAGCAGCAACATTTCCGTTTGAAGGCATGCTGGTTGTATAAGGTGAGCCGCTGTTTGAAGATTTATCCACAACTATGTTGTATTCTAAACGGCCTTCATCTCCTAATTCCTGCTTAACAGTTTTACGTAAAAGTCCAACATAATGTTCTTCTAACCATTCGTAAAAAAATAGACTGGGCACCTGTACTGTTAAAACATTTCCTTCCAGTTTTAATGCCGAGATCGGTTCAAACCAAGTCTTGTAACTTTGATTCGGGATGTTAGCTTTAATCGTTTGAAGTGAGTTATTCCACACTGTAGTACAAGTATTCTGCATATATATTTTAATGTTATTCGTGTTAAAAAAAACGCTCTGCCTTTTTGGGATTGCGAAGATCAAGAAAATTACCAACAATAAAATATAAACTTATACCCATCCATAAGCGTATTGTAATACAATAACTTAACTCAATATTTAAGTTTTCAATGTGGATAAATGTGGGTTATTAACAGGTGTTGTTAACTAAATCGGTACAGTGCTCAAAGTTAGTTACTTGGTCATTTTTACGAATGTGGTAAACCGTATTTGTGTCCCATCTAGATGATTCCCGCGGCTGTGGCCTTACTAACAATTTCCACAAATACACCAGCAACTTCTGCGGCCTTAGCAATTTTCTCTGAGATTGATTTGAGCTTTGCATAGGTACTTAATATACGCTCATTCAGGTCGACCAAATCCGGAAGTGTAGAGGCGATATTTTCCGCTACGCGCTTAATATCATCTTTCAGTAATTCTGCGGATAAAGCTTCGAGCCGGATAGCGATCAGATCAAGATCTTCTCGTTCGGGATAGTGAATGGTTTGAAAAGTTCTCAACTGATTTACCGAATCCAGTGCATCCAATACGTAAGCTCTGGTATTTTTTCCTAGATTTTCCATAATTATACGAACCGGTCTTTCATTTTTTAATTTGACGATAGGCCTGACTTAAATTCCGGACTGATATAAATAATGCCTGCGCATCAGTAAGCACATTCATAAATTTCTTTTTTTCAGTCAGGTGATCTGTCAATTGCTGATGTGCTTTTTTTATGTTGTTAACAGCATCAATTACCTCTCCTGTCAGTACTTCCAGTTTATCAGTCCTTACAATTAACGCAGCTACACCCCTATTGTACTCATTTGCATAATAAGCTTTATAAGCTTCAGCAGGTATGTTTTGCAATAAATTGGTCTGATTGATCCTGATCTTCTCTTTCAGGTTAGTTATCCCGTTACGCATGATCAGCTCTTTCATGCCGAGTGCAATAGCATCCGTGACGATAGGAACAAGAATATTTCCTTCTTTAACGTACAGTTTTAGCTTCCGGGCCTGTTCATTCCTGGTGTAATGCGTACCCAAAAATGTAAGTCCTTCTCCAACTAATAAACCTATGCCTGCTGGTATCTTTTTCACTGTTTTTGGACTGGAATTGTACTGCGCGATAGAAGAATCAATGTTTGTACCCAGTCGCAGTGAAGACGTTCCAATACTGTCCCTCAAATCTTTCGATGATAACTTAAGTAATGCATCGGCATATTCTCCTAATATTTTTATGGATAAGTCAACATCTGCAGCGGCTGCGAGCTGGATCTTTTTGGATTCGTAGGCCGACCATAATTGCTGATTTGCCAATCGATCAGCAAAAGTTCCGCTATTTAACAATGTGGCTTCATATTCAAGATCTACCAGCTCATTTATTGCCGCACCGGGATAAACGGTATATTCTTTAAGGAGCTGAGAATAAACATGTACACTCTTTACCTGATCTCTGGTGAGGCTGGCACAGCCGGAAACCATAAAGATGAATACGATACCACTGATGAATCTGTATCTCATTGGAAAGCCTTTTTATTTCACAATGAATTTAATGATTTTTCTTTGCAATATAAACATATATTGCATCTGCATTTTAATATGTGATCAGCAGCACCTAGCCAAATTAATAATATGAACAAGAATATCGACCGGGATCACCAGACAACGAATAAGATTTTCGACAACAGGAGTTTAGCTACAGATTATCCTACGGTGATCCCGCTCCTTAAAAAGGGTTTACATGTGCTTGATGTAGGCTGTGGAACAGGCGCAATTTCCAGGGATATTGCTAATTTAGTTGGCCAAGAAGGAAGTGTGACCGGCATAGACAATACTGAAAAGTTTATTGTCAGCGGCAAAGAAAGTTATGGGGAGACCGCCAATCTGGAACTTGTCTTTTCGGACCTGTTTAGTTACCAGCCTGCTCAAAAATTTGATTTGATTGTCTCAGCACGCACGCTGCAGTGGCTCAGTAATCCGAGAGAAGCGTTAATAAAACTGAAGTCCTTCTTAAAACCAGGCGGACAACTGTCTATACTTGATTATAATCACGAAAAACTGGAATGGGTTCCCGGGCCTCCGAAAAGCATGCAGTTATTTTATCAGACTTTTCTGAAATGGAGAGCAGATGCGGGAATGAATAATCATATTGCAGAGGATCTGGCGGACTACTTTGCCGACGCCGGTTTTCAATCTATTGAAGTTTATGATTCTAACGAGGTATATACCAGGGCCAATGCTAATTTTCTGCAGCGGATAGGAATATGGTCGAAAGTTGCAGCCTCAAAACAGATGGTGGAGGAAGGATATCTTGAGGACGACTTAAGACTGTCTGCTATTGAAGATTACGACAAATGGATTGAAACGGAAGCTGAGCAGATGACCATGAAACTAAAAGAAGTTCGGGGCAAGGTTTAGTATTTGACAGGCAATGTATTAGTAAAGAAGATGAGCAGATTAATTCTGCGTATAGTTCACTACCTTTTTAATGAGTGTATCCAATTCTTCGGAAGACTGAAGTAATAACTTCAATAAAACAGGATTTTCTTCTGGCGTAGGATTATCATTCAGTAATTCAATTAACCCCAATATGTTTGCAAGAGGTTTTCTGATCATATGCGACTGATCCATGGCGATGTTCAAAAACATTCTCTTGTTCTGATCCAGTGTCTGTTGTGCATGCGTAAGACTCTCTGCAAGTGAAGAATAATTTGCCAGCTGGAGCATTTTCTTTTTATGAATACTGATCGCTGAACCAATCCACAGTTTAATCTGTTCGTTTTCATTGTAATAAGGTTCAGCACGCAAAAGAAACCATTCCGGATCTTTCCCCTCCGTCTGCAACCTTACTTCTTTATCGAAGTTTCTACCGGTTTCCATAGACCTGGCCCAGGCCCGCAATGTAGTTTCCCTGTCTTCTTCAGCTACGCCGGAAAAAATGGAATAACTCGATGAGTCAGCTATGTTAAAATATCTCCTTATTCTTTTGTTAATAAAGTTGATCTGCCCATCAGGTAAGGCCGTCCACACAAATCCCGGGATCGCATCAGACAGAAACTCAAACTTATATTTCTCTTCATCGGCTTTCTGCTTTGTAGACAATAACGCTGTCTGATGTTTTTGCCCTTCCCTGTTATTTAAAACTACAGCATTAACAGCAATAACTTTACCCTCCTCATTTTTATAAGCTATGGCATTAAATAAGGCTTGAAAATTACCATAATCAGTATTAAAACCAATCTTCACGTCATTTACCGTATCCTGATAATTCAGCAACGGATAAATAACCATTTGGAAATATAAGGTGGCAGATTTACTTAACAGAGATTCAAATTTCAATCCGTAAATCTCATCTGCAGATTTACCGATCCAATTGCTAAGTGTCTTATTTAATTTAAGAATGGTTCCATCAGGACGAAATGTAATGAACCCGCATGATGCTTCTTCATAGAGAAAATCAGTATTTGTAACTTTCTTAATAATTTTATCATCTCTATGGCTTGACGACATTCAATTCTAATTAATTTAATAGTTCCAGGCATTGACTCGCCTCTTTTCAATTCTACTATTCTTTGGAAAGTTAAGAAATCATCCTGACATTGTAGAAATAAAGATGCAATTGACACTCATTTTATCGTTTTCCGTTCATCAGAAAATGTTTACATTATACAATTTCTGCCATAAACGATAAAGTAATTATTATATTGAGTACAACCTAAAAAAATAACCATGGACCAGAAGATTATCAATTTATACGATGAGTATACCCATAGTCAGATCAGCAGAAAAGATTTCATGAAAAAGCTTGCCATCATTACCGGCAGCACTGCTTTGGCGATGACAGTTTTACCCATGCTGGAGAATAATTATGCCTCAGGGGCAACGATTAAGGAAGATCAGCTGATCATTGAAAATGTGACTTATTCAGGTGCCGGTACGGAGATGAAGGCCGTTCTGGCAAGACCTAAAAATAAGAAAATTTTAGGTACAGTATTGGTCATTCACGAAAACAGGGGGCTGAATCAGCATATTATCGAAGTGACAAAAAGAGTTGCGGCGGAAGGTTTCATTGCATTGGGTGTCGATGCCCTCTCTCCTCTTGGCGGAACTCCTGCTGATGAGGATAAAGGCAGGGAGCTGATCGGAAAACTAGATCCCGCAAACAATCTTCAGAATTATATCCTTGGCCTCAATTATTTAAAAAACCGCAAAGATGGCAATGGTAAAACGGGTTGTATCGGTTTCTGCTGGGGTGGCGCTATGGCCAACAAACTCGCTGTAAATTATCCGGAATTAAAAGCCGCTGTAGCATATTATGGCTCACAGCCTGCTACAGAGGATGTACCTAAAATAAAAGCAAGTGTGATGCTGCACTACGGCGGACTGGATGAGCGGATCAATGCGGGAATACCTGCCTATGAAGAAGCCCTCAAAAACAATCATATCGATTACAAAATCTTTATCTATGAAGGTGTTAACCACGCTTTCAATAATGACACCTCCCCTACCAGATATAATGCAGCGGCAGCTCAACTGGCATGGAAAAGAACGATTGATCTGTTCCATAGCAAACTGGACTAATCAGGTAATATGTCTGTGTAAATTTGGACATACCATAAAAATATTGCTAGATTAGTGCTACAACAGTAAGCTAAAACCATTTAATAGTATGAACGAATTTCAAATCAAAACTTCGGATATTGAATATGATGCCATTATTGTAGGCTCCGGAGCCGGTGGCGGAATGGCCGGATATGTATTGGCAAATGCAGGACAAAAAGTATTAATGCTGGAAGCCGGTGCATATTTCGATCCGCGGTTAGACGCCCAGCAATTGAAATGGCCATGGGAATCACCACGACGTGGAGCAAGCACGGTTCGTCCCTTTGGTGATTTTGACGCCTCATATGGCGGCTGGGAATTGGACGGCGAACCTTATACACAAAAAAATGATTCTGAATTTGCCTGGTTTCGTTCCAGAATGCTGGGCGGAAGAACCAACCACTGGGGCAGGATCTCTTTAAGAATGGGTCCGGACGACTTCAAACCGAAAGATGGTCTGACAGACGACTGGCCAATTACTTATGATGATTTAAAGCCTTTCTATGATAAAATAGACCGGATGATTGGTATTTACGGTACCGTTGAGGGCATTGAAAGCGAGCCAGATGGGATCTTTATGGCACCACCAAAGCCCAGATTGAATGAGTTGTTTATTAAAAAGGCAGCTAAAGAAATTGGTGTTAAAGTAATTCCCGGCAGGGGTTCTGTACTGACAGAAGCACTACCAGATAATAAAGACCGTGCACCTTGTTTTTTCTGCGGTCAATGTGGAAGAAGCTGTAAGGTTTATGGTGATTTTTCCTCTTCTTCCTGCCTGGTGATCCCGGCAGTAAAAACCGGAAATCTGACGGTAGTGACCAATGCAATGGTACGTGAAGTGCTCACCAATAAAAGCGGACTCGCTACAGGAGTTTCCTATGTAGACAAAAAGGATATGCAGGAATACCAGGTCCGTGGAAAAGTAGTGATTCTGGGTGCAAGTGCATGTGAATCGGCCAGACTACTCTTAAATTCTAAATCCTCGGCACATCCCAACGGGTTGGCAAACAGCAGTAATGTAGTTGGTAAATACCTGCATGATTCTACAGGTGCCAGTCTGAGTGGATTTCTGCCGCAATTGATGGATCGCAAACGTTACAACGAAGATGGTGTAGGCAGTGTGCATATTTATTCGCCCTGGTGGCTGGACAATAAAAACCTTGATTTTCCCCGTGGTTATCATATTGAATACGGCGGTGGAATGGGCATGCCAGGATATGGATTTGGTGGCGGTATACAAAACCTGAATGGGAAAGTGCCGGGCAAAGATGGTAAAATGAAAGAAGCGGGAGGTTATGGTATTTCCCTGAAGGATGATTACAGGCGTTTTTATGGCGCAAGTGTTGGGATGGCTGGTCGCGGTACTGCTATTGCAAGAGCATCTAATTATTGCGAGATAGATCCTGATGTAGTTGATAAGTTCGGCATTCCCGTGCTCCGTTTCAATTATAAATGGGCACCTGAAGAGGTGAAACAGGCTAAACATATGCAGGATACTTTTCAGGAAATGTTCCATGCGATGGGTGGAATCGTGACCTCGAAAATTCACGGTCCTGATGATGATTATGGTCTGGAAGTTCCGGGAAAAATAATCCATGAGGTGGGTACAGTAAGAATGGGCGATGATCCAAAGACTTCCGCTTTAAATAAATATTGCCAGGCACATGATTGCCCGAACTTATTCGTAGTAGATGCAGCGCCTTTTGTACAACAGGGAGATAAAAATGCGACCTGGACCATTTTGGCCATGTCTATGCGAACTGCAGAATATATTTTAGCACAGAAGAAAAAATTAAATATCAGCTAATCATAAAATTGATATGAACAGAAGAGATTCATTAAAGGCCATTGGCCTGACCGCTATCAGTTCCGCCTTATTACTGGAAGCATGTAAGCCAGGCAAACCTGAAGACGCTGTTGTTGCTGCCAAGGACGAAGTACAGCCCGGCAGGGAAGCGTTTGAAGTTCAGAGAGATAAAGACCTGAATTCATTCAAATTCTTTGATGCACATGAAATGGCCACCATTACCCTGCTTGCGGATATCATTATCCCAAAAGATGGAAAATCGGGCAGCGCATCTGAAGCTAAAGTTCCGGAATTTATTGAGTTTATCGTAAAAGATATCCCCAAGCATAAGATACCTATGCGAGGGGGACTCAAATGGCTGGATATACAATGTACCAACAGATTCCAGAAAAGTTTTATCGATGCTTCGGATAGCCAGCGGATTGAAATGGTGGAAGATATCGCCTACCCAAATAAGGTTAAACCAGGTATGCAACAGGGTGTATCATTTTTCAACTTAATGAGAGATTTGACTGCATCCGGATTTTTTACCACCGAAATAGGTGTCAAGGATCTGGGATATGTAGGCAATACACCAAATAAATGGACCGGTGTACCTGATGATGTATTAAAACAATACGGATTTGACAAAGCTTAGTTAGGCGCTGTCAAGTTCTGCAATCAGCCCCGTCCTTTGCGAAACAATGGACGGGGCTTTTTTATTATTTGCCTGAATAAATATCTCTGCTATGGGCAAACCTTAAGTACTGTTAATTGTTTATTGTTTATGTTAAAAACGCTCCGAACTGTTCTCCCCTTTTGTCTACTTTTTTTAGGCGCCTGTCATACATCTAACACAAAAAAAGATGTTCTGCAAGCTATTCCTGATCCAAAAACGCTGAATGAAAGTTATGTCAGTAATCCTGATAAATTGCTTTCTGAAGGAACCGTTGCTGCATTGAATAGTAAACTCAGTAGTCTGGATCAATCCGGCACAGCGCATATAGATGTTGTATTTGTGAATAGCATCGGTGAAAATGTGCCCAAGGAAATTGCACACGAATTGTTCAATTTATGGAAGATAGGCAGTAAGGAATCGAACAATGGACTACTGATCCTGATGGTGAAAGATCAGAAAAGGATAGAATTTGAGACGGGCTATGGTCTGGAAGGGGTGTTGCCCGATTTGCTTTGTTATAAAATACAGCAAAACAAGATGATTCCCTATGCCAGAGAGAACGACTATGACGGTGCCATTATCAACGGTGTTGATGCGGTGATTGAGCAATTGAATAATGAAAGCAGTCGTGCTTATACCAGTAAAGATACTGTTGAAAGCAATGTTGGAACTGGCATAAAAGCGGTTGATGATACAGTCATGCAACCGCGGACGGAGAATGATGCATCCGATGCGATGGATATTGTCGCCGCTCCCCCTGACCCGGGCATAACTTCAGTCCCTCAAACGCAAAGCCATGCTGACAGGTCGCCTGAAATTTTCGGTCTGTTTACGCTGGTATTGCTATTTTTTTATGCGTTAGGAGCTATATTAATTTCCAGAGGTGTTACTGGAAAACCTGGCCGCACGATCTATAAACATCCGGTATTTTACGTGATATTAATAGTTCCGGTGGCGATAAGTTTACTCCTTAATTATTTCCTGCCATTTTCATATTATAATATCAGGATGATCGTGGTGATCTACATCTTTTTATATGTCTATCTGACTATCCATTTTAAGCTTTTGGGTAAACGATTAATCCAACAAACAACAGATTTATCTGGGACAGACCGGCATGATCAGTTTATGTCTTTGCAGGCAAGATTTTCGCCATTGGCCTGGATCATGAAAACTTTTCCCTCGCCACAACTAAAATCTGTTTGGCAAGCTTATATTGAGCGTAATGAGTGGCTTAGATCTGCTCCAATAACCTGCGCCAGATGCGGCAGTAAGATGATCAGGATGGCTGAAAACCGGGAAGATCAATACCTTAATCAAGGGCAGATTGTGGAAGAAAAAGTGAAGTCGGTGGATTATGATGTATGGGTGTGCCGTTCCTGTAATGACCAGCTTACACTCAATTACAAAGACAAATCATCTATCTATCGGGAATGTCCGGAATGCCATTTTTTAACTTATGGAGTCCTAAAGACTGTGATCATTAAGAATGCAACCCGAAGTGCTGAAGGTGCCGGGATTGACACTACTTCCTGTAAAAACTGCAATTATGAACAGAAGCGGAGTTTTGTGATCCCAAAAATAGCCAGAAGTTCCGGTGGGTCAGGTTCTTCTTCTGGCAGTAGTTCATCCTCATCTTCAAGCAGTAGTTCATCTTCTTCCTCCAGCAGCAGCGGTGGAAGTTCTGGTGGCGGTGGTTCAGGCAGCAGCTGGTAAATTGAGCTTATTGCGGAAGAACGGGCGATCTGTCTTTCCAGGGCAATGTACTGATTGATTCCATAAAGGCAATTACCGCAGCTTTCTCAGCAGGTGTGAGTTGAAGTCCCTTCAGCAGTTTATCCTTAACAGGAAACTTAGGGTCGTCCATCTGCTCGGGTCTGCGTTTAGGTGTGGGCATGCCTGCATTGTACATATTCATAACCCCTTCTATGCTACCGAACAGGCCATTATGGAACCATGGTGCCGTACGCATTACGTCCCTCAAACCCGGAGTTTTAAATTTACCTATATCTTCTATTTGATGCGTTACGTTGTACCTGCCTAAATCTTCATATTTCCTGCCATAATAAGTGAGGCCCAGATTATGGAATTCATTATCGGTTAGTAAGGGACCATTGTGACAGTTCATACATCTTGCCTTTGTGCGAAACAGGTGTAATCCCAGAACCTGCTGATCTGATAATGCGTTTTTATTACCTTCCAGGAAACGGTCGAACGCCGCTTTTCTGCTCACTAATGTACGCTGAAAAATAGCAAGGCTCTCGAAGATACGTTGATTGGTTACTTTCTCATCACCAAAAGCTGCAGCAAATAGCGGATGATATCCTTTCACCGCTTGTAGTTTTTGCGGTAATACTTTTATATCCTGATGCATTTCTATTTTTGAACTCATTGGTCCACCAGCCTGTTCTTCTAAACTAGCAGCGCGACCGTCCCAGAATAATTTCTTCAGGAACCAGACATTTTGTAAGGTTGGTGCATTCCTTGAATTTGCTGCGTGGTCATGACCGATAGAGACTTCCCTCCCATCTGTATAATTCAAATCTGGTGCATGGCAGCTGGAACAGCTGATCTGATTAGAGGCTGATAACCTCGGATCGAAGAAAAGAAATCTTCCAAGAATGGCTTTGATCCGCTGTACCGAATCTTTCAGGTTTACCGGTGATTCTGGTAATACACCCAACTCTGCATATACTACTCCAGAATCTATTGTTGCTTTAGGCCATAAGGCGGGTGCTTGAGTATATAGCTTCCGCAAAGAATCTACAGGAATATCATCTCCATTTTTAAATTCATAGGAACGGAAGGATACAAAGAGCAAAATTGCAAGTAAAGAGAATAAAGCAGGGATAACGTATTTCATGATGTATTAAAAATATAAATTTATACCCATACTCAAGGTAAAATAACCTTTTTCAGGATAAAAACCGGTAGCGAGCCGATCATTATTATTGCTGAGTTTGTTTTGATAACTGGTATTAAAATTGACTCCCGTCCGAAAATTTTTGAAGATGGATGAAGTAACATAATTGAAATGGAAGGCAGCCCGACCAGAAGTAGAAGACCAGTATTGCTCATTTGGGTAGATGACTCCTGTCGTAAATAAATCCGTCTGAATTCCTCTGATGTT
>Ga0247813_10001228_pt1 | contig 20049 bp, 22 predicted proteins | sample UWRJL169409C1_FD_180719 | JGI IMG/M metagenome (GOLD analysis project Ga0247813, IMG submission 180719) | Plant litter microbial communities from Arlington Agricultural Research Station in Wisconsin, United States - UWRJ-L169-409C-1 | ecosystem: Environmental > Terrestrial > Plant litter >... | reverse complement strand
CTCGGCGACCATGACCGGCTCGGCACCCATCTCGACGACGAGCGCCTGGCCGATCGGCTGCACCGGAGCCGGTGCGGTTACGGCGCAATAGCTGTCGCGCAGGCGGGAGAGGTCGATGCTCGTACCGGTGAACGCCATCGCCGGATGAATGGCCAGGGGAATCACTCCGGCCGCGAGCGCGGGAGCGAGCACCGCGGTACCGAAACCCGCGGCGGTGTGCATAACGAGCTGACCCGGCTGCCACGCTCCCGTCGCGGCGAGGCCGATGACGAGCTGCTCGAGCTCACTCTCCGGCACCGCGAGGATCACGAGCTCACTGCGCTCGATCACCTGCGTCACGTCGAGGATCGGAACGTTGGGCAGGATCGCCTCGGCCCGGTCGCGGCTCTCCTGCGACACCGCGGAGATGCCGACTATCGCGTGGCCGGCACCGGCGAGCGATGCCCCGAGGATCGGGCCGACGCGACCGGCACCCACGATGCCGATGCCGAGGCGTCCACTGCGGGCGGGCGACGGCGTCACGCGAGGGCCTCGCCGCTGCGCCAGCGGTGACTCGTGTCGCGGCCGGAGGATCGCACCGCGGCATCCGCCGTCTCGAGAAAGAAGGTTGTGGCTGCGGTCGCATCGATCGCGCCGAGCGACGGCGTGATCGGGCCAGCCACTGTGTGCACGCGGATCTCGGCGAGTCCAAGACGGCGCAGGATCGACCCCTGGTGCAGCGCGACGCTTTGCATGCGCGCTTGCGGCACGATCACGAGCTCGCGCCAGATCGCACCCTTGCGCAGAAGCACAGCGCTATCGGTGAGAGCGAAACCGTTGCGTCGCCAGGAGAACCAGCGGATGACCGCCGCCCGCTTCGGCGAGTTGGTGAACCCGTCGTCACCACCCTTGGAGTGCAGGCCGCGTTCGAGGATTGCGCTGTCGACGTCGGGGAGCACGAGGGCGAGCACCTTGAGCACATCGGAGCGGTTGCCCACCGGCAGGATCGTCGTGTTGGCCTGGCCCGCGGCACCCTCGGCCGACGACTTCGACGCGCGATTGACCTTGATCTCCCACCAGCCCGCGGGGCGCCAGAGCAACGGCTGGCTCACCTGCACCGAGTGGATGCGACCGGGCGGCAGAGTCTGGTTGCTCGTCGACAGCAGGCCGAAGCCGACCCGCACGCCGTCGGGTGTTCCGGCGATCGAGTAGCGCAGGGAGCGCGTGAACTTCGACACGTAGTAGCTGCCCATACCGATGACTGTCGGCACGAGAAAAACGAGGGAGAACAGTGAACCGGTGAGGGAGAGGGTGACGAACACCCCGACGACGACCGCGACGATGAAGAGCGTCGCACCACTGAGCACACTCGATCCCACGAGACGCCCGAAGTGGAGCTTGACCACGGACTCCGGCGGCGCGATCGACGGGTCGAGCTCGGGAGCGAGGAGCTCCGCGACCCGTTGCTCGATGACCGTGCCCGAGGCATCCACCACCGTCTGCGTCGTTTCTGCACGGGTACCGGAGGCGAGGCGCAGGATCTCGCGCCGCAGTTCGTCTGCAGCCGACGAGCCCAGGTACTCGAGCTGCACATTGGCGTCCTGCCCTGCGACGTTGACCTCGAGCTTCGCTGTGCCGAACAAGCGCGGGAGAAAGGGCCGCGCGATGTTGATGCCCTGCACGCGGTCGAGACGGCCCTTGCGGTTGGTGCGGAACAGGATGCCGCTGCGCACCTCCACCACCTCGTCGGTGATGCGGAACGTGTGCATGCGCCACGAGAAGTAGAAGGCAACGATCACGATGACGAGAAAGGCGACGACGGCGAGAATCGCGAATCCCGCATAGCCGTGCTCGGCGAGCCAGACCACCGGGTCGCCCTCGGTCTGCTCGCCACCGAAGAACGTCTCGATGAGGCGGTCGCGCTGGCTCACGACGACGTAGCCGAGAATCGCGACGAACGCGATGCCGCCCTTGAGCAGCGGGGTCAGCGGGTGCAGGCGATGCCACTCCCCGTCGGTGTAACGGCCCTCGGGAATGGATGCCACGGGCTCCGTGCTCACAGCCCGCCTCGACGGGTCTCCGCGAGTGCCACGAGGGTGTCCCTCAGCTCCTCAGCGTCGGCTTCGGGCAGGCCGGGGATCGTGACTCCGGAGGCTGCGGCTGCCGTGACGAACTTGAGCTCGCTCAGCCCGAGAGCGCGGGCGATCGGCCCGCGATTGATGTCGACGAGTTGCATGCGACCGTACGGGATCGCGACGAAGCGCTGAAACAGGATTCCGCGCCGGAACAGCAGGTCGTCGTCGCGGAGGGCGTATCCGATCGAGCGAACCCGCCGTGGGGTGAACACGATGGTGAGCAGAAAGATGATCGCGAGGGAGATTGTGGCAGCCCACATCCACTCGAAGCCGATCCAGTAGGAGACGAGCCCGGCGGGGATGAGAACCATGAGTGCGAAGATCACGTAGCCGATGACATCGACGATCACGTACTTGGATGACACCCGCCGCCACTCGGTGACGGGCAGGTCGAGGCGCTCACTCACTGGGGTTCTCCGCTCAGGGTCGTGGTCGTGGTATCCGTCTCGTCAGGAGGGAGCGTGCACATCTTCTCAGCGATGAGGCCCGCGACCAGCAGGATGATGGAGCAGACGGATGCTGCCACCGCCAACGCGACCGAGCCTACCGCCGGCAGTTGCGACCGGGTGAGCACGAATGCCGTGATCGCGACCGCGGAACCTCCGAGGAGCGCTCCCGCCATGCTCGACGCCTTCGCGAGCACAACAACCCGTGTCGCGTAGAACGGGTCCACGCGCTTCTTCGCCGTGCCGCGCACAACGCGCCAGACCGGTACGGCCATGGCGACGACGATGCCGGCGATGAGTACGAGGGCCACCGACAGGGTGAACGGCGGAATCGCGATCGGGCGGCCCATCGACACCGCGACGACTTCGAGCACCCAGCCGACAGCACCGCCCACGACGGCGAGGGTGAGGATCGTGGAGAAGCGGGTTCGAGTCACAGGAGGGGCTCCGCATCGAGGATGGCTGGTGCTTCAGTGAGGAGGTCGACGGCAAATCCTTCAGGCAGGCGCGCTGAGCGGTCCACCTCGAGCCAGGGGGCGAGCACGAAGTCACGCGTCGCCGCTCTCGGGTGCGGGATGCTGAGACTCGGCGTACTGACAACGCGCGAGCCCCACGCGATGATGTCGATGTCGAGGGTGCGATCACCCCATCGCTCGTCCCGCACGCGACCGAGGGAGTGCTCGATCGCGTTGAGCTCGGCCAAGAGTGTTTCGGGCTCGCTGCTCGACTCGACGAGGAGCACGGCGTTGAGGTACGCGGGAGCGTCGAGGTCGACACCGTGCGGTTTGAGCGCCGGAGTCTCGACGATGCTCGACGCTTTCGCCACGGTGACGTCGTCGAGAGCCGCGATGGCCGCGACGCCCGCACGCAGGGTCGCCTCGCGATCGCCGAGGTTGCTGCCCAGTGAGAGCACGACGACCTCGCCGTTCACTCGCGCACTCGCTCAATCGTCACAGCTACATCATCGAACGGAACCGTGATCGGCGCACTGGGCTTGTGCACGGTCACCCGAACGCGCTCTGCAGCATCGTGCGCGAGAACCACACCGGCAATGCGCTCGGCGACGGTCTCGATGAGGTCGACCGGGTCGCGCTCGACAGCTCCGACGACCTCCTCGGCGAGCTCGCCGTAGTGGATCGTCTTACCCAGCTCATCACCGCGCGCGGCAGCCGACAGGTCGAGCCAGACTGTCACGTCGATCACGAAGACCTGGCCATCACGGCGCTCGTGGTCGAAAACACCGTGGAACGCGGATGCCCGAAGCCCGGTGAGAGTAATCGAGTCGCTCACGACCGGGCACCGTGCTCCCACGCAGCCCAGACGTCGAGCGCGGCCTTCGTGGATGCGGCGTCGTGCACGCGCACGCCCCACGCTCCCGCTTGCGCGGCAAGGGCACTCACGACGGCGGTTGCCGGGTCGCGGCTCTCATCCTCGCGCACGAGCTCCCCGAGAAAACGCTTGCGCGACACCCCGACGAGCACGGGGCAGCCGAGGGTCACGAGTTCGTCGAGGTGACCGAGCAGAGCCCAGTTGTGGTCGCTCGTCTTGGCGAAGCCGATACCGGGGTCGACGATGATCCGGTCGGGTTCGACACCCCAGACGAGAAGCTCGGCGATGCGCGCCTTGAGCTCGGTGCGTACGTCCTTCACGACGTTGTCGTAGATGGCGTTGTCCTGCATGGTGTCGCTGTGACCGCGCCAGTGCATCGCGATGTACTTCGCGCCGGTCGCTGCGACGGTGCGATACATCTCCTCGTCGGCGAGACCACCCGAGACGTCGTTGATGAACTCGGCACCCGCCTCCACGCTCAGTCGCGCGATCTCGGCACGAGTCGTGTCGACACTCACGCGGATGCCGCGGGCCGCGAGCTCCTCGACGACCGGGAGCACGCGCTTGCGCTCCTGCTCGGGCGTGATCCGCTCGGCGCCGGGGCGCGTGGACTCACCCCCGACGTCGACGACATCGGCGCCCTGCTCGCTCAGTTCGATACCGTGCTCGATCGCTGCATCCGTCGACTCGTATTGCCCGCCGTCACTGAAGGAGTCGGGGGTGACATTGACGATGCCGAAGATGACCGGCCGGGGGCGCTCCCCGGGGGCGACGCGCACGAGTTCGCTACTCATGACTTCCGCCGATGAGGGCCATGACCTCTGCACGCTCAACCGGGTCGCTCAGAGTGCCACGCGTCGCCATGGTGACCGTTGAGCTCTTCGCCTGGCGAGCGCCGCGCGAGGACACGCAGCCGTGCACGGCGTCGATGACGACGAGCACACCCTTCGGCTCGAGGGCGTCGAACGCGTCGGCGATCTCCTCGGTGAGGCGCTCCTGCAGTTGTGGCCTGCTCGCGAGAGTCTCCACAACGCGCGGGATGCGACCGAGCCCGACCACTTTGGTTCCGGGAACGTAGGCGACGTGCGCCCGCCCGAGGAAGGGCAACAGGTGGTGCTCGCAGATCGAGCGGAACTCGATGTCGCGAAGCAGCACAAGCTCACCGAGCTCGTCGGGGCCGAGCTCGACCGACTCGGCAAGGTGGGATCGCGGGTCGACGCCGAGGCCGGAGAAGAACTCCGTGTAGGCCTCGGCCACTCGCTTCGGGGTCGTCACGAGACCGGCCCGTGCCGGATCTTCTCCGATAGCCCGGAGGAGTTCGGCGACGGCCGCCTCGATGCGTCCCGTGTCGATAGCCATGGTGCCTTAGGCGGTCGCGATGCCGGGGGTCTTGCGCGGACGCGGCGTGCGCGTGGGCTTGACCGGAGGTTCGGAGTCGACTCCGCCGTCCACGGCCTCCGGATCGATCGGCGCCTTGTGGGGCACCTTCACCGGCGGGCGGTCAGACAGCGTGCGGGTTTCGCTCGACAGCCAGACCGGGCGCTCGGGAAGGCGTTCGACCTTCTCGAAGATCTCGGCGAGCTGGTTGTGGTCGAGGGTCTCCTTCTCGAGGAGCTCGGTCGCCAGCTGGTCGAGGATGTCGCGGTTGGTGTTGAGCACCTGCCAGGCCTCGTCGTGCGCCTGGTCGATGAGCGCGCGAACCTCGGCGTCGACGGTGCGGGCAACGTCATCCGAGTAGTCGCGGCTCGCACCCATATCGCGGCCCATGAAGGGCTCGCCCTGCGACTGGCCGAGTTTGACCGACCCCACGAGCGCGCTCATGCCGTACTCCGTGACCATGCGTCGAGCGATGGATGTCGCCTTCTCGATGTCATTGGATGCACCGGTCGTCGGGTCGTGGAACACGATCTCTTCGGCGACGCGGCCGCCCATGGCGTAAGCGAGCTGGTCGAGGAGCTCGTTGCGAGTGACCGAATACTTGTCTTCGAGCGGGAGCACCATCGTGTAGCCGAGCGCACGGCCGCGCGGAAGGATCGTGACCTTCGTGACGGGGTCGGTGTTGCGCATCGCAGCTGCAGCGAGCGCGTGTCCGCCCTCGTGGTACGCGGTGATGAGCTTCTCTTTGTCGTTCATGAGTCGCGTGCGGCGCTGAGGTCCGGCCATGACGCGGTCGACAGCTTCATCCAGCGCTCGATTGTCGATGAGCTGGGCGTTGCTGCGCGCCGTGAGGAGGGCTGCCTCGTTGAGCACGTTCGCGAGGTCGGCTCCGGTGAATCCCGGAGTCTTGCGCGCGAGCACCTCGAGGTCGACGCCCTTGGCAAGCGGCTTGCCCTTGCCGTGCACCTCGAGAATCTTCTTGCGGCCCTGGAGGTCGGGGGAGTCCACGCCGATCTGGCGGTCGAAGCGACCGGGACGCAGCAGAGCAGGGTCGAGCACGTCCGGGCGGTTGGTCGCAGCGATGAGGATGACGTTCGCGTTGGCGTCGAAGCCGTCCATCTCGACGAGGAGCTGGTTGAGGGTCTGCTCGCGCTCGTCGTTTCCGCCGCCTATTCCGGCACCGCGGTGACGACCGACCGCATCGATCTCGTCGATGAAGATGATCGCGGGAGCGTTCTCCTTGGCCTGCTGGAACAGGTCGCGCACGCGGCTCGCACCGACACCGACGAACATCTCGACGAAGTCAGAACCGGAGATCGTGTAGAACGGCACCCCGGCCTCGCCGGCCACAGCCTTGGCGAGGAGGGTCTTACCTGTACCGGGAGGGCCGTAGAGCAGCACACCCTTCGGGATGCGCGCCCCGACGGCGAGGAACTTCGCGGGCTCCTTGAGGAAGTCCTTGATCTCCTCGAGCTCCTCGATGGCTTCGTCTGCTCCGGCGACGTCCTCGAACGTGACGGTCGGGCTCTCTTTGCCCACGAGCTTCGCCTTGGACTTGCCGAACTGCATGACGCGGTTGCCGCCGCCCTGCATCCGTCCGATCAGGAAGTAAAAGATCACACCGAGAATGAGGAACGGGAGCAGGATGCCGAAAAGCGAGCCGAAGAAGTTGGTCTGCGGAACCTCGTCGCGGTAGTCGCTAAGCTTCGCGTCGGTGATGGTCGTGACAACCTCAGCACCGCGCGGAGCGACGTAGTAGAAGCGCACGTTCGTGCTGCCCTTGTACTCCTTGCTGAGCACGAGATCGACGCGTTGTTCACCGTCGACGATCTTTGCCGACTTGACGGTCGTCTCGGCAGAACCCGCAGGATCGAGCAGCGCGAGGCCCTGCTTGGTCGAGATCTCCTTGAAGCCGGTTGCAGTGAAGACACTCGTGCCCACGACGACCAGAAGAACGGCTATCGCGATGTAGAGAATCGGGCTGCGTAAAATTCGCTTGAAATCCATGATGTTCCAGACCCCGCGGGTCCGGTACCTTCCTGCTCAGAAACGTTCTGCAAGATTACCGGTACGCCGCTGCAAGCTCACTGCGTGTTCGCCGTGGGGAGAACGTGGGTGGGCGCTAGCTGTAGACGTGCGGCGCCAGCACCGCGATGCCGCGCAGGTTGCGGTACTTCTCCGCGAAGTCGAGTCCATAGCCGACGACGAAGGCGTTCGGGATTTCGAAGCCCGCGTACTTGACGTCGACCTCGACCTTCGCTGCATCCGGCTTGCGCAGCAGGGCGCAGATCTCAACGGAGGCAGCGCCGCGGCTCTCGAGGTTCGCGCGCAGCCACGACAGGGTCAATCCGGAGTCGATGATGTCCTCGACGATGAGAACCTTGCGCCCCTCGAGGTCGGAGTCGAGGTCTTTGAGAATGCGCACGACGCCCGAGGACTGCGTGCCCGCGCCGTACGAGGAGACTGCCATCCAGTCCATCTCGATGCCGGGGAGCTTGAGCTCACGCGCGAGGTCGGCCATGACCATGACCGCGCCGCGAAGCACACCGACGAGCAGGAGCTTCTCGCCCGCGTAGTCCGTTTCGATGCGGCGAGAGAGCTCGGCGATCTTGGCGTGGATCTGCTCCTCGGTGAAGAGGATCTCGGTGAGGTCCGACTCGACGTCGCTGAATTCCATGAGGGTTTCCTGTTCAGTGCTCGAGCACGGGGTCCTGGCCGGTGAGTTCGCCGACTGTTGTCGCGGTGAAGACGATGCGCCCTTCGCGTCTGACCACTTTAACCCCCGGCAGGTCGAGCGGTTTCTGGCCGTGCCAGTCGGTGACGAGGCGCGCGACCTCGAGCGTGTGGGCACGACTGAGCGACAGGTGGAACTCACTCGCCACGACAAAACGGATGAGCCGCTGCCGCAGCGCCGCGGGCTGAGCGGCCAGTGCGCTCACCGGTAGGGCGATTCCCGCCTCGACGATCTCGGCGAAGTCCTCTGCCATCTCCTCGGCGAAGTGGTCGAGCGCGTCGGAGTCCTCCCGCAGCTGCTCGGCCGTGCGCGCGAGCGCCTCTGTCACGCCCGGCCCGATCTCGGCCTCGAGCATCGGCAGCACCGAGGTGCGCACGCGCACGCGCGTGAACGACTGGTCGAGGTTGTGAGGGTCGTTCCACGGCTCGATGCCGCTGTCCGCGCAGAACTGCTCGGTCGTCGCGCGGCGGGTACCGAGGAGCGGCCGGCGGTAGATGCCCGACGATGCGTCCATGCCGCGCAGGCTCGTTGCCCCGCTTCCGCGAGCGAGACCGAGCAGTACGGTCTCGGCCTGGTCGTCAAGCGTGTGGCCGAGCAGCACGGCCACGGCGCCGGTCTCGGCTGCGACAGAGGCGAGCGCGGCGTAGCGGGCGTCACGGGCGGCGGCCTCCGGTCCACCCTCGGTGCCGACCGTCACCTCGCGCACAGCAACAGGATCGAGCCCGATGGATGCAGCCTGCCGCGCGGCCTGCGCAGCGACATCCGCCGACCCCTCCTGTAGGCGGTGATCGATGATGACCGCACCCGCCCGCACCCCGGAACGCCCTGCCTCGAAGGCCGTGGCCGCGGCGAGCGCGAGGGAGTCTGGGCCACCGGAGAGGGCGACGAGAACGAGGTCGCCGGCCTCGACCCGCTCGACCACCGCGCGCACAGCCCGACGCACGTCGGCAATCGCGGGGGAAAGGCGCGGGCGGCGTTCGGACTCCATCCAGTAACGTTATTCCCTCCACCACCTACTCAAGGAGCACGAAACCATGACCGCCTACGACGCCGTCATCGAAATCCCCAAGGGATCTCGCAACAAGTACGAGGTCGACCACGTCACGGGGCGCGTCTTTCTCGACCGCGTGCTCTTCACGACCTTTGTCTACCCGACCGACTACGGCTACTTCGAGAACACGCTCGGTCTCGACGGCGACCCCGTTGACGTGCTCGTGCTGCTCGACTACCCGCTCTTCCCCGGCGTGGGAGTCTCTGTCCGCCCCGTCGCCGTCTTCAACATGACGGATGACGGTGGCAGCGACGCCAAGGTCATCGCCGTTCCCGCAAAGGACCCGCGTTGGGCGCACATCCAGGACATCAACGACATCCCGGAGTTCACGCGCAAGGAGATCGAGCACTTCTTCGAGCACTACAAGGACCTCGAGCCCGGCAAGTGGGTGCGCACCGAAGGCTGGGGCGACGCCGCTGAGGCCGAAGCCATCGTCGCTGCTGGCGTCGAGAAGCTCAAGGCCGAGGGGCACTAGCTCCTCCTTTTTGTCCTCGCCGCACTCGTGGCGGGGGCAACCGCAGGTCACGGCGGGAGAAGCGCTTTCGTGGCGGGAGAAACAGCTCCCGCCACGGGGCGACTTCTCCCGCCGTTTGCGTTGCATCCGGAGCGGAATGGATGTCACAGAGCGTCCGGCCCGCACAGTTGTGAGTTGCGCAGGGTGGGGTCGGTGCCGACGGTGCGCAACTAACAACTTCGGCTGCGCTCCACCAGGATCGGTCTCGACACATTCGACCGCCGACCGAGCTACGGCGTCGGACGCCCCGCGTAGGGCACGAGGTCGCCGAAGCGCACGGGCTTGATGCGCACGGGAGCGCCCGGGTACGGCGCCTCGATCATCTGGCCGCCGCCGAGGTAAAGGGTGACGTGGTACTTCGTCGCCGTCGTGGATCCGCCCGACGAGTAGAACAGCAGGTCGCCCGCAACGATCTCGTTGTAGGGAACCAGTCGCTGCGCCGCCTTCATCGTCGCGTACTGGTTGGTCGCCGAGTGGGTGCCGATATAGACGCCGACCGACGAGTAACTCTTCATAGTGAGGCCTGAGCAGTCCCAGACGTCGGGGCCCTCGCCGTTGAGCTTGTACGGCTCTCCGAGCTGGGCTCGCGCGAAGGCGATCGCGCCGCTCACCGAGTTCTCGCTCGGCGGCTCCGGTGTGGGGTTCACCGGCGGGGGCGTCACGGGCGGCTCCTTGACCTCCTCCTGCGCCTTCTCCCACGCGACTCCGTCGAGGTACGCCTGCTCGATAGCCGAGGTCGTGCCCTTGAGCGAGGCGAGCTGCGCGTACAACTGCTCCGCAATCACATCCTGCTTCGAAGCCCGTGACTGCGCCTGCGCCGCAGCAACCTGCGCACCGTCATAAGCCTTCTTGGCCGCCTTCTCGAGCGCCGCGAGCTTGTCGCGAGCAACCGTCGCCTGGGCGGTGAGCGCGGTCGCGGTGCGCTCGTCGGCCTGCGCGGTCTCGTAGACGAGAGTGGTCTGCTCGCTCAGGGTCGACATGGCTGCGAGCTTGTAGAGCAGGGCGTCCGGGTCGTCGTGGCCGAACAGGAGGTCGAGCGTGAGCGTGCCCGACCCGTTGCGTGCGAGGTGCGCGACGATGAGCCCGGCACGCAGTCTCGATTCGGCGGCGCGGGCGCTCGCTGCATCCGCCTGCCCCTCAAGCTTGTCAGCGCGAGTGGATGCGACCCGCAGCGCACTTGCCGCCTGGTTGTAGTTCTCGGCCGCCTCAAGGGCCGCACGCGAGAAGTCTGCCGCTTGCGAGTCGAGGCCAGCGATGAGCTTCTCGATCGCGGCGATCTGTGCGCGCTTGGCCGCCTCGTTGCGTTTCGCCTGCTGCACCTCTGACCAGGTCGGGTAGTCGGTCTCAGCCGTCGCGGCGGTCGCTGGCCCAATGGCGAGTGCTACAGCGACGGCGATCGCGAGTGCCCCTATCGGGCGGGGTCGAGCGCGCATTAGCCGAGCTTGATGCCCTGGTTGCGCATGAAGGGAACCGGGTTGGTGACGAGTCCGTTGATGCGCACGCCGAAGTGGAGGTGGCAGCCGGTGGCGCCGCCGGTCGCGCCAGCCTTCGCGATGAGGGTGCCGACACCGACCTGCTGGCCGTAGCGCACCTTGATGCCGCCGGCCTGGATGTGACCGTACTCGGTCTGCACTCCGCCACCGTGGTCGATGCGGATGAAGTTGCCGTAGACACCGTTCCAGCCCGCATAGCTCACGGTGCCCGAGTGCGCGGCGAAGATGTTGCCACCACAGCCAGCACCGAGGTCGGTGCCCAAGTGGTAGCCCGCGGGGTACGCACGGTAGCCGAAGTTGCTCGTGATGCGGCCGGCGGACGGGCGTGCCCATCCCGAAGCGCTGACTTGGCCGGCTCCCAGACCGGCGCCCGGACCCTGCGACGCCTTGACCCCGGCTAGATAGTCCTTCTCCGTCACCTTGCGGCGCTGCTCGAGCACTTTAAGCTGAGCCGCGAGTAGGGTCTGGCGGGTCTCCTGCTCGGCAAGGGCATCCGCCGCCTTCTGGGCTGCTGCGTTAGCCACAGCGAACGCCTTCTCGGCCTCGATCTTGAGATCTTCGAGGAGCGCCTTTGCGATGTCGGCCTGGTCGGTGAGCGCCTGCGCGGAGTTCTGGTCGCCGATGGCCTTGTCGTAGATCCCCGAGGTCTGCTCGGTGAACTTGTCGGCCATGCCGTAGCTGTAGAGCAGGTCGTCGGCCTGCGACGCGTTGACGAACAGGTTGGTCGTGACATCCCCGTTGCCGGAGCGGTACTGCTGCGCGATCATCTCGCCTGCGCGCTTCTTCGACTCTTCGGCGAGCTCGGCAGCCTCGGTCGCCTGCGACTGGAGTTCTTCTGTCTTGAGCGCCTGCTCCTGGAACTTCTGGTCAGCAAGCTGGTAGAGCTCGCCCTTCTCCTCGGCGTCTCGCTGCGTTGCCTCGACTTCCTGACGCAGCTCATTGAGGAGGGAGCGGATGCGCTTGATCTCAGCCTTCGTGGCCGCTTCGTTCTTGCGCGCCTTGACGACGTCGTTCCACGAGGGGTAGTCCTTGGCGTACGCCGCCGGAACATTGGATGCAATGACCCCGCCGGTCACGAGCAGAACGAGAGCCGACCCGAGCGCGATGGTGCGGATCAGGCGCGTGACGCGTGACTCGCTGGCCGCGATGCGGCTCCCCCGAATGGTCATGATTCCTCGTGATCGTCATTTATAACGTTCGCAACACTGTCCACAATAACAACAGGATTACGGATGTTGCGGGGCGCGCGCGGGGCGCAAACTCTCGACAACGAGTTGAACCTACCCGGTGTTTGTGAACACGCCGGGTTCATTCCGGTGAAGTCGTGGCATCCGTGGTTTGGCAATTCGCGAACTGCACCCTATGCTTGTCCCTCGGTAGCTATGTAGTGATTGTTCGCATGGCCCCATCGTTTAGTGGCCTAGGACGGCGCCCTTTCACGGCGTTAACACGGGTTCGAATCCCGTTGGGGTCACAAACAAACAAACTAAATAGCATGGCCCTGTAGCGCAGTTGGTTAGCGCGCCGCCCTGTCACGGCGGAGGTCGCCGGTTCAAGTCCGGTCAGGGTCGCAAGTTGAATAACCCATCCGAAAGGGTGGGTTATTTCTCCTAGAGGGGTTCGCTCCTCGATGGCCCTGTAGCTCAGTTGGTAGAGCGCACGACTGAAAATCGTGAGGTCACCGGATCGACGCCGGTCGGGGCCACTGGCCATCTGCGGGCTTCTACCGCGGATGGCCTTCTTTTGTTTAAGGCTGTTGTCGAGGCGCGGCTTCGCCCTCCGGAGGACCGGTCCCGCCCATGGCGCCCGCGGAGGACGAATCCGCGGGGGTTCCGCGCATTCGTCCTCCGCCACCGCTACGCCGGGTTGTAGGCCACGGCGACGTCGAGCACCCAGGTCACGCCGTAGGCGTCCTTGAGCATTCCGTAGGCCGGCGAGAACTGCGACGGCACGAGGTCGGAGAGGATCTCCGAGCCGACCGCGAGCTTGCCCCACAGCCCGGTGATCTCTTCGGCGGAGTCGCTGCGCACCGAGACGAACAACGCCTTGTCGCCCTGGTCGTAGGAGACGCTTGAGGGCACGTCATAGGCCATCACCTGGAATCCGTTTTCGCCGATCACCTGGCCGAACTTGATTTGCTGGGCTTCCTCCGGGATTTCGACGGAGTACGCCTCCTCGTTGGTCACGGCCACGAGTTGCCCACCGAAGACTGAATGGTAGAAGTCGAGGGCCGCCTTGGCCGAGCCGCGGAAGTTGAGGTGGGGTGTGGTGACAACAGTCATGATGCTCCTTGGATGCAGCGCCCGGGCCAGTCCCGAACAACCTCCAGCCTCCCAACCGTGTAGGACAGCTTCGGTCCTACACAACAAATAGTGTTGGGGCATGACCACGACCTCCCGACTCCTGCGCCTGCTGTCGCTCCTGCAGACCCGCAAGGACTGGCCGGGTGGGCTGCTCGCCGACCGCCTCGAGATCAGCCATCGCACCGTTCGTCGTGACGTCGACCGCCTGCGCGAGCTCGGCTACAACATCCAGGCCACCATGGGACCGGATGGCGGCTACCGTCTCGATGCCGGCAGCGAACTGCCGCCCTTACTCTTCGATGACGATCAGGTCATTGCGCTGGCCGTGGCGCTCCAGGCCGCGACCGCCACGGGTGCTGGAATCGAGGAGGCCGCCGTGCGCGCTCTCACCACGGTGCGGCAGGTCATGCCGTCCCGGCTGCGGCACCGGGTGGACTCGCTGCGCTTCACCACGATCCCGGGCGCGACTGACGCCGTTGCTCCGGACATACTCGTCGCGCTGTCCACCGCCGTCCGCGACACGGTCGTGCTGCGCTTCGACTATGCGGGTTCCTCGGCACCGCGACGAGTGGAACCGCACCATCTCGTCGTTGCACAGGGCCACTGGTTTCTCGTCGCATGGGATCTGGAGCGAAACGACTGGCGCCTGTTCCGTGCAGACCGGGTATCTCCGCGCACGCCGACGGGACCTCGCTTCACGCCGCGGGAGATTCCCGGAAGAGACGTGCGCGAGTACGTCTCGGCGCGCTTCAAGGGGTCCGACGAGGTCAACGCCTGGCCGTGTCGCGGCACCGTGATCCTGCACCTGCCCGCGAGCGCCGTTCTGCCGTTCGCCGGGGACGGCACTGTCGTCGCGCTCGGCCCCGACAGATGCAGTCTCGAGGTTGGGGCGTGGTCATGGGGTGCGCTCGCGGCATCCTTCGGGCGATTCGAGGCGACCATGGAGGTCGAGGGTCAGCCGGAGCTCAGTGCCGCTTTCGCTGAGCTCGCCGACAGGTACACCGCGACGGCGCGCTAGAGTCTTTTCCGCAGCGGGCCGGCCTGCCTATACTCCCGACATGAGCATGCTCCTGACCTCGGCTGGCGTTCTCGATGGGGCCGCGCACGATGCCCTGCTCGAGCTTCTGGGTAAGCCCATCAGCGAGAGCACGACCGTTGTACTCCTCGACGCCATGCTGCCGTTCCCCGGTGACAAGGGCGGGATGCTCGACCACGTGCAGCAGTATCGATCGCTCGGCTGGGCGGAGTGCGACGTTCTCACCCTCACGTCTGGCCCCGCATCCGGGATCGAAGCCCGCCTCAGGGCAGCAGACGTGATCTTCGCCTATGGCGGCACCAATCACTGGCTCGCCCACACCTGGCGCGCGACGGGTCTCGCACCCGCACTACGCGAGCTCATCGACACGAAGGTCTACGTCGGAATGAGCGCGGGGTCGATGATCTTCTCGACACTCCACGCCGCCGCCGTTGAGGCGCTCGACGACCACGAGGAGGTGGCCATGCTCGAACTCGAATCTGTCGGTCCGGCGCTGCCGCTCTTCGACTGGTTCTTCTTCGCACACCTCGGCGCTGACTACTTTCCGCACGCGACCGACGAGTGGGCGCAGCAGACGGCGACGCGGCTCGGCGGCGAGGCGTGGTTCCTGTCCGACGGTTCGGCTCTCGTTCTTCGGGATGCCACAGCCGATCCCGAGGTCGTGTCGGGTCAGCACTGGCTGCACTTCGATGCAGACGGGGTGCTCGTCGGCTCTGCCTGATGGTTGTGTTCCGACCGCGTTCGCAATCCGGGGAGTAGCGTGGAGATGACGCAAAGGAGCTTCACATGACCGACACTTCGATCGGCTTCACCCTTGTCCGCAACCTCGACGCCTCGCCCGAGCGCATCTTCAGCGCCTGGACCAGCGCCGACGAGGCGGCGGAGTGGTGGCATCCACGCGGCGCAATAACACCGCGCGAAACAGTCGAGATCAACCCGACGGTCGGTGGCAGGTACCGCTACACAATGGTCGACCAGGCTTCGGGCGACGAGGTCGTGACAGGCGGCGAGTACACGGTCGTCGAGCCGTTCACGAAGCTCGCGTTCTCGTGGGGCTACCTCGATGCTGCAGTGGATGACTCGCCCCTCGTGACCCTGACGATCGACGACCTCGGTGGACTGACGCGTCTCACGTTCGACATCCGCGGCGTCACCGGCATGAAGGGCGATGACTCCTTCTACGACGGCTGGGAGAGCGCGCTCGACTCGCTCGCCGCCTACCTCGGGCAGTCGGCGGTGCACGGGTAGGCCCGTCCTCCGGCCTTACGCTCGTCAGCCCAGCGGATGACGCGGTTGGTGACGAGTGTCGGCCACGGTGGGGGTATGGGATATCACGCACGTTGGGCGCTCGCCGCGGTCATCGCCACGATCCTGCGGGTTGGGCTTGGGCTGACCGGCTTCGGGGTCCAGTGGGGGTCGTGGTCGGACTACGGGTTCGGCTGCTACCCGAACTCCGGCACCTGGTACTGCGAGTACGGCTTCGAGCTAATGCGCCCGTGGGGCGCGGTCATGGCGTGGCAAGCGGCCATACTGTTCGCCGTCGGACTCGCGCTCGCGCGCACGTTCGCTGGGCGACGAGGACCGCGAGAAACTCACCGTCGAGCTTCGCGTCGCATCCTTCGCGCTCATGACCTGGGTCGGGCTGTCGCACGTGACCCACTTCGGCATCGTCGCGACCCCTCGACGCATGATCATCGTGTATGTCGTGTGCTGGCTGCTGCTCGGCGTCACACTGTTCTGGCGCAACCAGTGGATTCGATCGATCGCTGCCATCGCCGCATCCACCATCACTGTCGCGAGCGCGTGGTACCTAGTACTGCCGTATCTCGACCTCGCCGCCTGCGGCTGCCTGGCAGCGACTGTACTCATTCCGCTCGTGGCGCGGATACCTGCATTCAAGCGCCCCGCTGTCACTTGAGGTAGTAATAGGTGCTGCCCTCGTAGTCGCGGTCGAGGGTTTCTTTGCTGTCGGAAATGAATCCGAACGCTTCACGTGTGCGCGTTGAAATGACTGCTAGATGGGAACATTCAGCGTCCGGGTTGCGTCTCTCTAGAGCACCCACCCTGTTGGGGGGTGGAACAATCGCTCTGCGCTCTGCCACTCTAACTACGTGACCGAGCCCATCACCCGTGAAAGTCTTGAGTGGGCTTTCGCAGGACAACCGATCAATCGCAGGACTCTTCTTGGGGCGCTGGCCGCTTTGGGTGTCGCAAGCGCGACAGGCGTTCAGCTGAGCATGTCCTCTTCAGCAGCAGCGGCGACATACATTCAATATCGACTTCCGTTTCCGACCCATCCATTAAACAGGCTGTTCGGCGTAAACGGCCATATGGGAACTGACTTTGGATATGGCGGAGTCAGTGCCCAGGATTGGATCCCGGCAATCGCGAGTGGAGTCGTGACTCGTAACAGCTCCACACAACACACGGGTCTAGGTTGGCGGCTCGAGATTAAGCATGCGGACGGGAAATTCTCCGGATACGCCCACATGTTCAAGCGCTCGAGCCTTGCCGTGGGCACGTCAGTGACGAGAGGCGATCCTGTAGGCCAGGTGGGCGAAACGGGCAATTGGAGCGATGGAAACCATCTCCATCTCACTATGGCGTCCACCGAGGGCAACGCATTTAACAACGTCAGTACATTCGACCCACTTCCATACATCCAAGCCAGGCTCGCCCCAGCGCCGCCAGAATCCGAGGACCAAGACATGGCCATCTTTCTTAAGACTGCGGCGGGCAGCGATTACGTGTACCACCTGTACGAAGAATTCAATTTCACGACCTTTGCGACCACACCTGACGCCACCAACTTCGGCGACATACTGCCGAACGCAATTCTGATCACCGCCACGACGAAAGCATTCCTAGAAGCACACGCAATCGCCAATCGGTCGACTTTGGTCCAAGAAGTTGCAAACAGCGTCGCTGCCGCGCTTGCCCCGTAGCCGTTCATAGTTGCATGAGGCACCTAGGAGTCTGGATTCTCGTCGCGGCAAACTAATCCGGTGTCACCCCAAAAATCGGAGGAGCCGCCCAGATTCTCCCCTTCGCTACGACCACAACGTAGTGTTTTCTGCAACCGGCACGCAGACCGCTCGGGGAGTCAGATGGTTCTCGTTATTGACAACCCACGCGCTCAACCTGAAAACTCCCGATCGCCTTCTACGACGGCTGGGAGAGCGCGCTCGACTCGCTCGCCGCCTACCTCGGGCAGTCGGCGGTGCACGGGTAACGCTCTCACGTCACTTGAGGTAGTAGTAGGTGCTGCCCCCGTAGTCACGGTCGAGAGTCTCTTTGCTGTCGAGCGTGAACCTGAACGACTCCTTCGTCAGCACGCCGAACTCGTCATAGCGCGATAGGTAGTCGAGCACGACCTGTTCCCACTCCCGTGCCGTATCGACGAGGGCCGCCTTCTGGGCATCCGTGTGCACGAAGAAGATCACCCACTGAAAGAAGACCACGAGCTCGGCGAGCGCGGGGTCGTCGATGAGCTTCTCGATAGCGCGGTGGCCGTCGGCTCCCAATTGCCTTGTGACAACATCGCGGGCCGCCGCCGCGAACGACTTCGTGATCACGAACGGGCGCTCCGGGTCGGGGCGCAGCCAGTGCCCACGCTCAGCATCGACCACGTGGTCGGCAATCTCTGACGTGCTGCTCTCGAGGGCCGTGGCATCCTCGTCGGTGCGCACCCAGACGACTACGCGCCTTCGCTCATGGGCTTTCTGGTCCACGAGTGTGATGACGGGGATGCCGCGCAGCTGCTCGATCCACTCTGCGAGCCTGGCCGCCTTCGTTGTGCGGCGCGTCGTGCCACGCACAACGGCCGCCGCTTCATCCCAGCCCAGATCATCTGCCATGGCGCGAGAGTAGCAGCGCGACGAGTATTGACCCATGACTCGTCACTGGACTCCGCTCGCGCTCGTATATCTCGCGCTCTCCATCGCCGGACTCGTCGGCACCTGGACCTTCAACGCCCTCGCCATCGTGCAGATGCGCGACTTCGTGGGCGACTGGGTGGGCAGCGGGCCATCCGTCTCCTCACTGACCGTCGACCTGCTCGTCGTTGCGGTGGCCGGGTGCATCCTCATCGTGATCGAGGCGCGCCGGCTCGGGATGAAGCGGGCCTGGCTCTACGTCGTGCTGTCGGGTCTCACGGCGTTCGCGTTCACGTTTCCGCTATTCCTCGCCATGAGGGAGCGCAGGCTTACGCTCCGCGCGGTGGAGCTTGCGTCGAGATAGCGCGGCGGCCACCCGCCCTCGCGGAAACCGTTCGTGCTCGCGGAGACCGCGCGACCCGGATCCGCGAGCACGAACGGGCTCCGCGACGCCAAGAACGGCAGCGCAACGTCAGCCGTTCGCGTCACACTAGAGCCATGTGCGGACGTTTTGCGGTTGACTCCCAGATCAACGACCTCATCGAGGAGTTCGTCGCCGATGGCGGCAGCGTGCACGATTGGGCGCCCAACTTCAACATCGCGCCCACCGACCCGGTTCCGGTTGTGCTCGAGCGCGCGAAAGACGGCACCCTCGAGCGCAGCGTCGAGCTCGGTCGCTGGTCGATAGTTCCGTCGTGGTCGAAAGAACTCAAGACCAAGTTTCCGACTTTCAACGCGCGCAGCGAGACGGTGGCCGAGAAGGCCAGCTTCAAGGCCAGCGTCGTCAACAAGCGTGCCCTCATCCCGGCCCGCGGCTACTACGAGTGGCACACGGTCGGCACCACCAAGACCCCGAACTTCATCGGGCCGGCCGAGGGCCACGTGGCCTTCGCGGGCCTCTACTCCTGGTGGCGCGCGTCGCCCGAGGCCGAATGGATGCTCACCACCACCATCCTGACAATGCCAACGGTTGCCGAGCTCGCCTCGATCCACGACCGCAATCCAGTCATGCTCCCGCGGGACTGGTGGGACGACTGGCTCAACCCGACGATTGCCGGCGACCAGAGCTTCGTGGATGCGGCGGTCGCTGCATCCATCCCCGTTGCTTCGTCACTGGCCTTTCACGAGGTCGGGCCGGTGCGCGACAATGGGCCGCACCTGATCGAGCCGGTTTCGTAGCAGGGTTTCGATACGGTCCTAACGGGCCTACTCAACCAGCGGGGTTTCGATACGCTCGCTGGCGCTCGCTACTCAACCAGCGAGTAGCCGCTAGAGGTCGTTGCCCGACACCTCGAAGGTGTTGCACACGTCGGGGCCGTTCGCGCGGCCGACAGAAAACCAGGCCTGGCGCTGCTCGCTCGAGCCGTGCGTCCAGGTCTCCGGGTTGATCTGGCCCTGCGTGGACTCCTGGATGCGGTCGTCACCCACGGCGGACGCGGCGCTCAGTGCGTCGGCGATGTCCTGGTCGGTGATCGCCTCGAGGTAGGCCGTGCCCGTCTCGTCCTCCTGATCGGTGGCGGCACCCACCCACGCGCCGGCGAAGCAGTCAGCCTGCAGCTCGAGGCGCACCCCATCGGAGGTCGGCCCGGTGGTCTGCGTGTCGAGGCCATCCATGATTCCGGAGATGTTCTGGATGTGGTGGCCCCACTCGTGAGCGAGCACGTACATCTCCGCGAGAGGTCCGCCGTTAGCACCGAAGCGCTCGGTGAGCTCAGCGTAGAAGTCGGTGTCGACGTAGATGGTCTGGTCGGGTGGGCAGTAGAAGGGGCCGGTAGCG
>Ga0247813_10001227_pt1 | contig 20051 bp, 15 predicted proteins | sample UWRJL169409C1_FD_180719 | JGI IMG/M metagenome (GOLD analysis project Ga0247813, IMG submission 180719) | Plant litter microbial communities from Arlington Agricultural Research Station in Wisconsin, United States - UWRJ-L169-409C-1 | ecosystem: Environmental > Terrestrial > Plant litter >... | reverse complement strand
TGACGATGAAGAGGCGCTGGCGCTTTGGAAGCAGGCCGGAGCCGACGTGCGCGGACAGCGGGTACATTTCCCCAAGGGCCTCTGCCGCGAACTCTTGAAGACTGCGCCGTCCACCTTCACCTGGCATGCGCGCAATCCCGAGCGCAGCGTTCAGATCGGCGGCAAGGCGACGGTGTTCGCACCGGTTTACGGACCTCCCTTCGTTCGCGACCTCGAAGGCCAGCGCCGCTACGCGACGATAGAGGACTTCCGCAATTTCGTGAAACTCGCCTATATGGCGCCGTCGATGCATTCGTCGGGCGGTACCGTCTGCGAGCCGGTCGATGTTCCGGTCAATAAGCGCCATCTCGATATGGTCTACAGCCATATCAAATATTCCGACAAGCCGTTCATGGGCTCGGTGACGGCACCGGAACGCGCCGAAGACACGATCGCCATGGCCAAGCTGGTGTTCGGCGATGATTTCGTCGAAAACAATTGCGTCACGCTGAACCTGATCAACGCCAACTCGCCGATGGTTTTCGATGAGACCATGGTCGGTGCCCTGAAGGTCTATGCCCGGCACAATCAGGCCTGTGTCGTCTCTCCGTTCATTCTGTCCGGCGCCATGAGTCCGGTGACGGTGGCAGGAACGCTGACCCAGATTCTTGCCGAAGTGCTGGCCGGTGCCGCATTCACGCAGTTGATCCGGCCCGGCGCGCCGGTTCTGTTCGGCACGTTTGCCGCCTCGATCTCGATGCAGTCGGGTGCGCCGACCTTCGGCACGCCGGAGCCGTCCCTGGTCTCCTATGGTGCAGCCCAGCTTGCCCGTCGCCTCGGCCTGCCATTCCGCACCGGTGGCTCGCTCTGTGGATCGAAGGTTCCGGATGCGCAGGCGGCTCACGAATCGGCCAACACGCTGAACATGACGCTGCTTGCGGGCACGAACTTTGTCCTGCACGCCGCCGGCTGGCTGGAAGGCGGTCTGGTATCGTCCTATGAAAAGTTCATGATCGACCAGGACCAGCTCGGCATGATGCAGAAGATGGCTGAAGGCATCGATCTCTCCGAAGACGCGCAGGCGCTCGATGCCATCCGCGAAGTCGGCCCCGGCAGCCACTATCTCGGCTGCGCCCATACCCAGGCCAATTTCCAGACGGCGTTCTACCGCTCGGCGCTCGCCGACAACAATTCCTTCGAGCAGTGGGAAATTGAAGGCGAGAAGCGCGTCGAGCAGCGCGCCAATGCGCTGGCCCGCAGTTGGCTGGAGCATTACGAACGGCCGCCGCTCGATGCCGCGATCGACGAAGCGCTTCTCGATTTCATCGCCAAAAAGAAGGATTCGATGCCCGACGCCTTCACTTGAAGAGAGCCCGAACAAGCCAGGGAGCAAGGCGGAGCGGCGCAAGTAGCAGATTTCATTCAGAAGGAAGTCTGGCGCCCACATTACGACAGGCAGGGGCCGAAACCGAAATGACCGGTCCCGTGACATCCGACGATGTTTTGAATGAACTCCGTGTAGCGCTTGCGCCGCACGGAGTTTTTTTACGCGGCAACGTTTCTTTTGCCGATGGCGAAACCGCACCTGTGTTGACGGACGGGCAGCCGGCCAAAACCATTGTCTTGCTCGGAAATATCGGAGGTTCGATCTGGCCGGCGTTTGGGCGCTGGCGAGATGGCTCGCCCGATGGCGGTGGCGAAAATCCGCTCGATGCGTGGTCGAAGGCCGTGATCGAACCGGTGGCGGTAGCCTTTGGCGCCACCGCCTATTTCCCTTCCGATCCACCTTGGCAACCGTTTCAGCAATGGGCGATGCGGGCTGAAGGACTTCGACCATCGCCGCTCGGCATTCTCATCCACCCGCAATATGGCCTCTGGCACGGATATCGCGGAGCACTCGGTTTCGCACAGGCTCTGCCGCCGACGGCGAGCCTCAAGCATCCGCATCCCTGCGACCACTGTCCCGATCGGCCCTGTCTCTCCAGCTGTCCGGCGCAGGCTGTTCTGCCATCCGGATTTCAGGTTACACCCTGCCGCGTCCACTTGAAAACAATGGAAGGGCAGGCCGGCTGCACGGCGGGGGGATGCATGGCGCGAAATGCCTGTCCGGTCGGAACCGACTATCGCTATCCGGCGCAACAGCTGCATTTTCATATGGCTGCCCTGAGTTTATAAAATTCCTGCCTCCATTTTGCTGTTGTCGCGCGACAGGGTCGGGCGCGTGTGAAATGAGGTAGACATGTTTCGTTCTTTAAGCATCGGGTTGGCCATGACTGCATCCATTCTGTCCACCGGGGAAGCCGAAGCTGCCTGCCGTAAGGTGATGCACCTGACGCAAAGCTATGCGGTCTGCAGCTTCGATCCAGCCGCCAGCGATATCCGCATTTTTCATCGCGGCCGCGATGGCCGGCCCTACGGGGGCTTTGAACCGCTTCTGCGGGATCTGCGCCAGGAGGGCGAGTATCTGGAATTCGCCATGAATGGCGGCATGTACGAACGCGACCTGTCATCGGTCGGCCTGCTGGTGACCGATGGCGTCGAGCGCAAGGCGATCGACCGGGGGCATAGCTGGGGCAATTTCTACCTGAAGCCCAATGGCGTGTTCTTCTTGCAGAAGGGCCGGGCCGGCGTTCTGGAAACCGAGGCCTATGTCGATGCGGCGCTCAATCCGGATTTTGCGACGCAATCCGGACCGATGCTGGTGATCGACGGGCAACTGCATCCGGCTTTTCTGCCGCAAAGCGACAGCCTGCAGATCCGCAATGGCGTCGGCGTCGATCAGCAGGGCATGGCGGTCTTTGCTATCTCGCTGGAACCTGTTCGCTTCCATGATTTCGCGACGCTGTTTCGTGATCAGCTTGGTTGCGCCAATGCGCTGTTCCTCGATGGATCGATCTCCAGCCTGTTTTCACCGGCGCTCGATCGCTACGACAATACCCATCCGATGGGCCCGATCATTACGGTGACACGGAAAATTCCGGGATCGTAAAATTAATTCCGGTCCGGACCCAAGGATCGGCCAGGACCGAACGTCTCAGTACCAGTTGCAACAAATCCGGGCGGGTGATTTGGACGAGGATCTTATCGAGCGGGCGCAGAAAGGCGATCGAAATGCCTTCGGCCTGCTCATGGAGCGGCATTATGATTTCGTCCATGCCGTTGCCTGGCGCTGGTCCGGCAATGTGGGCGATGCCGAGGATATCGCCCAGACGGTATGCCTGAAGCTCGGTCAGGCGATCCGGGCCTTTCGCGGTGCCAGCCGCTTTCGTACCTGGCTTTATACGCTGACCGTGAATGCCGCACGCGACCACCAGCGGAGCCAGTCACGCGAAAGGCGCAATGCTGCAAATTTCCTGGCCGACCCGACCAGCGCTGCGGCAAACGACAACCACGATCAGGCCGAGGCGCTGTGGGAAGCCGTGCGGCAACTGCCTGAAAAGCAGGGCGATGCCGTTCTGCTTGTCTATGGCGAGGGCCTGTCCCATGCCGCCGCCGCCGATGTCATGGGATGTTCGGAGGCAACGGTGTCCTGGCATGTGCATGAAGCCCGCAAACGGTTGAAAATCCTGCTCGGCAGGGAGACGATGTGATGAACGACGATCTGAAAAGTCTTGGTCAGATGCCCCCTCCCAAGCCTTCACCGGCTGCGCGCGCCCATGCCCTGTCGCTGGCAATGCAGGCTTTCGACGCATCCGAAAATAATTCCAGGGTCCCCCAAGGAACCGCCGGCGCCCGGCGTCAAAGCTCCATATTCAACAGGCTATGGAGCCCCGTCATGAACAGGAAACTTCTCGCAGGTTCGGCACTCGCCACGCTCTTGGTGGTGCCCGCTGCCGCTTTTCTCACTTTGGAACTGACGCGGCAGGGTTTGCCGGTCGTAACGGGTGGGCAACAGGTTGAAGTGGCAGGCCATATTGCGTCAAAGGACGCTGAAGCAAAGAAAATGGCGCCGTCGAAACCCAAAGCCGATTCGTCGGCAGAGACGCTCGCGGCGGAGAGCAATGCGCCAGCCCAGCCTTCCGGCGCTCTTGCGGATCAGGTTGACGAGAAAGCGGTGGCAGAACCGGCACAGCAGAAGGCCGAATTCGACGCGGCAGGCCAGACACGCAGGACGCAATCCGCGGCGCCGCTGGCTGCGATCGCAACACAATCGATGATCGGCGGATCGAGCGCTGAAATCATGCCGTCACCCGCGCCCGTCGATACCGTCTCGCAACCGGACGAAAACGGCGACCGCTTCACCTCGGTTGACGCCAATCCGGTCAAATCCGTCGCCACCGATCCGGTTTCCACCTTTTCGGCCGATGTCGATACGGCATCCTATTCCTTTGTGCGAAAATCGCTGATGGCTGGGCAGATGCCGGACCCTGACAGCGTGCGGGTCGAGGAAATGATCAACTATTTCCCGTACGATTGGCAGGGTCCGGACAGCAAGGACGCGCCGTTCAAGGCGACGGTCACCGTTCTGCCGACACCGTGGAATGCCAACACGCGGCTGATGCATGTCGGGATCAAGGGCTATGATGTTGCTCCGGCCAAAGCGCCCCGTGCCAACCTGGTTTTCCTGATCGATGTCTCCGGCTCCATGGACGAGCCGGACAAGCTGCCGCTTCTGAAAAGCGCATTCCGTCTGCTTGTCGAAAAGCTGAGGCCCGAAGATACCGTTTCCATCGTTACCTACGCCGGTAACGCCGGTACGGTGCTGACGCCAACAGCCATCAAGGACAAGGCAAAAATCCTGTCGGCCATCGATACGTTGCAGCCGGGCGGCTCGACGGCGGGTGCTCAAGGGCTGGAGGCGGCCTATGATCTGGCGCAGCAGGCCTTCGTCAAGGGTGGCGTCAACCGGGTCATGCTGGCGACCGACGGCGATTTCAATGTCGGGCCGTCGAGCGACGAGGAGCTGAAGGCGACGATCGAGGCCAAGCGCAAGAGTGGTATCTTCCTGTCGGTGCTCGGCTTTGGCCGTGGCAATTACAACGACGCGCTGATGCAGACGCTGGCGCAGAACGGCAACGGCACGGCCGCCTATATCGATGCGCTGGCCGAAGCGCAGAAGTCGCTGGTCGAGGAGGCGGGATCGTCGCTTTTCCCCATCGCCAAGGATGTGAAATTCCAAGTGGAGTTTAATCCGCAGCAAATCGCCGAATACCGGCTGATCGGCTATGAGACCCGCGCCTTGAAGCGCGAGGATTTCAACAATGACAAGGTGGACGCCGGCGATATCGGCTCAGGCCACCGGGTGACCGCGATCTACGAAATCACGCCGAAGGGAAGCCCGGCGGTTCTCAACGACGACCTGCGCTACGGTGCTGCCCCGGCTGGTCAGACCGACGCCAAGCCATCCGGGGAACTGGCATTCCTGAAAATCCGCTACAAGCAGCCGGATAGCGATACGAGCAAGCTCATCACCACGCCGGTGACGGAGGCCAATGCCGTCCCGGCATTGGAGCAGGCCCAGCCGGATGTTCGGTTCTCCATCGCCGTCGCGGCCTTTGGTCAGAAGCTTCGCGGAACGGATGCCGTGTCCGCCTATACCTATGGTTCGATCCTCGACCTCGCGTCCGGCGCAAAGGGTGAGGATGGCTACGGCTACCGGGCGGAATTTCTCAACCTCGTTCGGCTCGCAAAAAGCCTCAGCGGAGAATGACGGACGGCATCAAAATACGGACAACGACGCTCTGCGCTGATGCGCAGGGCGTCGTGCTATGGCGGGGTGGAGTGCTGATCAGGCTTTCGGATAGGCTTTTTCCAGCCCGCCGGAATGGATGAGGCCAGCTCGGAATGCCTGATAGGCCGCATGCTGACTGGATTTTGCCGCTTCCATCAGCCGGATCTGCAACCGGGCAGGGGCGTTTGAGCCCAGCCATTCGCCGAGTTTTTCCAGCTTCAGCGAATTCAGGAGCTTTGCTTCGGACGCAAGGTCGAGGTGACGGTAGAGGCCTTCGATCAGGCTTTCGTCCTGCGCGGCATTTTCCATCAGCAGCGCCAGATAGGATTGTTCGCTTTCACCCAGTGCCGCCAGTTTTACGGCAACGGAATCGCGGTCGGGAAACGGGGCGGACGTGCCGTTCATGTCTGGTCTTTCTATACTCTCTTGATCTGTCGGCGTGATGGTAACGGATCAGGCTGGGGCAAAACTGGATCGGCATTTTGCAGCACAAGCGGTAAGCTCACCGAATATGCAAAGGGCTCGAACATTATCAGATGTTCGAGCCCTCTTTGTCTTTGTGGATCAATCGCGATTAGCCTCGGCGGCGGCTGCCGCGTTCGCGGGCAGGGGCGGAGGGGCCTTCATTGGCAGTCTTGTTGCGCATCGGGCCGATGCGTTCGACGATGGCTTCAACGGTCGGCCGCTCGCCCGGCACATAGGTGTCGAGCGCAACACGCATCGCAGCCAGATGCTCGCACGAGGTGCCGCAGCAGCCGCCGATGATCTTGGCGCCTGCGTCGCGGGCAAGGCGGGCATAGTCGGCCATCAGCGGCGGAGTGCCGGAATAATAGATTTCCGAGCCACGGAATTCCGGAATGCCGCAATTGCCCTTGATGATGATGTTCGCCGCTGGATTGGCGTCGGTCATGTCGAGCAGCGATGACAGGATGTCGGAAGCGCCGACGCCGCAATTGGCGCCGGTTGCGACCGGACCTTCGCCGATGTCCTGGGCAACGGCGAACATGTCCTTCGGATGCAGGCCCATCATCGTCTTGCCGGCCGTATCGAACGATCCGGTATAGACGTAAGGCAGCCCGACCTTGACTGCCGCTTCCGCAGCAGCGCGGATTTCGTCAGTGGCGGACATCGTCTCGATCCAGGCGACTTCGGCGCCCCCGGCCTTCAGGCCCTCGATCTGCTCGACGAATGCCTCGACCGCATCTTCGTAGCTCATGGCGCCAAGCGGGATCAGCAGTTCACCGGTCGGACCGACAGAACCGGCGGTAATCACCTTGCGTGGTGCCTTGTCGGCGACGGCGCGTGCGATTTCGGCGGCGCGCTTGTTGAGATCGTAAACGCGATCCTGTGCCTGGTGTAATTTAAGGCGATGGCGCGTTCCGCCAAACGAGTTGGTCAGAATGATATCAGCACCGGCATCGACGAAATCCTGGTGCAGCTTGGTGATGTTTTCCGGCTTGGCCTCGTTCCAGAGCTCCGGTGCTTCGCCCGCTTCCAGGCCCATGGCAAACAGCGACGTGCCGGTCGCCCCATCGGCGAGGAGCACGCCTTTTTCGGCAAGCAGGTCGGAAAGCGGATTGGCGTGCACGGTCATGGCAGGTTCCTGATCACATCGGTTTTCACAATCATATAAAGATATCCTTATATGATTGCAATGGACCACCGTGCGGTATGTACACCTGATCTTAAACTTGGGACTTCAAAATAGCCGGGTTTCGTTTTGCCAAATCGTCCGGGCCTAACGGAGGGCATGCTCACTTGAGAGATGTTGCGTGCCGAATGGAGGGAAGCAATGGCCAGTAGCACGACAACACCGAAGTTCCTCGCTCTGGAGTCGCTACGGGGATTTGCCGCGCTCGCCGTTGTCCTGCATCATCTGAGCTATGACAGCTTTCTGACAAACAACAGTTTTGCCAGACATGCCTATCTAATGGTCGATTTCTTCTTCGTGCTCAGCGGCTTCGTCATCGCCCTGAATTACGCCAATCGCCTTTCCAGCAAGGTAGAGATCGTCACCTTCCAGCGGCGCCGGTTTTGGCGTCTTTATCCGCTCCATTTTTTCACTTTGATGGTTTTTCTGCTTATCGAATGTCTGAAATATGCTTTCGAGCAGAGAACTGGCGTCATTTCTAACGTTCCTGCTTTTTCCACATCAGATGGTTCGGCATTTTTCGCCAATCTCTTCCTGCTTCAGGGTGTTGTCCTGAACAGGACGACTTTCAACTTGCCGAGTTGGTCGATCTCTGTCGAATTCTGGACCTATCTCGTGTTCGCCTTGACGATAGGGTTTTTCCGTTTGCGGCTAATGACCTCAGCCGCGCTTTCGATTGGCGCGGCCGCGGTACTCCTTTATCTAGAACAGGGTATGCTCGAGACACAGCCAATCTTTGCGCTTGTACGCTGCATCTACTCGTTCTTTCTGGGAAGCTGCGTGGCTTTCCTGTTTGTCCGGGGTAGCTATCGCACCGGAAGTCTGACCGCTTTGGCATTTCTCGCGTGCAGCGTTGCCGGGGTCTGGTATCTTGGCGGAACGAAAGCGGAAATTGCTCTTCCCGTCCTTTTCGCAGTGGCGATCTTCGTTGTCGCGGGGCTGAAGCAGGGCTCGGTTGCGCGACGAGTTCTGGAATATCCTGCTTTCGTTTGGTTGGGCACCGGCAGCTACAGCATCTACATGACCCATTCGATCGTCGGCTGGGTGGTGACGCAGGTTTTAAGGTTCGGCCTGAAATTGCCGACCGTCGCTGCAGAGAATGGCTATGTTGGGGTCCAACTCTCACGGGAAGCATCGCTTGGTGTCGCGCTGCTATCGATCGTAACGGTGCTTCTCACCTCTTGGGCCACCTACAAATATATCGAGGATCCGTTCCGTCACGGATGGCCATCTCGCAGACGGCTCTCTTCGCGGCGCACCTGAATTTTCAATCCCTCAAGGGCTCTTCACGCTTCAGCGAGTAGCGGGAGACGATCGTCAGACCGAATGATCCGAGTGCAAAAAGAAGCCACATCGGGTCGGCACGGTTCAAGTAGTAGGATTCCAGCATCCCGTTATAGGTCATGAAGACCACGATCATGAGCATGAAGTCGGCAAGCGCGCGGTTCTCAGGCCGCCGATAGGCCGTGAGATAGTCGAACAGCGGCTTTCCCATGAGGATAAGGATAACAGCCGCGCCTGACGGCACACCAAACGCCAAAAGGGCGTCGAGATAGGTATTGTGCCCGGAGACGATGCCGCGCACGTCCCAGGCCGCCTCGAAATTGGCCTCCTGCCCGAGCACTGCAGGTGACAGCCAGAAACTGAAATAGCCGTAGCCATCCCAGAACCGGTCTCGAATCGAGGCAATCCCAAACCGCCAGATATCGTCACGGCCCGTAAACGTTGGATCTTCCATCAGCCATGTCGTGAGAGCAAGCAGCTGCGGGGACATGACCGTGCCGATGGTCAGGCAGGCGATCACCGCCGTCAATATCAAGTGGAGGGCGATCACCAGCCCAGGCCTGCCGAAGATTCTTGCCATGAACACCAGCATGATGGCGAGCGGAAGGAAACCGGTTGTTGTCTTGGATTGGGTTTTCAGCACGAAAAAGGCAGCGAGAAAGAAGATCGCGGCGCCACGTTTCACGAAACCGGTGCGCCAGCAATAGATGCCGAACATCGCGAGCACCGAGAAGACCGGCGCTGCAAAATTCTTGTGTATCAGGTGACCGCGCCATGAGCCTGCATGCCAGGGTTCTCCACCGGCAGCCGTATGGGTTGCGGCGCCCGGGATCAGGAACACTGCGGCATAGTCGATCACAATCAAGATCAGGACTGCTGTAGAGCATGCATTGACGAAGGACCGTTCTGAGCGCGGAAGCAGGAGAACGGCAGCCACGAGGGTCATGGAGAGTGCTGTGAGCATAACGCCGCGCAATGCCGCTGCGGGGTCATAGGCATGCATACTGGACCAGAACGCGATTGCAAAAACGACGATCCAGGCCGGGGAAAGCAATGTAAGAAGGAGCTTGCGGTCTACAAAAATCAAAAGGCAAAACAGGTAGAGCGCGCTCAGCGAGAGATAGCCGACCTGATTGATGATGTTTCCATCATTACCTGTGGGTTCCGTAAAGCCGCCGCCCTGAAATGGCGTCAGCGTCATGACAAGGATGAACATCGCCATACCCGCCAGGAATGCGGTTCCGGCATCGATCAAGCGCAGCTGCACGCCATCCAGCCCAGCGTTCTGGACTGAAACCGAACGAAAACCTTCGCGATTTGACGGAAATGTCTGTCCCATCATGCTCCGCGGCCAGCGCCGATAGATGTTGGGGAACGCGTCCCTTTACGGCGCGCACCAACGGCCGCCGAGACCGTCAACACATGATGAACAGATGAGGTTAAGATAAGGTTGAAAAGTGCCTGTCATGTCCGATCCCCCGGTCCGGTGTGAACCGGGGGATCTATGATTAGGCCGCTGCGCGGTTTGGCTCATGGCTGATCGGCGTCACCATGGCGGAAATGAGCGTGCGGAGATCCAGCGAGCCGACCGGCCGGCCATTGGCATCGACGACATGGGCAATAGTCTGGTCGGCCAGCGTCATCATCCGGGCCGCACTTTCAAGCACGGTTCCAATCGTGACAGGCACGCCTTCCGGATTTCCGGACAGCGGCTTCATGATCGTTTCGACATTGATGACGCGGCCGCGGTTCACTTCCTTGACGAAGGCGGTGATGTATTCGTCAGCCGGTTTGAGCACGATGTCCTGGCCGGTTCCCTGCTGGATCACCTTGCCGTCGCGCAGGATGGCGATCTTGTCGCCGAGCCGGAGGGCTTCGTCGAGATCGTGGGTGATGAACACCACGGTCTTCTTCAGTTCCTTCTGCAGGTCGAGCAGAACCGTCTGCATATCGACCCGGATCAGTGGATCAAGCGCCGAATAGGCCTCGTCCATCAGCAGGATGTCGGCATCGTTGGTCAGTGCCCGGGCAAGGCCGACGCGCTGCTGCATGCCGCCCGAAAGCTGGTTGGGGTAGTGGTTTTCGAACCCCTTGAGGCCAACACGTTCGATCCAGCCCTGTGCCCGCTTGCGGCTTTCATCCATCGGCACGCCCTGGATTTCCAGGCCGTAGACGGTGTTTTCGATGATCGTACGATGCGGCAGCAGCGCAAACTTCTGGAACACCATCGCCGTCTTGTGACGCCGGAATTCGCGAAGGTCGTTTTCGTTCATCTTGCAGACATCGACGCCGTCATAGAGCACTTCACCGGCCGTCGGGTCGATCAGGCGGTTGATGTGGCGGATCAGCGTCGATTTGCCGGAACCAGAGAGACCCATGACCACCATGACGCCACCGGCGGGCATGGAGATGTTGATGTCCTGCAGGCCGAGCACATGGCCATGCTTTTCATTGAGTTCGGTCTTGCCGAGACCCGCCTTGACCTGATCGACATAGTCGCGGCCGCGCGGTCCGAAGATCTTGTAGAGGTTCTTGACCTCGATTGCGTGACTAGCCATGGATCACCTCCGAGTGCTTTTGCAGCCGCTTGCCGTAAGCCTGGCTGGTGCGGTCAAAAATGATGGCGATCGCAACAAGCGCGAAACCATTGAAGAAGCCGACGGTGAAGAACTGGTTGTTGATCGCCTGCAGCACGTTGCGGCCAAGACCGCCGACGCCGACCATCGATGCGACCACGACCATGGCCAGCGACATCATGATGGTCTGGTTGATGCCTGCCATGATGGTCGGCAGCGCCAGCGGCATCTGCACGTTTTTCAGCCGCTGCCAGGGTGAAGAACCGAACGCATCGGCCGCTTCGAGCACTTCCTTGTCGACCAATCGGATGCCGAGATTGGTCAGGCGGATCATCGGCGGCACGGCATAGATAACGACGGCGATCAGGCCTGGAACCTTGCCAATGCCGAAGATCATCACGACGGGGATGAGATAGACGAAGCTCGGCATCGTTTGCATGACGTCGAGGATCGGATTGATGATCGACTGGGCGCGCTCGGAGCGGGCCATCAGGATCCCGATGGGAAGGCCGACGATGATGGCGATGAACGTACAGACCGTAACCATGGCCAGGGTCACCATCGTGTCGTTCCAAAGTCCGACAAGGCCGATCAGAAACATGGAGAGGATCGTGCCGATGGTGATGCGCAGATCGCGGCTGCCGTAATAGACGATGGCCACCATCACAGCCAGCATGATGATCCAGGGAGAGCTGACGAACAGCTTTTCGAGGTAATTCAGAAACCACTGGAGCGGCTGGACGAGAGCATCGATGATATTGACATATTCGCGGACGAGGGCCTTGAAGCCATCATCGACGCTTTTTCGAGCCATTCGTATCGTCGTATCGTCGATTGCCGGAAATTTACAAAGCAGATCTGGCAAGTAACTGCATATTGCCATGTCGTTCCCCTTTTAACCGGAAGTTTTATAGTGCCGGCTGCGTCGTCGATGCCTGTTTCAGGCTTGTGCGCAGACTTAGGTGGTCTCTTTCCGAACCCCGGCATGTGGAAAATGTGACAGCTTTTCGTCACAAGCGACTATGCCGTTTGCGACGAATTTCGTTTTCATATCCATATCTGATGGAAATACCGGCGGCATTTCGTGTCGCCGGTATGAGGGCTTCTGTCTTCCGGCGCTGTGGCAGCATGCCGCGTTATCGGCCGAAAGCCAGCAGCGAAGTCAACTCCGCTGCCGCAGGACGATCACCTACAGGGCTGCCTTGACCTTTTCGGCAACGTCCGGTGCGACCCACTTGGTCCACATATCCGGATAGGTTTCCAGGAAGTACTTGGCCGCATCTTCGTTGGTGCCCTGGTTGTCGGTCATCCAGGCGAGAACCTTGTTGACGGTGCCATTGTCCCACTTGCGGACCTTGACGTAATCCATGGCGACGCCCGCCTTTTCGGAGAAGGCTTTTGTCACGACAGTGTAGACGTCCGAGGTCGGATAGGAGTTTACCTTCGGATCCGGGCAATCCGGAACCGCAGTGCAGGCGTCCCAGTCGGCCTTGTTGTGATCGACGCCGAAGCTCAGGCGGGTCATCTGGTACTTGCCGAGGATGGCCGTCGGGGCCCAGTAGTAGCCAAGCCAGCCCTGCTTCTTTTCAAACGCGTTGGAGATGGAGCCGTCAAGACCGGCAGCCGAGCCTGTATCGACCAGTTCGAAACCCAGCTTCTCAGCGCCGAGTGCCTTGTAGAGGTTTGCGGTCGAAACCTGGCAATTCCAACCCGACGGGCAGTTGATGACGGCGGCCTTCGACGCGTCTTCTGGAGCCGGGAACAGTTCCGGATGCTTCAGCGCGTCCTGAACGGTCTTGATGTCCGGGTGAGCGTCAGCCAGGAACTTCGGGATCCACCAGCCTTCGACGCCACCTTCGCTGAGCAGCGGTGCAGCTTCGATCAGGCGGCCTTCCTTGATGGCGGCGTCGAGCGGCGTGCGCACGGCATTGACCCACAATTCTGGCGCCATGTCCGGCTGGGCTTTTTCGTTCATGGAGGTGAAGGTCGGCATAGTGTCGCCGGTCACCAGCGTTACCGTGCAGCCGTAGCCATTTTCAAGAATGTATTTGTCGACATGCGCAGCGACGCCTGCCGATGCCCAGTTCATTTCTGCGATGCTGACTTCGCCGCATTCGGCGGCTTGAGCAGAGCCGGCAAGCGCATAGAGGCCGGCGGCGAGAATTGTGGAAGCGAGGAGCTTCTTCATGTTTAAGACCTCCCAGTCTTAATGCAGACAAAATCGTGGGGTCCATCGGGATACTGCATCTCCCGGAAACCCAATCGTTCAGGTTGAAGCAGGCCGGGGGGCTCTTGTGGCAAGGCCAATCTTTCATCCCCGCTGCGACGGCGTTGGAGTTTTATTGTCTGGCCGCGGAACTCTGTCGCCAGCCATCTCTCTTTTTACCGTTACGGGCAGCGTAAGTATTCCACAGGAGAAATCAACCTCCGGAATCGTTTTAAGCCATGCATGCGGCATTTGCGGGGTGCCAAAAGGCGCGCGCAAGCCGTTGAATTTTAATGAGCCGGGCAAGATTTTTGTGCAAACACGCCGCTCTTTGGCGTAAAATTAGCACTGCTTCACACAAGAGTTGCGGAGCGTGTTTTATCCCAGACAAATTGTGTTCCGTATGCGCCTTCATATTGATTTTCATCCGGCGCGAAAAAAAATGAAAAAAACGCGGAATTCACCTTTGGTTAAGCTCTCGCTAACCATCCGGTAACACTGTCGGGCTAATTGTTTTCCTGCGGCGGGGGATACTTGGCCGCCCGGCTGGATCAGGTTTTGCGTCCCGGCCGGAGCGATCTCCGGGTGTATGCCGGAGCGGCCATGTGTAACTTTGGCAGACCGCACGGTTCCGGAAGGAACGGGTGCGGTTTTCGCGTTTCCGGGATGCCGCCATCTCAAGGCTCAGGCACAAAAAAAACCGCGCCATTCAAACAAGGGCGCGGTTCGAATTGTCAGTCTGGGAGAAAGTGTTAGCCGACGCTGCGTGTGCGGATGAAGCCGAGCGGGCCGAACGGGGCGGCCATGACCGTGTTGCGGACGCGCGACTGGCTGTCGGGAACCTTGGAGTTCCAGGCGATCTGAACGAAATTGGGCTTGCTGAAGATGAACAACATCTGAGTGTGACCTTGGGTGTGGAGCGCCGTTCGCTCCGTGCTTTGATGCTGCTGATATAATCCTGTTTTGGCGGAATACAACGAGTATTTTTGCCACTCGATGTCGCTTTCCGGATGGTTCCATAGGCGTGCCATACAAGCCTTGCGGCAGCCTGAAATGTCTCGTGAAAAACCGCCATCAAAGACGGCGGAAATGCGGCGGAATATGGCTTTTCTTGCGGTGGCTGCAATGCTAGATGAGGCCTCATGACAAAGACGATCATGCTCCAGGGAACCGGCTCCGATGTCGGAAAAACGGTACTCGTGGCGGGCCTCTGCCGCATCGCTGCCAATCGCGGTGTGAAGGTCGCCCCGTTCAAGCCGCAGAACATGTCGAACAATGCGGCAGTTTCGGATGACGGCGGCGAAATCGGCCGGGCTCAGTGGCTACAATCGATGGCTGCGCGCATCCCGTCGTCGGTGCATATGAACCCGGTTCTGTTGAAACCCCAGTCGGAGACCGGCAGCCAGATCATCGTCCAGGGCAAGGTGACGGGACAGGCGAGAGGACGCGATTATCAGGCCTTGAAGCCCAAGTTGATGGGCGCCGTGATGGAAAGCTTTGAAATTGTCCGGTCCGGCACCGATCTGGTGGTCGTCGAAGGGGCGGGGTCACCGGCCGAAATCAACCTGCGCGCCGGCGATATCGCCAATATGGGCTTTGCCACCCGCGCCAACGTTCCGGTCGTGCTCGTCGGCGATATCGACCGCGGCGGCGTCATTGCTTCGCTGGTCGGCACCCACACCATTCTGTCCAGCGAAGACCGCGCCATGATCAGCGGCTATATCATCAACAAATTCCGTGGCGACGTGTCGCTGTTCGACGATGGCATTGCGGCGATCGGCGGTTTTACCGGCTGGTCCTGTTTCGGCGTCGTGCCCTGGCTGAAAAGTGCAACCCGCCTGCCGGCCGAGGATTCTGTGGTTCTCGAAAAGCTGGCGCGCGGCACGGGCAGGGCCTTGAAGGTCGCCGTGCCGGTTCTGTCACGTATCGCCAATTTCGACGATCTCGACCCACTGGCGGCCGAACCGGAGGTAGATCTGGTTTTCGTGCGGCCAGGTGAGCGCATTCCCGCCGATAGCGGCCTAGTCGTCATACCCGGATCGAAGGCGACGATTGCCGATCTCGCCGATTTTCGCGCGCGAGGCTGGGACCGTGATCTGCAGGCGCATGTTCAGCGCGGCGGCCGCGTCATCGGCATTTGCGGCGGTTATCAGATGCTCGGAGAGCGGGTGACGGACCCGCACGGCATCGAGGGCAATGTTGGCGAGATCCGAGGTCTTGGCCTTCTTGCGGTCGAAACGGAGATGGCACCGGAAAAGACGGTGCGTAACAGCAGCGCCCGCTCGGCGATCTACGACGTGGCGCTGGAAGGCTACGAAATCCACCTCGGCCGTACCACGGGCGCCGATTGTGCGCGTCCGGCCGTAATCATCGACGGCCGGGCTGATGGTGCGGTGTCGGCTGATGGCATGGTCAGCGGAACCTATCTGCACGGGCTGTTTGCCAGCGACGCCTATCGCGCCGCCCTGCTCAAAAGCTTCGGCATCGAAGGCGGTGGCGAAAACTACCGGCTCTCGGTTGACCGTGCGCTTGATGATGTCGCAGCTGAGCTGGAAGCGGTGCTGGAACCGCGGTGGCTGGATGGCCTGATGTCCTGACGCAGGCCTGCTCTCAAATCTCTCCCGATGCCTCGCGCCGCCTGCGGTCCAGCTCTTCGCTATAGCGGCGCAGCGTATGGCTTTCGGTCAGCAGGCCGACGACGCGCCGTTCGATGAGGTTGTTGACCACGGCGAGCGCGTCGCTCTCCGTCGTGTCGAACAGGGCGGCTGCCTGCTTGGCATTCATGTTCGGCTGCAGGAAATCGTTGGGAAGCCGGATGAAGGCGGAAAGCCCCTGTTTTTCTTCCGTCGCCTCGATGGGGCTGGCATAGACTTCCGGCACCTGAATGATGCCGGCATATTTCGCGCCGTCGACGACCACGACCCGCTGCGTCGATCCCAGCGGAAAGTCTCTCCGGAAATCCTCCAGCGTTGCCTGCGCATCGATCGTGCGGACGTCGGTGCGCATCAGGCGGCCGACGGTGAGGTTGCGGATCCAGCCGACATCATGGGCGCTGCGAATGCTTTCGCCGCGCAGGTGAAAGCGCCATGTTGCGAACGAGTAGCCGAATGTGGTCCGCACCACGAGCGACGAGGTGATCACGGCTGCAAGGACAAGCACGGTGATCGGGAAGTCGCCGGTGATTTCCAGCGCCAGGAAGGTCATGGTCAACGGCCCGCCGATGACGGCGACCGCAAGCGAACTCATGCCGACGACGGCATAGATGACCGGCGTCAGCGTTGCATGGGCAAAGATGTAGGGCGCGGAAAAGGCAAACAGCTTGCCGAGCAAAGCGCCCATGAACAGCGAGGCAAAGAACAGGCCGCCGCGAAACCCGGAACCGATCGAAATGGCCGAAGCGAGCGATTTCATCAGGAAAAGCCCGATCAAAATCGGGATCGCCGGTGAACTGGCGAGATTGAGATGCAGGGCGCCGTGCCCCGCCGAAAGTACCTGTGGTGATATCAGCGCCAGAAGCCCGACAACAATGCCGCCAAGTGCCGGGCGCATGGGGGCGGGGATCGCGCTGCGGCGAGCAAGCCCCTCGATCAGCGAGACGCCCTTCATCAACAGGATGCCCATGCCGGCGCAGAAGCAGCCGAGCAGCAGCGCCGGCAGATAGTCGGCCGGAACGACCGCACCGAACTGGCCGACATCGATGGTGAAATCGCCGGCATACAGCCATCGGGCAACGAGATTGGCAATCAGGGCGGAAACCACGACCGGTGTCAGCGAGACGATCGTATAGGTGCCGATGATCAGCTCGAACGCGTAGAAGGCACCGGTCAGTGGCGCATTGAATGCGGCAGCGATCGCACCGGCAGCACCACAGCCGACCAGGGTGCGCAGGTCGGAGCGGCGAAGCTGTAGCGAAATGCCGAGCTTAGATGCAATGCCTGACGCAAGCTGTGTATAACCGGCTTCCAGCCCGACGGAAGCGCCGAAGCCGTTGGAAATCAGGTTCTGGACCGCAACGATGAAGCTGTCGGTCAAGGACAGGCGACCGCCATGCAAGGCATTGGCCTCGATCGGGTCGACCATCGGTTTCTTGCGCCATGATGCCAGAAGGATCATCAGCAGGCCGAGAATGATCCCGCCGGCGACCGGCGCGATCAACACGGAGATTTCGCCCTGAAGATTGCTGGAACTGAGGCGTTCTTCATCGCCGATCCCGAAAATCAGGCTGTGCAGGCGGCTGGATATGATGCTCATCGCTGTCACGGCAAGCCCTGACGTAATGCCCACGGCAATGCCGGCCGCCACGAGGCCGATTTCACTGCGCCGCGCATAGGCGCGCATCCGCCCGATATCGAAAAGCAGCGACAAATAGCCGAGGCGGCGCAGGTCGAATTTGGGTATCATCTTCAGCTTCATCGCCTGGTCATCCTGTGTACGCGTGCTCCTAAGAGGCATGGCATGGGAGATCAAGCGCAGTCTTGCCGATGCCGGGCAAGCTATGGCGGCGGAGATCGCGCCGCAATTGACTTGATCCAGGTGAGCGCCTAATCATCAGCCATTGGATGGTTCCCGATATGCGGTTGCGTGCCGGGAGTAAATGGGAATGCGACGGGCCGGACCCATGCCGGGCGTCCTTATCGCAGCCGACCCCGCGACTGTAGAACGGTCAGGGTTCGCCATCCGGGAAAGCCGATGCTTCCGGACTGTCCGCATTCGCGGCAGCGGACAGGATCGGCCCAACCGGAAAAGCCACTGGAGTGGCATTACGATCTGCCGGGGCCGGACGCCTCTAAATCTACGAATCGTCCACCTCTTCGTGATGCCCGTCGATTGCGGTCACGCAATCTGGCGCAAAACACTCCGGGAAGGCGAGGCGAACCCGTTCGTCCCATTTGGGGCGTGGCGCCGTGAGCCAGGAGACCTGCCACCCTCAAGGACCCCATATTGATTTTGGGGTTCGCCCAATCCAGGGAGAGATGCTCCCGATGCCAGCACGGAGGTTGTCATGGCTTTATCATCCCGTTCCCGGAACGGCCCGTCTCGCGTTGCCGCGAATGCCGGTTTTCGTGCGCCGGGAATTCTTGTTCTTGCCGGCGCGCGCTGAGCCGGGATCTTTTCATGACATCGATAAAGTCAGGCTGCGTGCTGGTTCTGGGCGGCGCCCGTTCCGGCAAATCCGCTTTCGCCGAGAAACTGGTGACGGCGTCGGGTCTGCGCATGCATTACGTCGCGACCGGAAGGGCGTGGGACGGAGAGATGCAGGCAAGGATTTCCGAGCATCGCGATCGCCGCGGGCCCGATTGGCAGACCCATGAGGAACCGCTTGACCTTGCCTCCTGCCTGAAGGCGATCGATGCGCCCGATAGCATCATTCTGATCGATTGCCTGACGCTCTGGGTCACCAATCTGATGATGGAGCATCGGGATATACAGGCGGAATTTGAACGGCTGGCGGCCTATGTGCCGCAGGCCGAGGCCAAGCTGGTCTTCGTCTCGAACGAGGTCGGGCTTGGCATCGTGCCGGAGAACCGGATGGCGCGCGACTTTCGCGACCATGCCGGCCGGCTGCACCAGATCATTGCGGAGATTTCCGCAGACGTCTATTTTATCGCGGCTGGATTGCCGCTGAAAATGAAGGGTTGATCCATGACCATTGAAAAAGCCGCCCACGGCAAGATCCCGGCCACCGTCATCACCGGCTTTCTCGGTGCCGGCAAGACGACGATGATCCGCAACATCCTGCAGAATGCCGGCGGCCGCCGCATCGCGCTGATCATCAACGAATTCGGCGATCTCGGCGTCGATGGCGACGTCCTGAAGGGCTGCGGCGCCGAAGCCTGCAGCGAGGACGATATTATCGAGCTGACCAATGGCTGCATCTGCTGCACCGTCGCCGACGATTTCATCCCGACGATGACCAAGCTGCTCGAGCGCGAAAACCGCCCGGACCATATCATCATCGAAACGTCCGGTCTGGCGCTGCCACAGCCGCTGATCGCCGCCTTCAACTGGCCGGATATCCGCACGCAGGTGACGGTCGATGGCGTCATCACCGTCGTAGACAGTGCTGCTGTCGCAGCTGGCCGTTTTGCCGACGATCATGACAAGGTCGATGCGCTGCGCGTCAACGACGACAATCTCGATCACGAAAGCCCGATCGAGGAACTGTTCGAAGACCAGCTGACCGCTGCCGACCTGATCATCCTCAACAAGACCGACCTGCTCGATTCGACCGGCCTTGCCTTTGTCCGCAAGGAGGTTGCGTCGCGCACCCACCGCAAGCCGACGATGATCGAAGCCAAGAATGGCGAAGTTTCCGCCGCCGTTCTGCTCGGCCTTGGCGTCGGCACCGAAAGCGACATCGCCAACCGCAAGTCCCATCACGAGATGGAACACGAGGCCGGAGAGGAGCACAGCCATGACGAATTCGACAGCTTCGTCGTCGAACTGGGCTCGATTGCCGATCCGGCGGCTTTCGTCGAAAAGTTGAAGCCGATCGTTGCCGCGCATGACGTGCTGCGCCTGAAGGGTTTTGCCGATATTCCCGGCAAGCCGATGCGCCTGTTGATCCAGGGCGTCGGCACCCGGATCGACCAGTATTTCGACCGCCCCTGGGCTGCCGGCGAAGTGCGCCGCACCCGCCTAGTCGTCATCGGCCTGCACGACATGGATGAAGCGGCCGTTCGC
>Ga0247813_10001226_pt1 | contig 20060 bp, 19 predicted proteins | sample UWRJL169409C1_FD_180719 | JGI IMG/M metagenome (GOLD analysis project Ga0247813, IMG submission 180719) | Plant litter microbial communities from Arlington Agricultural Research Station in Wisconsin, United States - UWRJ-L169-409C-1 | ecosystem: Environmental > Terrestrial > Plant litter >... | reverse complement strand
AGTTGACGCGGATTTGGCGGGCGCCGAGTTCCTTGGAGAAGGTGCGGGTGAGAGCGTCGAGGGCGGACTTGGTGGCGTTGTAAACACCGATGCTGGCGGGTGATTCGTAGCTCACGGTGGAACTGGTGTTGATGATGCTGCCGCCGGCGGGGTTGAAATATTTGAGGGCTTCCTGGGTGGACTGGATGGCGCCGAGGACGTTGATGTTGAAGAGGCGGTGGAAGTGCGCGGCGGTGATCGTGCCGAGCGGGGCGCCTTCGAAAACTCCGGCGTTGTTGACGAGGATGTTGATGGGGCCGAAGGCGCGGGAGGCGTCGGCGAAGAGGCGCTCGACGTCGGCTTGTTGGGAGACGTCGCCGGGGAGGGCGAGGGCGGTGCCGCCGGCAGCGGTGATGGAGGCGACCACGCGGTCGGCGGCTTCGCGGCTGGAGGCGTAGTTGACGACGACTTTGGCGCCGGCAGCGGCGAGGTGGCGGGCGATGGCGGCGCCGATGCCTTTGGAGGCGCCGGTGACGACGGCGACTTTGCCGGCGAGGCGGGTGGAGACGGGAGCGGTGTTGGCGGAGGCGGTGATGGTGGCGTTCATGACGGGTGTGGTTTTCTTTGAGTTGGTTTTTCGAGGAAGGAGGGAGCGGCTTGGCGAACCGGGTGGCTCGTTGGGCATGGCAACACTCTATCGCGAACGGGGCGGGACGTGAACGCCAAGGAGCCGACGATTTCCGCCAAAGCGCGGGGTCCGGCTGAAATCGTCGCATGCGGGCGGGATTTGCGTGTCAGCGGCGGGCGGATCGTGCAGGCATGGGGCGGGACGTTTTTATCCAGCTTATGAATACCGCCGCCGCCTCGACGAACCGCCGTATCGTGATTCTCATGTATCCGCGCGTGCGGGAGCTGGACGTGGCGGGGATCGTCGATGTGTTCTCCTCGGCGAATGCGTTGCTGCCCGAGGAGCGCCGCTACCAAATCGAGCTGATCTCGACGGAGAAGAGTCCGGAGTTGAGCGGCATGTTCGGGCTCTCGCTGCGCAGCGGCCCTCACTATTCGAAGTTGAAGGGCGTGGCGGACACGCTGCTGGTGCCGGGCGGCATCGGCATTGAGGCGGGGCAGAACAATGCGGCGCTGTTGAAGTGGCTGCGCAAGCAGGCGGGGGTGACCCGGCGGGTGGGTTCGGTGTGCGTGGGGGCGTTTTTGCTGGCGGAGGCGGGGCTGCTCGACGGGCGGCGCGCGACGACGCACTGGGCTTATGCGAAGCAACTGGCGGAGCAGTTTCCCGCAGTGAAGGTGGATCCGGATCCGATCTGGGTGAAGGATGGGAATCTTTACTGCGCGGCGGGTGCGACGTCGGGTATCGACCTGTGTCTCGCGCTGCTCGAAGAGGACCACGGGCGGAAGGTCGCGCTCGAGGTGGCGCGGATGCTGGTGGTGTTTTTATGCCGGCCGGGAAATCAGGCGCAGTTCAGCGTGTCCTTGCAGGAGCAGACGACGGAGAGCCGTCCGCTGCGGGATTTGCAGATCTGGATGCTGGATAATCTCGGGCATGATCTGTCGGTGCCGGTGCTCGCGGCGCGGGCGGCGATGAGCGAGCGGAATTTCCAGCGGGTGTTTACGCGCGAGCTGGGCAAGTCGCCGGCGCATTACGTGGAGGAGATCCGCATCGAGGCGGTGCGGCGGAAGCTGGAGCGGAGCATGCAGGGCATGGGCGAGATCGCGACGGCGTGCGGTTTTAACAGCGCGGATGTGATGGCGCGGAGTTTTATGCGTCAGTTGAAGACGACGCCGGCGGAGTATCGCGCACGGTTCCGGTCGTCGGGGATTTGAGCGTGATGTGGCGGCGGTGAGGAAGGCGATTTTTGACCACAGATTACACAGATGGGCACAGATGATTAAGACAGGGATGCCCGAGGGTGTTCTATCTGCGAAATCTGCGGTTAAAACGGTTGGGAGAGTAGGTGGAGTTTTTGACCGCAGATTACGCAGGTGAGCGCAGATGATAAGGCAGAGATTCCTGTGAGTCTTCTATCTGTGAGCATCGGTGTGATCTGTGGTTGAAATGGTTTTGGCGGAAATCGTCGGGGGGTTGGCGTGGCGGGGTCGGCGGGTGGGCGATAAACTGAGGGCGCCATGAAGACACTTACCACGACACGCACGCAGGCCGTGCGTCCTTTGCTCTGGAACACGCATCACGATCAGCCGGAGAACCGGCGGGTCGCGGTCGTCGCGCTGCTGAACGCGCAACTCGCGGATGTCATCGACCTCGGGCTGCAGGCAAAGCAGGCGCATTGGAATGTGAAGGGGCCGCAGTTCGCGGCGTTGCACGCGCTCTTCGATGAGGTGCGGGAGACGCTTGACGGACTCGGGGACGAACTGGCGGAGCGTGCGGTTCAGCTCGGCGGCGTCGCGCGGGGCACCGTGCAGGTGCTCGCGAAGGAATCGCGGCTTGAGGCGTATCCGCTGGAGGCGCTGGCGGGGGCGGACCACGTGTGGGCGTTGGCAGCGGCGCTGGCGCGCACAGCGCAGACGACACGCGAGGCGATCCGCGCGGCGGAGCAGGCGGGCGATGCGGTCACGGTGGACGTGTTCACCGATGTGACGCGCGGCCTCGACGCGTTGTTGTGGAAGGTCGAAGCGCACGTGGCGCTGGAACCGCGTTGGGAGCCGGCGGGCGGCTAAAGTAGTTTAAAATAAAACTATGATCGGAAAGGAGGACGGACCTCCGGGTCCGGTTCAGTCAGCCCGGCCCTAGCTCACTGGGACGGACCGGGAGGTCCGTCCTCCTCGCAGCGGACTATCGGCGATGACTTTATTTAAAATGCCATAAACCCGTTAGGCGGCGAAACCGCCGTCGATGGTGAGGCTGGCGCCGGTGACGTAGCCGCCGTCGGGGCCGGCGAGGTAGGAGACGAGGCCGGCAACTTCTTCGCCGCGACCGTAGCGGCCGAGGGCCATGATCTTCTTGAGGCCGTCGGCGAAGGCGCCGGTGGCGGGGTTCATGTCGGTGGCCACCGGGCCGGGCTGCACGTTGTTCACGGTGATGCCGCGGGGGCCGAGGTCGCGGGCCAGACCGCGGGTGAAGCCGGCGACGGCGGCCTTGCTCAGCGCGTAAACGGAGCCGCCGGCGAAGGGCATGTAGTCGGCGTTGACGCTGCCGATGTTGATGATGCGTCCGCCTTGGGGCAGGTGGATGGCGGCGGCCTGGGAGGCGACGAAGACGGCGCGCACGTTGACGGCGATGGTGCGGTCGAAGTCTTCCAGGGAGAACTGGTCGATCGGGGCGATGGTGAGCACGCCGGCGTTGTTCACGAGGATGTCGAGGCGGCCGAGCTTGGAGACGGTCTCGGCGACGGCGGCTTTCACGGCTTCGGGGTCGGCGCTGTCGGCACGAATGGCGAGGGCGCGTCCGCCGGCGGCTTCGATCGAGCGGACGACCTCGGCGGCCTTGTCAGGCGAACTGGTGTAGGTGATGGCGACGGCGGCGCCGTCGGAGGCGAGGCGTTGCGCGATGGCGGCGCCGAGTCCGCGCGAGCCGCCGGTGACGAGGGCGACTTTGGCGGTGAGTTTTTGGGCGGAGGACGAGGCGGCGGTGGCGAGGGAGCTCATGATGTTTTAGGTGGCGGTTGGTTAAAGACGGTTTGTTTTGTAACGATTGGTATGAAAGTGCGGCGGCGAGGCTGGGTCAACTGTTTTTATACCGAAAGGTATTAATTTATTTGAAAGCGAGGTTTCGAGAGCTAGTTTGCAGGCATGAAATCAGAAAATCCTCCTGCTGAGCCGGTGCCCGCCACGGTGGGGCGTCCGCGGGCGTTTGATGTCGATCAGGCGCTGGCGCAGGCGTTGGAGGTGTTCTGGCGCAAGGGTTACGAAGGGACGTCGCTCTCCGAGCTGACGGAGGCGATGGGGATCAACCGGCCGAGTCTTTACGCGGCATTTGGGAACAAGGAGGCGTTGTTCCGGCAGGCGCTGGATCTTTATGAGCGGGAGCGCGCGCCGGCGGCGGCGGCGGCGCTGGCGGAGACGGCGGGACGCGTCGCCATCGAGCGTTTGCTACACGTGATCATTGATTCGCAGACGGATCCGAAGACGCCGCCGGGGTGTCTGGTGGTGCAGGGGGCGCTGCCGAGCGGGGCGAAGTCCGAGCCGGTGGCCGACGAGTTGGTGGCGCGGCGGGCGGCGACGCAGGGGGCGATCTTGAAGCGTTTGCAGCGCGCGCAGGCGGACGGCGAGTTGCCGGAAGGGGCGACGCCGGCGGATCTGGCGCGGTATTTGTTTACGGTGATCGAAGGTCTCGCGGCGCAGGCCCGCGACGGGGCGAGTCGTGAGCAGTTGCGGCGGGTGGCTGCGCTGGCGTTGCGCGTGTGGCCGGAATGAGCTCCCTTGAGCTCCTGACAGAGGGATGTCAGTCGGGGGTGTTAGGCTGGATGCATGACACTCCAACTTTCTCCGCTTTTGGACTCCTTTGTCGCCGCCACGAACGGCCATGACGCGGACGCGCTGACGGCGTGTTTTGCGACGGACGGGATCGTGCATGACGAGGGCGTGACGCATCGCGGGCATGTGGCGATCCACGCGTGGTTTGAGGAGGTTGTGGAAAAATATCGTTTCCGGATCGAAGTGACCGGAGTGGAAACGGTGAACGACGAGACAGTCCTGGCGACGCGGGTGACGGGGGAGTTTCCGGGCAGTCCGATTGAGCTGCGTTATTGCCTGAATATCGGGGACGGGAAGATTCGCGGGCTGAGCATCGGGGACTAGGGCCGGAGAACCGGCGGCAGGTGAGGGGGGCCGATGCGCCCCTTATTTCGAGGCTTCGTGTTCGCCGTAGGCCTGAAGCATCAGGTCGAGTTTTTCGCGAGACAGGTAGATCTGTTTGATGGAATCTATTTTCTTATATTGCCGGCCGAAGTCATCCCAGGCCGCCGAACGATAGGCTTTCTCCAGGTAGGCGTGGCGGACCTGGTCATCGTCGGGGTATTTTTTGAGGTAGGCGTCGTAGGATTTTTTGACGAGAGCCCAGACTTTGGGGTCGGTCCACAAGCGGGGCTGATCGGCTTCGGGGTAATCGCCCAGGTATTGCTCCATGGCAAACGCCAGCACGAGCGGCACGCGGCCCGACCAGGCGGAGTTTTCGGTGCATTCCACGCCGAAGCGCAGCATTTCCTCGTGGGAGCCGTGCCAGCGGGGGCGCAGGTAGTGGAGCTTGGCGTAGCAGGCTTCTTCCGAGGCGGGATTGAGTTCCATCGCACGGTTAAACCAAAGCTCCATGCGCTCGCGTCCGCGGGCCTGCCCGAGTTCGACGGTGATCATGCTGCACGCGGCGCGGCCGGTCGGCTGAAGGGCCCAGGAGCGCTCCAGCAGTTTTTCCGCCGCATCCAAGTGCTGGGTAAATCCCGTCCATCCTGCCTGCGTGACCTCGTAGGCCCAGGAGTTACTGCGGCGGGCCCAGGCGAGTTGTATTTCCAGCTGGCCCAGCAACCGCAGCATCAGGGCGCGCTCGGGCCGGTGGAGTTCGATCGCGGCTTGCAAGCGCGGCGCGCGATTGAAGGTCACGGGCTCGGGTTCGGCGGCGCGGCTCCATTGGAAAAAAGCTTCGATGCCGGCTGAGATCACTTCGTCGGGCACGGTCGGGTCGGCCACGGCCTTGAGAATGGATTCGAAGGCTTCGGCTTGCAGGCTGAAGCAGCGCTTACGTTTGCCGGCATCCGTGAGGTCATAGGTATGGATCGCATTGCGGTGCGCGGCGAGGAACTGGAGCACCGGGCCGTAGGAGCTGCGCTTGAGGGCTTCATACGCGTCGGCGTAGGTGGCATACGGGTAAGGCTGGGAGGACCGTCTCCGCATATACAAGGCGGACAAATAACGGAAATAGGGGTCGTCGCATTTCGCTTCGTCCAGCTTGGCGAACGCTTTTAATAAAACAGGCGAGAGCGTGGGTTCGTGGAGGTAAACATTGTAAGTATCGGTCTCGATCAACTGACGCATGGCGGAATCCCACTTGGGGTTCTTTTTCCCGTGCTGCTCGTATTCGTCGAGGAAGTAGCGGAGGCGTTCCGGATAGAAGGCCTTCACTTCGGCGCGAAGGGGCGGGGTTTCCTTGCGGCATCCGGGCAGCAGCAGTGCGCCGGCCAGAACTCCCACGAGGGCGGTAAGGTGGACGAGCAATCGGGAGAGTTTCATGCGGGGGAGGGTTTTGGCGAATCAGCCGAGGATCGGCTGGGGGGCGCGGCCTTCGTCGATGTCGTGCATGTCCACGTAGGTCTGCACGTCGGCGCGGTGGGGGATGCCGGCGGCGGCTTTTTCGGCGGTCACTCCGGGAGTGCCGCTGTCGCGCCAGCCGCGCTTCAACAGGAAGAGATTCCACACGAAGACTTGCTCGACGTTGAGCGGCTGGCGTCCGGCGAAAAGATCGTCGAAAATCTCCTCGGTGGTGCCGCCTTGGAGCGTGCGGGTGCGGACGGTTTCGTAGTCGAGTCCCCAGAAGCGGCAGCAGCGGGCGTCGAAGCTGGTGGCATCGGCGAAACCGAGGTGGCTGACGTAGTCGGCGGGTAACCGGCCGGCGGCGTGGAGGCGGATCTTGTCCACCATGCGGGCGAAGTAAACGACGCCGCGGGTTTTGAGGTGATCGCTGACGGGGAAGGCGGTGGTGGGCATGGTGTGGAGGGAAGTAGCGAGTGGTGAGTAGCGGGTAGCGAGTAGAAGGAAAGTCTCGGATGGGTGGTGTCGATACGCGTGAGAGAACGAGGAGAAGGGGGCGCGCGATGGTTGGGTCAGGGCGTGGCGGGGGCGGTGGCTTGGAGGCGGCTGCGGACGAAGTGGACGTGGCTGCGGAGGAGATAGAAGCGGTCGCCGAAGGAGGCGGGGACTTTGAGGCGGTTGACGGAGGCTTCGATTTCGTCGAGTTGCGCGAGGAGTTCGCGCGTGCGTTCGGGGGTGAGCGGCTGGTTGGTCTCGCGTTCGAGGCGCTGGAGCGGGCGGTAGCAGCGGTAGAACTTGAGGAGAATGCGGAAGCGGTAGGCGAGCGGGAGGAGGCGGATGGCCGGGATGATCACCAAGAGCAAGGGCACCACGGCGACAAGCAGGCGGTTGAGGAGGCTTGCGACCCAGAAGGAGCCGATCACGCGATAGAGCCAGCTGCGGCCGGATTTGTAGTAACGTTGCGCGTCGTCGCTGAGGGTGAACTCGCGATCGATGGGGGCGGGGAATTCTCCCCGGTCCTGGAACAGGCCGGCTTTGCCGTGAACGTCTTTGGCGACGTCGAGCAGGAGGTCGGAGAGGGCGGAGTGGAGGCCTTCACGGGCGACGAGTTCAACGGTGGGTCCGACGAGGGTGACATCCTGTGCGGGGAGGTTTTTCCCGAGATCGAGGGAGCCTTGCGGGAGAATGACTTTGTTGAGGAAGGCGTTGCGGCGGATGTAGGCGTCGGCCTGCGTGAACGTGAACAGGCGGATGTCGGAGGAGCGAGTGAGGTCGCGGAGGGTTTGGACCGAGGCGGAGTCGCCCATGAGGAACACGGCGTCGAGCTGGCCAGCGAGGAGGGCCTGGGCGGCGGCGGCGGAGTCGAGATCGACAAAAGTCGTGGGGGCGCCGGTGATGCCGTTGGCCTGAAGCAGGGTGAGGGCGAGGGCGCGGGTGCCGCTGCCGGTGGCACCGACCGCGATGCGACGGCCGGAGAGTTGCGAGAGGAGGGTGAGCGGGGCGGGGTTGCGGTAATAGACCCAGAGCGGCTGGTAGGCGACGCTGCCGAGCGACACGAGGCCGTCCACATTTTGGTCTTTGGCGATGCCGCCGGAGATAAAACCGATGTCCACGCCGGCGGTGGTGGATTGCAGGCGCTGGAGGTTGTCGAAGGAACCGCTGGACGGGCGGATTTCGAGGGTGACGTCGTGTTTGGCGAGGGCCTTTTGGTAGGCGAGCGCCCAACGCTGAAAGGAGCTGCCCTCGGGGCCGCTCGTGATGACGAGGGTGTGCGGCGGGGCGGAGCGGACGACCCAGAGGATGGCGAGGGCGCAGAGCACCGAGATGGCCACGGCGACGACGGAGGCGAGCCCGGGGGTGAAGCCGAAGTTGTCGATGAGTGTGGAGACGAGGGGGAACCGTTTGCGGGCTTTGGGTGTGTCCATGGAGGGAGGCGGCGACGGCGGAGCGTGCGAAGATTGAGGACTGTTGCAACGATGGGCGCGGGGAGGCGGACGGGGCGCGATGGCGAGGCGGAGGCGGAGACGGAGACGGCAGTTACACAGAGGGCACGAGAGGTGGCATGGCTGTGGCCTACGTAGCTTTAGCGAAGCAGGCAGGATGACGGAGGGCGGAGTTGGGGAACCGCTAATTTCCGCTAATGAGCGCTAATTTTTCGGAGGGAGGCAGAAAAATGGGGGCAGAAAAATGACGGAGGGGGGGTGGAAGTTACACAGAGGGCACGAGAGGTGGCGCAGCAGTGGACTGTGTAGCTTTAGCGAAGCGGGCAGGGCACGGAGGATCGGGAGGGCTCGGAGACGGAGGGTCGGAGGACGGAACAGCCTCCTTACGTCAGCTGCTACGGGGGCAGGCGGATGGGGGCTCAGCACAGACAGGAATGCCTGTGCCGCTGGGGATCGGAAGAAACGACGTCCGTCGTTCCGCTACGAGGCCGAGTGAATCAACTGGCGGAAAGCAGGCTGAGGAGGTCGTCGGGGTGGGTTTTCTCGCGCTCGGTGCGGAGGTATTTTTGGCCGTGCGTGGAGAAGACGATGAGTTTCACGGGTTGTCCGTCGGCGGTGTTGACGAAGAATTCATCGGTGCCGGCTTCGATGGCGGCGATGGCGGCGGCTTGGGAGAGGGACCAGCGCTTTTTGTCGGCACCGAGTCCGGCGATGGAGTCGATGCGTTCGAGCGGGTCGTGGCTGTAGGCGCGGATGACAGTGAGAACAGCGCGGCGGCGATAGGGTCGGGCCATGGGTGAGGGAGAGTGTTTTTAAAGGGAGGTTACGCTGTGCAGCTCGCGACCCTAATAACGCAGCGGGGGATTAGCGACTGCTTAGAAACGGGCGGGCGCGAGGGGGGGGGCACCGTGAAACGGCGGACGGAGTTTTTAACCACGAGACACATGAAAGGGCCGGGGCGCGGAAATGCGGGGAACCGGCGTGAACAGCAGAGAAAGCGCGGTGGCTGGTAAAACCAAAGTGTAACCTAATAGGTTACACTTTGGTTTGAGTTGAGGGGTGGGAAGCGAAAGTGGAGTGTAACTTATTGGGTTACAGTTTGAGCGGGTGGGCGCATGAACACTTCGTGCGTCAGGTCGTCGGGGGTGGAGTAGCGTCTGTCTTTTCCCGCGGAGCGTATGAGCAGGCTCTCCGTCGCGGTTTTTTTGAAAACGAGCGGCTTGCCCCAGCCGTCTATGAATTGGCCGGTTTTGGATTGTTCCTGATCCAGTGTGTAGAAGTTCAGTTTGCGCGGGTTATCTCCGGTGAGGATTTGCACGAGCAGGGAGTTGTCGGTTTCGGAGGGGAACTGGCCGTATTCTTGGTGATAGAGGCAGAGCCCGGTGGCTGCCTCGCCTATAGCACTCTGAGTGAGACTGGTTTCTTTGGAGGGGCCGCAGAACGGGACTGTAGGTATAATAATGCTGAGCACCAAGCCGACGAGAACGAGACCGCCGAGGATTTTAAGGAGTAGTTTCATGGCATGGGGTGGTGCCGGAGAGCTGGGTCAGTTTTGTTGGAATGGATGTAGAAGACGAGCTCGGGATGTGTCGGTGGAAGGATGGAGGGGGCGCGACGGGGTGCTGCGGCTACTTTTCGGCACAGGGGCGCGGCTCGTCCTTCGCTTAGGGCTTCGGCAGTCAGGCGCTGAGGGCGCCGTCTTCGCGGAAGGCGGTGCTTTGGCGGTCGGCGGACGGGTCGTAGTCGGGGAGCCAGGCGCCTTCGGCGCGGAGACGTTTGCGGAGGCGGGTGACGTCGAGGGCGTGGACGTCGGCGTCGTCGCGGCGGGAGCTGAGCGCGGCGGCGATGCCGGCGGCTTCGCCCATGCCGAGGCAGACGGGCATGACGCGCACGCTGCCTTGCACGGGGCGGTCGCAGGAGATGGAACGGCCGGCCACGAGGACGTTGCGCAGTCCGCGCGGCGTGAGGCAGCGGTAGGGAATGCCGTGCGATTCGCCGGGCTGGTAATGCATGGCGGACGTCGAGAGGCAGTCGGCGCGTTTTTGGGTGTGCTCGGCGGCTTCCTTCAGCGAATGGTGCAGGTCGATGAAGTAGGCGTTGCGGCAGATCTCGTCGGGGAAACTGCGGCGGTCGATGTAGTCGTCGAGCGAGAGAACGTAGTCGCCGGTGATGCGGCGGGTTTCGCGGACGCCGACGACGCTGCCGGTTGCGACGAGGTGGGCGCGGCCGAAGGCGTCGGGGCAGAATTCGGCGAAGGCGTCGCGGAACTGGGCGGCGAGCTGGCGGCCTTGGGCGAGGGCGCGGGAGACGGTGGCGGGGTCGGTGTTGTCCACGTTCCAGAGGTGGCCGGCGTTGACGCCGAGGGTGTTCGGGCCGACGAGATTGCAGAAGACGTGGGCGTCGGTGATGAGCGGGAAACGGCCGGAGTTGATGATGTCGTAGATGGGCGTCTGCGGGTGGTTGCCCATGAGGCGGCGTCCGTTGGCGTAGGCGTCGCGGAAGACGGCCTCGTCGATGTTGCCGAGGATGAAACAATGCGTGGCGGGCATGAGATCGCCGGTGGCGTCGCCCTTCTGGAACGCGGCGCCGGCCCAGGCGCAGAGATCGGCGTCGCCGGTGCAGTCGACAAACACGCGGGCGCGGAGGCGGGTGAGACCGCGTTTGTTGGTGACGATGACGGAGCGCACGTGGCCTGCGTCGTGTTCGACGGCGCTGAGCATCGTGTGGAAACGCACCTCGGCGCCGTGTTCGGCGAGGAGGGTGTCGTAGGTGCGTTTGAGGAGTTCGGCGTCGATGGGCACCCAGTCGAGTTGCGCGGGCGAGACGTGCGGCTGCCGTTGTTTGCAGCGGTTGAGGACGGTCTCGGCGAGGCCGCGGTGGATGAGGCGCTTTTTGTCGGAGAAGGGGCACCATACGGGGACGAGCGCGGAGGTGCCGCTGCCGCCGAGCATGCCGGAGGATTCGACGAGGAGCGTGCGCGCGCCTTCGCGGGCCGAAGCGGCGGCGGCGGCGCAACCGGCGGGGCCTCCGCCGATGACGATGACGTCGTAGGTTTCGGTGCAGGCGAGGGGCAGGGTGGCGGTTTCCATGAAGGAAAGGAGTAGGCGCGGGGGGCGGGGGGAGGGCGATTTTAAGGGGTTGCCCGAGTATCCTATAAACTTACCGTTTGTTGGCATGAACAAGCGCGCGGGTGTCCGTGAATCGGGCGGGAAGAACGCGGTGAAGCCGGTGGGCGGCGAATGCAGTCTGCATGACTGGATGAACCTGCGGTCTGAGCTGCTGTTCATCGTGGACAGTGCGATCCCGGCGGGGGACGGGGACCGGTCGGGCGGGCGCGAGCGGGAGTTCAGCGCGTGGCTGGTGCGGCGCGGGTGGGCGCGGATCGAGTCGGACGGGGAGAAGGCCGAGGCGCGGGCCGGCGAGTGGTTGATCTGCTCGGGGCGGAGTGTGACGCAGCGGTTTTCGCCGGATGCGCATCTGCTGGCGATGCGCGTGAGCCAGAGCTGGCCCGACGGGTCGCCGTTGTTGGCGGGCGGAGCGGTGACGGTGTTAAAGGCGGCGAAGCATCCGGCGTTGGAACGCAACGCGCGGCGGTTGCAGGGGCTGGTCGAGAGGCTGCGCTGGGCGGGCGAAAAGGAGGGCGATCCGCGCGCGGTGTTCCAGTGGCGGACGCGGATGGATTTTCGGACGTATGCGGCGTATCAGCGTCATTTGCAGGCGTGGCTGCTGGCGCTGGTGGACGGGATGGAGGCGAAGGGGCGGCGGGTGTGGGTGCCGGAGAGCGGCGACCCGCGCGTGGCGAAGGCGTGTCAGTTGCTGGACGTGTTGGCGGCGGGCGAGGCGTATCCGGAGGCCGCGCTGGTGGCGGCGAGCGGGCTGACGATCGGGAGGCTCAACCAAGTGTTTGCGCGGGCCTACGGGGTGACGACGCACGCGTATTGGGAGCGGGGGCGGCTGGAGCGGGCGCGGGTGGCGCTGGAAGGCGAGGGCGCAACGGTGAAGCAGATCGCGTTTGAGGCGGGGTTTTCCCAGCTCTCGCATTTTTCGCGGTGGTTCAAGCAGCGGGCGGGGGCTTCGCCGCGGGCGTATCGGCAGCGGAGCGGGGCGCCGGACGGCTGATACGGCGGGGTCGGATTTTTATTTGAGCAACCCGGGCAGCTCGGCGGGCAGGACGAAGGGGCAGCCGAGGGCGAGCAGGTGGTCGACGATGCGGACGAACTCGGCGAAGACCGTGTCGTCCCAGCTCATCGGGTGGCCTTGAAGCACGAGGTAGCGGGGATGGGTCGGGGCGACGGTGGCGAGGGCGGCGACGAAGGCGTCGTAGTTGGGCTTGTGGACGGGGGCCTCGAGGTTGACGGGGCCGGGGGAGACGGCGGCGAATTTGCCGGCGGTGGCGGCGAGGGCGGGATCGACGTAGAGCCAGACGCGGATGTCGGGCAGGGTGGCGAGGACACCGGCGGTGGTGGCGTCGATGGCGTTGAAGGGGGCGCCGAAGGTTTGGAAGGTGAGACCGAGTTTGTCTTTGGCGAGTTGTTGGGCGCGCACGAGGTGGTCGTGCTGGTGGGCGCGGTCGGTTTTGGAGAATTCGCAGTAAGTGACGCCGGCTTCGTCCCAGCGGCGGTGATCGTAGCCGTGGTGCCAGAGTTCGATGAGGCCGGTGTCGATCAGGCGGCGCAGGCCGGCGAGGTAGTCGGGCTGGTCGGCGTCGAGGGAGTTGCAGATGAGGCCGATGGAGAGTTTGAGGCGGCGTTGGGCGGAGAAATCGGCGATGCGTTGCCAGCGGTCGGGGACGCGGCCGTCGGTGGCGAACATATCGTCGAGCTTGAGGACGACGAAGGGCGGAGGAGCGGGGGCGAAAGGAGACGGGAGGGGCATCGGTGGAGGGGGGGAAGGCGTTGAGTTCACCAAAATAGAAGTGCGAGGCGAGGAAGGAGAGAGCGGCGAGGCACAGAGGAAGGTTGCATTTATCCGGGCGGACTTTGGGGTGGTTGGCTTTCTTACATCTATGTCTTCTGAAAACTCCCTCGAAACAGTCGATCAGCGCGTCAGCTACGGCATCGCCATGAACATGGGCGCCAACATCGCCCGCCAGGGTGGCGTGGAAATCGACCTCGCCGCATTTGTCATCGGCCTCCAGGACGGCTTGAGCGGCGCGAAATCGCGCATCGCCGAGAAGGACCTGCGCGCCGCGTTTGAAACCGCGCAGGAACGCGCCGAGGCGGTCGCCGCCGCAGGTGCGGCGAAGCAGGCCGAGGCGGGTCAGAAGTTTCTCGAGGAAAACAAGGCGCGCGCGGGCGTCGTGACGACTCCCACGGGCTTGCAATACGAGGTGTTGCGCGCGGGCACGGGCGCGAAGCCCACGAAGGACCAGAGCGTCGAGGTTCACTACCACGGCACGCTTGTCGACGGCACGGTGTTCGACAGCTCGGTGCAGCGCGGCGAGCCGATTTCGTTTCCGGTCACGGGTGTCATCCCCGGCTGGGTCGAGGCTCTGCAACTGATGCCGGTCGGCTCCAAGTGGAAGCTGACGATCCCGGCGGACCTCGCTTACGGCAACCGCGCGCAGGGTGCGATTCCGGCGGGCTCGGTGCTGGTGTTCGAGGTGGAGCTGATCTCGGTCAAGTAAGGGGAGGGAGCGGAAGCCGCGCGTCGCGCGGCTTCCGCTCAAATCCTAAATGCTAAGCGGCTAAATTCTAAATCGGAGTCGGAGGGCGGAGTCGGAGTCCTTGAGTTTACGCTCAAGGCTACGGGAGGACGCGGGGAATGCGGTGTGCTCACCGATACTCGATCCACTCGGGGGATGAGTATTGTTCAGTGAGGCCGTCGTGTTCGCCTTCGGCGAAATCGGGCCAGGGCGTGGAGAGCGCTTCGGCGGCCAGGGTCGCGGCGAGGCGCGTGGTGAAATTTTCCTCGAAGGCGTTCCAGTCCAAGGTCGGGGCGAGCGTGGCTTTGGCGATGCTGCCTTGGAAGAGCAGGCCGTGCTTGGTGCGTTTCTGCGCGGCGCCGGCGATTTTTTGGCCGGTGTCGGCGTGGAGGACGTCGTAGAGTTCGGGACGGATGAAGCAAACGGACGGCCCCTTCGGGGCGGCGGAAGCGGGGAGCGGAGCGTCTAGAGCTGAGAGATCGGAGTCGGAGTCGGCGAGGTCGCAGGCGGAGTCGCAGCGTTCTTTGAGGATGACGGGCTGGCCTTGGTCGCGGAGGGCGGCGACGAGGTCGGCATGGACCTGGCGGTAACTCTCGGTGGCGCGGGCGTCGTAGAGCGGGTGTCCGCGCGGGATGACGAGGGCAAAGGTCCAGTCGTCGCGGTGATCGACGATGCCGCCGCCGGTGGCGCGGCGGGTGAGATCGAGGTGTTCATCGGGCGCGAGCGCGGCGAGTTGTTCGCGGACGTAGGCGATTTTCTGGCTGAAGCCGAAGGTGAAGGCGGGGGCGCGCCAGTCGTAGTGACGGAAGCGGGCGCGGGTCGGCTCGGGGTAGCGTTGTAGCAGGAGAAAATCCGCCGCCATGTTTTCGGCGGCGCCGGCGGTGCGGTGCGGGAGGAGATCGAGCTGCATGAGGCGGGGCGGCGGGAAGTCTGGAGCTGAGAGTCTAGAGGCTAGAGTCGGACTACCAGGCAGTTTTTCGAGCTCTGGACGCTTAGCTCCCGACTAGGCTGCGAAATACCACGCGCGATACGCGGGGGGGATGATGAACTGGTCGAGCTGGGCCTCGAATGTTTCGATGGGCGTTTTGAGCACGCCGGCGAGGGGTTTCAGATCGAGGGCGAGGTTGGCCTGGCGCTTCGAGGCAGCGCGGGGGTCGTCGGCGCGGGTGATGGCGGTGAGCGGGGCGGCGGTGTCGCTCAACTTGAAATGCGCGCGGATGCGGCGGGCGAGTTCGTGGCGCGAGAGGGTGTCGGCGCCGGCCCAGTGAAACACGCCGCGGGCGTTGTTGCGTTCGAGGAGTTCGACGATGACTTCGGCGAGGTTCGAGGCGGTGCAGGGCTGGCGGAACTCGTCGGTGTAAACCTTGGGGGCTTTGCCGGCGGACCAGTCGGCGAAGAGGCGTTCGTGCAGGCTGCGTTTGCCGGTGAGGCTGTTGCCGGTGAGGAGCGGGGCGCGGAGGGTGATGGCGAAATCGGGCGCGGCGGTGTGGACGAGGCGTTCGCTTTCCACCTTCTGGCGGGCGTAGAGGTTGATCGGGTTCACCGGACTTTTCACGGTGTAGGCGTCGGGGCGCGTGCCGTCGAAGACCTGCTCGGAAGAGAGGTGGATGAAGCGCGCGCTGAGGTGGTTGGCGAGGCGGGCGAGGAGCGCGGGGACCGCGACGTTGAGCGTCTGCGCGTGAGCGGGATCGGCGTCGCACTGGGCGGGCTCGGAGACGGCGGCGCAGTTGACGATGGCGTCGGGAAACAGTTCGAGGACGGTCGAAGTCAGGGCGGCGTCGTTGGTGAGATCGACGGCGCGTTGCGCGGCCAGGCCGGGGATGGGTCCGCCGGAGTAAGTGCCGGTGAGACCGGTGACGTGGTGGCCGCGGCGGGAGGCGGATTGGGCGAAGGCGCTGCCGACGAGGCCGGAGGCTCCGGTGAGGAGAATTTTCATGGGCGAGGGGCGGGGCGTCAGATCGACGCGGAAAAATCAGGAAGAGAGGGAGGCTTTGCGCGTGCGGGCAGGTTTGCCCGCGGGGCGGGTGCGTCCGTCGAGCAGGGCGCGCACGGTGTGGAGCAGCGAGCTGAGGGCGTAGGGTTTGGCGAGGGACGTCTGGGCCTCGCGGGGCAGCCAGGGGAGGGGGGCGGCGGGCACGCTGTCGGTGGCAACGACGCGCAGGTTGGGATGCGCCTCGTGCAGCGGGCGGACAAACTTTTGGGCGTCGAAGTGCTGGAGATTGCAGATGAGCAGGTCGATGGGGAGTTTGTGGCGGCGGGCGAGTTGGAGGGCTTTCGCAGGGGAACTGCTGGCGAGGACGGTGTAGCCGTCGGTGGTGAGAATGCCGGCGACCATCTTGCCGACGACCGGATCGGCTTCGGTGATGAGAATCGTTTCGCGTCCGCTGGTGGAGGGAAGGGGTCCGAGGGACGTGGGCACGGGGGAGGCGGGGGCGTTGGCCTCGGGGATGAGGATCTCGAACGTGGAGCCGACGCCGGGAGCGCTGCGCACGCTGATGTAGCCGCCGCTTTGTTGAACGACGCCGTAAACCAACGCGAGGCCGAGGCCGGTGCCCTGGCCGTGTTCCTTGGTGGTGAAGAACGGCTCGAAGAGATGGGCCTGGGTCTGCTCGTCCATGCCGCGGCCGTTGTCCTGCACGCAGAGTTGCACGTAACGGCCGGGCGGGGTGTCGCCGACGCGCGAATGGAAGCGGGCGCCGATCTCGCGGTTGGCCGTGGTGATGGCGACGGCGCCGCCGGGCGAGAGGGCGTCGCGGGCGTTGAGCGTGAGGTTGAGGAGGACCTGCTGAAGCTGCGACGGATCGACCAGCACGTGGTCGGACGTCGAGTCGAGGGCGATGGAGATGGCTTTGCCGGGGCCGAGGAGCTTGGCGAAGATGCCGACGTTGTCGCGGACGAGCTGGTTGAGGCTCACGACGCGCGGGTCCATGGTCTGGCGGCGGCTGAAGGCGAGCAACTGGCGCACGAGGCCGGCGGCCTGGATGCCGGCGCGGTGGATCTCGCCGATCTCGCGGGTGGCGTCTTTGCGGATGGACGGTTTGCCGCTGAGGATCTCGCAGTAGCCGTTGATGACGGAGAGGAGATTGTTGAAGTCGTGGGCGACACCGCCGGCGAGGCGGTTGACGGCCTCCAGGCGCTGCGAATGGATGAGCGCGTCCTGGAGCGTGCGCTTGGCGGTCATGTCGCGGTAGGTGATGGCGACGTGGCTGATGTTGCCACGCGGGCCGGCGACGAGGCTGAAGGTCCACGTGCAGTAGAGACGGGTGTCGTCGCGGCGGGTGAGATAGCCCTCGCCGGTGAAGGTGCGGCCCAGCGTGGCTTTGGTGCGCCAGCGACGCAGGTCGGCGAGATGGCGGCTGTCGGTGTGCAGGAAGCCGTGGGGGCGCTTGCGCAGCTCGGCGGCGGACCAGCCGGTCATGGTGCAGATGCTCGTATTAAGATAAGCGATACGAAACCCGCCGCGTTCCCAGCGGCCGTCGGCAATGATCACGCCCTCGCCGAGGGTATCCAGCGCCGCGGCCAGTAAGCGGTCGGACGGCCGGGCGGGGGCGCGGGTGGAGCGGAAGGCGCGCGGGGCGGAGGTTTTTTTGGAGTAAGGCACGACGGCGGAGTGGATCAGGGAGCGAGGCGTTCGATGGTCCAGGAGCCGGAGGCTTCGCGGCGGTAGCGCAGGCGGTCGTGCAGGCGGCTGCGGCGGCCTTGCCAGAATTCGACGGTTTCGGGGGCGAGACGGTAGCCGCCCCACGCGGGCGGCAGCGGGACCTCGACGCCCGCGTATTTTTTATCGAGCGCCTTCATGGCGTCTTCGAGGACGGAGCGGCCGGTGATGACGGCGCTCTGTTGCGAGACCCAGGCACCGAGCTGGCTGGCGCGAGGGCGGCTGTGGAAATACGCGGCGCTTTCCTCGCGGGTGATCTTGGCGAGCGCGCCCTCGATGATGACCTGGCGCTCGAGGGCGATCCACGGAAGCAGGAGGCTGGCGCGGGGGTTTTCGGCGAGTTCGCGACCCTTGCGGCTCTCGTAGTTGGTGTAGAATACGAAGCCGCGGCCATCGACGCCCTTGAGCAACACGGTGCGGGCGGAGGGGCGGCCGTCGCGCGTGGCCGTCGCGAGGGTCATGGCGTTGGGCTCGTTGAGCTTGGCGGCCTCGGCCTCCTGGAACCACTTGTCGAACTGGCGGAACGGATCGCGCGCGAGGTCCTTTTCGAGGAGGCCGGAGAGGCTGTAATCTTTGCGAAGATCGGCGAGGGACATGATTTTTGGGGAAACGCTGCTGAGGGTGCGCAGGGCTGTCAAAAGTCATCGCGCGAGCGTGCGTATCTCGGCGGCCTGTCGTGGAAAACGTGAGGGCGGGGTGATCGCGGTCTGTTTATCGCCTCGCGCGGCGGGGCAACCCGTCTAGGTTTTCGCGCCATGTCGCCCGCCGCCTATATTGACGCCCACTCCGCCGATCTGGTCGCCCTGCTGCAACGCTGCGTGCGGCTGCCGACGGTGAATCCGCCCGGCGAAAACTACGACGCGATCACACGTCTGCTCGCGGACGAACTCGCCGCCGCCGGCTTAAAGACGCGCCGCTTCACGGTGCCGCTCGCGCTGGCGAAGCAACACCTGCCGTCCGAACAGCAGGGGCTCACGCGTTATAACGTGCTGGGCAAACTCGCGGCGCGCGGAGCGAAGAAGACGATTCATTTTAATGCGCATTACGACGTGGTGCCGGTGTCGGGCGCGTGGCGGCACGGCGGCGATGCGTTTTCGGGCGAAGTGGAGCGCGGCTGGATTTACGGGCGAGGCACGGCGGACATGAAGGGCTCGCATGCGTCGTTGCTGCTGGCGCTGCGCGCACTGAAGGCGACCGGTGTCGCGCCGAAGATGAACGTCGAGGTGTCGTTCACGGCGGATGAGGAAACCGATTCCGAGCTCGGCGCGGGCTGGCTGGTGAAGCACGCGCCGATCCGTCCCGACTACGCGGTCGTGATGGAGGGCGGCGAAGGCAACGGCATCTGTTGCGGGCACAACGGCGTCGTGTGGCTCAACGTCATCGTGCACGGCAAGGCGGCGCACGGAAGCCGGCCCGAGTTGGGCGTCAATGCGCTCGAAAAAATGTCGGCCCTCGTGCGCGCGCTCGACGACTACAAGCGCCGGCTGGCGCTGCGCACGTTCACTGCGCCCGACGGCGTGGTGAAGACGCCGACGATCAATGTCGGCGGCGTGTTTGCGAGCGGCCCCGGAGGGAAGATCAACACGGTGCCGGCACTGGCGAGTTTTTCCATCGACCGCCGCGTGCTGCCGGTCGAGAAGGTGGCGGAGGTGGAGCGCGAGCTGCGCACGTGGCTCGCGGCGGCGGCGAAGGCCATTCCGCAGTGTCGCATCACCGTGGAAAAGGTGTCGCACAACCACCCGTGTTTCACGCCGCCCGACGATCCGTTTTTCGCGGCGATGGCGGAGTGCGTGACGGGCGTGCGCCGCGAGCGGAGCGTGTTCCGCACGTCGTATGGTTTTAACGACATGCATTTCTTCTCGCACCACCTGAAAATCCCCACGCTCGGCTACGGGCCGGGCGGGGACAACTGCCACGCGGTCGATGAACGCGCGTCGGTGCGGGAACTCGTCGCCAGCGCGAAGATTTACGCGCAGTTGCTGACGACGTTCGCGGGGTGAGCGACGGGCGGGTTCGTCAACCGACGCGGCAGGACTCCGCATCGCAGTTCGCCACCGGCGCACCGGCACCGGCCGGGGTTGCGGGTGGATCGGGCGCTGCGGTTGGAGTCGCGGCGAGGGCGCGTTGCTCGGCCAGCAACTGGCCGATCTCCGCGCCGAGGACCACGTCGCGCACCGCGCCGAAATGCTGCGCGCGCAGGCGTCCGAGCGCGTCGATGAGCACGACGCTGGGCGTGCCTTGCAGCCCGTAAGCGCGCATCGTGCGCGGCAGCGGATGACCGGCCGACGGCTGGTCGATCGCGATGGGCATCGTGAGGCGGTATTCATGGACGAAGGCGCGCAACGCGGCGGGCGTCATGACGGCATGATGTTCGAACACGCTGTGCAGCCCGATCACCGCCACGGAGGCGGGATCGAACGTGCGTTGGATTTCCACCGCCTGCGGGATGCCGTGCGACACGCAGCCGGGGCAGAGCATCTGGAAGGCGTGGAGCACCACGATGCGACCGCGCAACTGCTCCAGCGAAAGCGGAGCGGCGGTGTTGAGCCATTCCGAAGCGTGGATCGGCGGCGCGGGACGCAGGGCGGAGGCGGGGGGAGCGAGGGAGTTTTTCATGGGAGAAGTG
>Ga0247813_10001225_pt1 | contig 20062 bp, 15 predicted proteins | sample UWRJL169409C1_FD_180719 | JGI IMG/M metagenome (GOLD analysis project Ga0247813, IMG submission 180719) | Plant litter microbial communities from Arlington Agricultural Research Station in Wisconsin, United States - UWRJ-L169-409C-1 | ecosystem: Environmental > Terrestrial > Plant litter >... | reverse complement strand
ACCGGCATCAACCCCACCGTCGAGGCCGGCCTCTCCCTCGCCCGCACCGAATTCGTCGCCTTCCTGGATGCGGACGACCGGTGGACGCCGGAAAAAACCCGGCTCCAACTCGACTATCTCCGCGCCCGCCCCGAAGTCGGCATGGTGTTCGGCCACGCCCGCCGCTTCGTCATGACGCCGGACGGCGGCGAACAAAACCTGGATGTCGTGCCCGGCCTGACCCGGTGCGGCGGCCTGTTTCGACGCACCTTGTTCGACCGCATAAATTATTTGACCAACAACGAGGACAGCCACGAATTCCTCAACTGGTTCACCCGCGCGCAAGAGGCTGGAGTCGTCACTCACACGCTGCCGGATGTGGTCTTCGAACGCCGCATCCACGGAGCCAATCACGGCATCCTTAACCGCGCCGAACAACGCCGGGCCTACTTCACCACCATCAAAGCGGCGCTCGACCGCCGCCGGGCCCAATCGTGATGGATCGCCGCGCCACCGCCCGTGCCAGCAAGCTTCCGCTGCCTTTCATCGCCGCGATCATTCACGGCCGTCGCCGGAAACTGGTTGCAGGCATCGCGCTCGGCATCGCCCAGGCGCTCGCCGCGATCCCCGCCGCCCTGCTGCTGAAGGGCGTCTTTGATCACAGCCTGCAACCCGACCGCCTCAACCACCTCGTCTGGTCCGGCGTCGCCCTCATCGGACTCTCCCTCGTCACCGCGGTGCTTCACATCACCAGCCGCGCACTCACGACCGGCGCCATCAAAGCCGCCATGACCGACCTGCGCACCCGTGTCCTGAAAAAAACCTACGCGCTCCCCCGTTCCTACCACGACGCCGCCGACACTTCATTGCTCCACGACGTGCTCGTCCACGATTGCGAACGCGGCGAAGCGATGCTCTCCGCCATCGCCGCCCAGATCATCCCCAACGCGCTCGCCGCCGTCATTCTCGCCGCCGTGCTGGGCTGGCTCGCCCCCGGCCTGCTCGGGCTGCTGCTCATCGCGGTTCCGCTTTTTTACCTCTGGGCGCGCAAATCCCAGCAGCGCCTGAAAGCCGACGCCGCCCACGCTCGCCACATGTTTGCCGATTTTAATCGCGGCGTCCTCACCGGTCTTCGCCGGCTCGATCTCGTTCGCCTGCATGCCGCCGCCCCGCTCGAAATCGCCGGCCACGCCGACCGCGCCGAGAAACTCCGCGCCGCCGGGCTCGCGACCGCCGTTCACCTGGTCGTTCATACCCGCCTGCAACAGGTCGCCGCCGTCGCCGCCACTGTCGGCATCCTCGTCATCGGCGGACACCAAGTCGCCTTGGGAGAACTCACCCTGGGCGGCTTGCTCGCCCGCTACGCCCTCGGCGGACTCCTCCTCGGCCTGTTGCGCGAGGTCGGCGCCGGCATGGCCAATCTCGCCAACGGCAGTCACGGCCTCGCCGAGCTCAACGCCTTCCTCGCCACACCGGCCGCGCCGCCCTACCAGGGCGTCCGGCCGCTGGCGTTCACCGGCCGCCTCACGCTGGAAAACGTCGCGTTCTCGCACGAGACACCCGGCCGCGAAAAATCCATTTTCAGCGGCGTTTCCCTCGCCATTCAGCCCGGCACGATCACCGCGCTCACCGGACCCAATGGCGGCGGCAAAAGCACGCTCATCCACCTGCTCCTCGGGTTCTACCGCCCGCAATCCGGCCGGCTCAGCGCCGACTCCGTCTCCTACGACGAACTGGACCTCGAATCACTCCGCCGCCAGATCGGCGTCGTTCCCCAGGATCCCCTGCTCATCACCGGGTCCATTCGCGACAACATCACCTACGGCCTGCCCGACGCCCCGCTCGAAGACGTGCGCGCCGCCGCGCTTCTCGCCGGAGCCGACACCTTTATCCGCGACCTGCCCCAATCCTACGACACCCCCGTCGGCGACCACGGCGTGCTCCTCTCCGGCGGACAGCGTCAACGCCTCGCCCTGGCCCGCGCCTTCCTGCGCAAACCCCTCCTCTACGTGCTCGACGAGCCCACCAACCACCTCGACCTCGAAGCCGTCACCGCGCTCGCGCACACGTTGCAGACACTCTCACCCGCGCCCGCCGTGCTGCTCGTCACCCACAACGAGCGCGTCGCCGCTCTCGCCGAAGCCGTGTTTGTCCTCGATCAAGGCCGGCTCCACCGCCTTCCCCGGCCATGAAGTTCTACTGCCTCAACCTCCCGCGCGCCGTTGATCGCCGCGCCCAGATGCAGCGGCTCTGGACCGAAGAACGCGGCTTCGAGCTGGAATTTTTTCCGGCGGTGGATCGTCGCGACATCGCAGCCGGTGCGTTCCCGCTCCCCTACGATCCCGCCGCCGCGCGCTCACGCTGCGGCCGCGAACTCACCCCGGGCGAGGTCGCCTGCGCCACGTCTCACCACTTGCTGCTCCGCCACGCGCTCGCCGCCGGTCACACCGAAATCGTCGTCATGGAAGACGACATCCTGCCCGCCGCGCACACCACCCCTCCGGCCGTCAACGCCGCGATTCAATCCGCCCTCACCACCTTTCCGCGGCTCGGCGTCCTTATCCTTCACGAGGCGCTTCAACCTGTGCGCGCGTGGGAAACCCGCGGCGACACCGCCTTGCTGGCGGAACCTCCGTTTGGCTTTTGTTGCGTCTGGCTCAACGCCCGCGCCATGGAGTTGCTCGCCCGCGATCTCGCCACGTTATGTTATCCCGCCGACTGGTTGTGGACGCGCCGCTTCGCCCCCATGAAAACCGTGGCCATGACCACCACGCCCTTCTGCACCCATGACGGCAAGGACTCCTACATCGGCAACTCCTCCGCCGGCCCGCAAGCCCGCCGGTTCATCCCCTGAAACCATGAACCTCGCCGGCTTTCCTCCGCCCACCCACGCCTTGCTCCTCAAAGCCTGCCTCTTCGAGGACGAATCGGCCATCACCCACTGGCACGCCTGGCGCCGCGAACTGAACTTCGACGACATCGACAACGCCTCCCAGCGCCTCATCCCGCTGCTGCACTACAACCTCAACCGCCTCGGCGTCTCCCCCGATCACCCCGACATGGGCCGCTACCGCGGCCTCCATCGCCGCACATGGTATAGCAACGCCACTGCCCTCATCCAGGCGTCCGCCGTCCTCAAAGAGCTGGCCGCCGCCGGCATTCCCACGCTCGTGCTCAAAGGCACCGCGATCTCCTCCGTCTATTATCCCGCCGGCGGACTCCGCCCCGTGGGCGATGCCGACATCCTTGTGCCGTCGCAACACGCCGCCGCCGCCCTCGACCTCCTCCTCGCCAAAAACTGGCAGCCCCAGCCGCCCCGCTCCGCCGCCGCCCTCCACGCCTACGACCTGCGCAAACGTCACGGCTGGGAAATCCGCAACCCCGACGGCCGCGGCTTCGACCTGCACTGGCGCTTGCTCGCGATCTCGGCCGACGCCTCCCTCGACACGTGCTTTTGGAGCGATGCCGTCCCCCTCAAGATCCAGGGCGCATCCACGCTCACCCTGTCACCGGCCCACCATCTCCTGCACATCTGCGTCCACGGCCTCTGCCTCGGACAGGTCCCCGCCTACCACTGGGTCGCCGACGCCCTGATGATCCTCCGCCATCCCGGCGCCGCCGGCTTCGAGTGGGATTCCTTTGTCACCGCCGCACGGATACACCGCGTGGAACTGTTCGCCGCCGCCGCCCTGCATCACCTCGCCGAAGCATTCTGTGCTCCGATTCCCTCCCACGTGATCTCCGCCCTCGCCACGGTCTCTTCCCCCCCTTGGCAAAAATCCGAGTTCGCCGCCTTCACCACCTTCGACGGCCCCACCCGCCGCCGTTATTACTGCTGGCACCGGCTCGGCCGGCTCCGCTCCAGTTCCCCCGAGTGGGCCCACCTTTCCCCCGTCGCCGCCTACCTCCGGCTGATGCAGCTCCAATGGGAGGTTCCATCACTCGCCCATCTCCCGCTCGCCGGTGCCCGCAAGCTGCTCCGCCGCGCGGTGCCGACATGATCGCCTCGCCGCTCATCTCCGTCCTGATCGTCAGCCACAATGCCGGTTCCTACCTCGCGGAGGCCGTTCAAAGCATCGTCGCCCAAACCCACACCCGCTGGGAAATCATCCTCGTGGATAACGCGTCCGACGACGGTTCGGTCGCACCCGTGGCCGCCCGTCATGCCGCCGACCCGCGATTCAAACTCATCACCTCCCCGCGCAATCTCGGCCCCTCGGGCGGCGCCTGCGCCGGATTATCCGCCTGCCTCGGCGACTACATCGCCCGCCTCGATGCCGACGACGTGGCCCGGCCCGACCGCCTCGCCCTCCAACTCGCACTGCTGGAAACGCGCCCCGATCTCGTCGCCGTCGGCGCCGACGTCCTCTGCATGGACGACCGGGGGCGCGCGCTGCACCCGCGCATTTCCATCCGCAGCGCCTTTCTCCGCCGCCACGGCTCCGCGTGGGAAAGCGCCTGCGTTCACTCCACGCTCTTTTTCCGCCGGTCGGCCACGGCCGAGCGCTTCTACAACCCGTCGATGACCGTCTGCGAAGACGTGGAGTGGATCCAGTGGCTCGCCCGCGACAACCGCCTCGGCCTGATCGCCGCTCCGCTCGTCCGCTTCCGCGTCCACTCCACCTCGCTCACCAAAACCCAAAACACCTTCCACACGCTGGCCGGCGCCGAGATCCGCCTGCAACTTTCCCGCACCACCCGCGAAACCCGCATCGCTCTCGCGACCCGCGATTTTTCCCCGCTAAAGACCGACCCGCGCCTCGCACTCAGGCAGCGTGAACAAGCCGCCGGTTTCCTGCGCGACGCGCTCGCGGATAAAAACTTCCTCGCTGCCGCCTACTTTTGCACCACGTCCGGACACTGGCTGCGTTTCCCCGAATTACTCCTGCGCGCGCTGATTCACGGCCGCCCCTGGCGCGAGGTCCTCGGGCTGTTCCTCATCCGCACCGCCTGGCCCGCCTGGAAACGGATTTACGTCCGTCTCTGGCGGGCCGGCCTGACGCCCCGTCGCTGACCACGGCGATTAAGGGCGCACCACCAACTGGGTGCGCAGCGTTTTCTGAAACCGCTTTTTCGCGAACGCCTTCAAATCCGCGATCGTCACCGCGTCGATGTGCGCATCATAGGTCGCCGCATCATCGACCGGCAGACCGTAAAGCGTGTTCAACCCCGCGTGCATCGCGCGCGAACCATTCGTCTGCAGTCCCATGCGGCGCCCCGCCTTGAGCCGTGTCTGACAGCGCTGCAATTCAACCGGTTCGACTCCGCCCGCCTGCACGCGCGCGATCTCGGCTTCGATCTCGACCAACACTTCATCCGCCGTCGCCGGCGCGGTGCCTGCGTAAAACGTAAACATGCCCGCCTCAAGTCCGGTGAGCCGGCTCGCCCGCACGAAATAAGCCAGGCCCTTCTCCTCGCGCACCCGTTCAAACAGCCGCGACGACATGCCGCTGAACAGTTCGTCCGCGACTTCTCCGATGTAGTAATCGTCGCTCAACAAACCCGGCCCGGGGAACGCCTGAAACACGACCGCCTGCTCGCGCGGTTGTTTTTCCACGAAGTCCCCGACCTCGCCCGGCGCGATAAATTTCGCCGTCGCCACCGGCGCGGCACCGCGCGGCAGCTTGGCCAGAAACGCCTTCAGTTTCGGACCAAGCACCTTCGGATCAAAATCACCCGCCGCGACCAGCACCACGTTTCCGGCCACGCCGAGACGTTTCCACAACGCCGCGAGATCGGCCGGCTTGAGGGCTTTGAGGCCTTCAATCGTCCCGTGCGAATCAATCGCCAGCGGATGCGCCCCGAAGAATTTCTGCCGCACCAGTTTCCGCCCAAGCGTGACCACGTCATCGGCGTCCTGCTGCAAATCGGCGAGCTGCGCGTCGCGTTCGACCTCAAAACTCGCCTTCGCAAACGCCGGCGCGAGCACCGCGTCGGACAGCGCCTCGAGCGCACGCCCCGCGTCGCCCGGCAACACTTCGGCCGCGAGACCAAAGCTGTTGTTACCCGAGAACGGATAAAACTAGCCGCCCACATCCTCGATAAATTGAGCCACCTCCTCGGCCGTCCGCTTCTTCGTGTCCTTGGTAAGCAACGTCGCCAGCAGCGAGGTCGCCCCGCGCAACGCCGCCGGCTCGTGCATCGGCCCGCCTTCGCACAGCAGGCGCAGGTGCAGGTTCGGCAGACGCCGGTCGGGGCGCAGCAGCAACCGCGCGCCGTTGGGCAGCGTCTGTCCGGCAAAGTCATCCGCCACGCGATCCGCCGAAGTCACGGCAGCCGCGACCGGCTCCGCGCTCTTCGGGTTGAGTGAAACCTCGGTCACGCGTTCCGCCCCGAGATAAGCGCGCAACACGCGTTTCAGATCGGCCGGCTTCACGCGCGACAGCCGCGCGAAATAGGTTTTCCCGAAATCAATATCGCCCGCGACGACCTCGGCCGCGCCGAGACGCGACGCCTGCCCCGACATGGTCTTGCGCGTGTTGATCTCGCCCACGACCAGCTGGCGCAGCGCCTTTCGGATTTGCGCCGGCGCGAAGCCCTTCAGGGTGATGCGATCCAGCTCCCGGCGCACCGCCCGCGTCGCGGCCTCGCGGTGTTTCGCCTCGCAGATAAACGAAATGTAGAACAACCCCGTCTCGCCGGGATTCCAACTGGTTGCGTCGATCGAGTGAACGAGCCGGGCTTTTTCACGTATCGCCTGCCACAGCACCGAACTGTCGCCCTGCCCGAGCAATACGCCGAGAAGATCGAGCACCGGCGCGTCGGCGTGCGTGAGGCCGGGAATCTGCCACGACAGCCCGGCGCGCGTCAGCTCCACGTCTTCGTGGCGGTGCAGCGCGCGAGGGGCGAGTTGCGTGGGCTCGGGCAGCACGAGGACCGGCGCGAGTTTGGCGCGCGGTTCGCCGCCAAAATGCGTCTCGACGAGAGCGCGCACCGCCGGCACCTCGACGTCTCCGGCCACGACCACCACGAGGTTGTTGGGCACGTAGCGGGCGCGGTAGTAGGCGACCAGGTCCTCGCGCGTCACCTGCTTGAAAACGTCTTTGTAACCAATGATCGGATACCGATACGGATGCTGCCGGAACGCCGTGTCGAACAGCGCCTCGCCGAGACGGTGGTCGGGGTCGTCGTTGCCCATCGCGATCTCGCGCAGGATCACGTCCTTTTCCCGCGTCACTTCGTCGGCCGGCAGCGTCGAGCGCAGCACTGCGTCGGCCAGCACGTCGAGCGCGACGCCCACGTGATTGGATGGCAGGTCGATGTAGTAAACCGTGCGATCAAACGTGGTGTAGGCGTTGATATTGCCGCCGTGCTCCTGGACGGTCGTGGAGATTTCACGCCCCGCGCGGCGCTCCGTGCCCTTGAACAGCAAATGCTCCAGGTAATGAGACAAGCCTGCGCCGAGCAGATCTCCCTCGTGGATGCTGCCGGTTTTCACCCATACCTGCACCGACGCGACCGGCGCCGAGGTGTCGCGTTGCACGAGGAGCGTCAGGCCATTGGCGAGCACCGTGCGCACCGGCGGTTGTTTCCAAAAAGTCTCAAGCAGTCGAAGATCGGAGGTAAACGCAGGAGTCGAAGCAACGGATTTGGGCATGTGAAAAAGGGGGGACAGTGAACCGCGCCGCTCTTAGCTACGAGCGTAAGCGGATGTATTTACCGAACGAATGCACGGCCCTGCGTTCCTCGCAAATAGCCACTCCACTCTAAAAACTCACGTCAAAGGCACCTCAGGCATCGAGACCGCACTGCCACGACGCGGATTTTTCGGCTGGAACGGTTTTACAAATGCCTCCTCGAACGTGTAAATCTCCGCAAAATCCTCCCGACGGTCATTATCCGTCTTACTGAAGACGTTATATTCGATCAGGTTAAAAACAATCTCACCAAAATCTCCGCACTGTTTGATGCCCCAAGAGTTCAAAACCGTGAGAGTAAGCGGCCCAAATTGATCGAGCGCGTAGGCCCGAATACCCATGAGCAGCTCGGCGCCGGATACATGCAGGGACTGTTTGGAGCGCTCGGATTCCTTTTTCTTCAGCTCCTTGACTGCGTAATCAAGTCCTTCGCGCAGAAAGCTATAAGCTTTCCGATCATAGCGGGAATCTTCTTTGCAGATGAGACTTACAATCTCGTTAAAATCCAAATCCGACATGGTAGCGACGGAGTGTGCAGAGGCTCCTCGGCTTCGCAATCCGCAAGCTATGGAAACAAAAAACTATCAATTGCGCCGCAATTGCATTACATTAAGTTTACCGAATTGGCCCTAATTGTAAATAGAACGTAAAATATACCCATCTTTTTACATTATGCCTTTCATTTGTGTAACAATAGGGTGAAGTATCTATCAACCGCCATGATCTCATCCACCCAGACTAACCACCCTCTGACCAGTTATTCGGCTTCCTCTCAGTCTCTCGGAAGCTCGTTGGACCAAGCCTGCAGCCGCCTCAAAACTGCCGGCCTTCGCATCACTCAGCCTCGCATCGCCATTCTCACCGCCCTCATCAATCGTTCTGAACCTGCCACCATTGAGCAGATTCACATCGATCTGAAAGACAGCGCCTGCGATCTGGTCACCGTTTACCGCTGCCTCGCCGCTTTTGAAGAGCTCGGCCTCGTTCGCCGCTGCTTCTTCCACAATGGTACCAGCCTTTACCAGATCCAGCTCGGCACCGATCCGATCTACCACGTTGTGAGCAAAGAAGGCTCCATCATCGAAACCCTGTCGCTCGATCTCGCCAAAGAACTCAACACGGTCGTCACCAAGATCGAAAACGAGCTCAAACGCCGCGGTCACTCGGAGATTTCCCACATGGCCGCCTTCTTCGCCACCCCTCCCGCGGTCAACACGCGCCAGGCTTCGCCCGCCATCCATAAGGCCTGATCCGGTCGCCCTGTAGTTCCCTTCCCCCCCTAAAAACCACGACCCTTATCGGTCGTGGTTTTTTTACGCCCTCTCAACTGCAGCTCCGGGACTCGCGACACCACTCCGTCCTCACTCGCCGCCCGCTAGCCTGACGTCACGCCTCAGCCCGCCCGAACCTTCTCGTAACGCGCACCTGCACCCGCCCAATCCACCACGTTCCAATACGCCGCGATGTAGTCGGCCCGCCGGTTTTGATACTTCAGATAATACGCGTGCTCCCACACATCGAGGCCGAGCACCGGTTGCGCCCCCTCCATCAGCGGCGAATCCTGATTGGCCGTGGACTTCACCGTGAGTTTGCCATCGTCCGCGACGAGCCAGGCCCAACCGCTGCCAAAACGCTTCGTCGCTGCATCCGCGAACTGCTTCTTGAAATCTTCAATCGAGCCAAAGGCTTCGATCAATGCCTCCCCGAGTTTACCCGACGGCGCGCCGCCGCCCTTCGGGCTCAGTGACTCCCAGAAAAACGCATGATTCAGATGGCCGCCCACGTTGTTGCGCAACGTCGTGCGCAACGGCTCCGGCACGCCGTCGAGACGCGACAGCAACGCCTCGCCGCTCAACGCCCTCAACTCCGCGTAAGGTTCCAGCGCCTTGTTCGCGTTAGTGATGTAGGCCTGATGATGCTTCGTGTGGTGAATCTCCATCGTGCGCGCATCGAAGTGCGGCTCGAGCGCGTCGTAGGCGTAAGGCAGCTTCGGCAACGTGAACGGCTGAGTTGTGCCCGCACCGGCCGCGCCCGCCGTGGCACCGCCTGCCGCAGCCGTCGCCTTCGTTTCAGCGGCCGTCAGGCGGCCTGCTCCGGCCAGTCCGATGCCCAGCAACACGGCGCCGGCACCGAAGGTTTTTAAAGCATCACGACGCGACACGGCGGCACTGGCGGGAGTTTGAGTAGGATTCATAAGTGTATGTGGGTATGAACCCCACCTGACCGCAAAAAAACCTCAAGGTTCATAACGATAACCCACGCCGTGCACGGTATGGATCACCGAGTCCGCCCCCTCCGCCGTCTCGAGCTTCTTGCGCAACTGCGCGACATGCTGGTCCAGCGTGCGCGTTGTCCCGAAATAATCCACGCCCCACACCGCGTTGAGCAACGCGTCGCGCGTCAGCATCTCGCCCGGATGCGCCGCAAACACCTCCGCCAGTTTCATCTCGCGGGCCGTCAACGCCGTCGTGCGCCCGCCCGCGACCACTTGAAACTTCTGCCGGTCGATCTCCGCCGCCCCCAGATGAAAACTCGCCGCCGGTTTCCCGCCCTTCGCCTCCCCGCCCCCCGCCGCGGCCGTCCCGCGACTGCGCCGCAGCAACGCCTCCACGCGCGCCAGCAACTCCTGCACGCCAAACGGCTTCGTCACATAATCATCCGCCCCCAGTTTCAACCCCACCACCTTGTCGATCTCCTCGCCCTTCGCCGTGAGGAACAACACCGGCGTCCGCGCCCCGCCCGCGCGCAGCTCGCGGCACACATCGTAGCCGCTCGCCTTCGGCATCATCACATCGAGGATCACCAGCTCGAACTTGTCCTGTGGATACAGCTTGAGCGCCTGCGCGCCGTCGCTGGCCGCGACAACCGCGTAGCCTTCACTCTCCAGCGTCGCCACCAGCCCCAGCCGGATATTGGCGTCATCCTCGGCGATTAAAATTTTAGCTCTCATGGTAATTCAAAAATAAATTCCGCGCCGCCGCCGGCCCGCTCCGCATAACGCAACTCCCCGCCCTGTCCCCGCGCCAGTTGCCGCGCGATACTCAACCCCAGCCCCGCCCCGCCCTGAGCCGCCGTCAACGTCGCGTCCACCCGGTGAAATTTATCAAAAATCCGCGTGCGATGCGCCGGCGGCACGCCCGGCCCGCGATCCGCCACGCGCACCTCCGCACCGCCCTCCGACCGCGCCGCCAGCACCACGCTCACTTCACCGCCGCCGGCCGCGTATTTGCAGGCGTTATCCAGCAGATTGATAAGAATCTGCTCCAGCGCGTCCCGATCCGCGCGCACGCTCAACGGCCCGTCCGGCACCTCGCGCTGCAGGCTCATGCCGCACTCCGCCAGACGCGGAGCATGCGTGTCGAGCAGCCGATTGATTTCGCCCGCGAGATCGAGCTCCCGCACATCGAACCGCTTTGTCCCCTGCTCGAGCCGGCTGAACCCGAGCACATTGTTCACCAGCCGCGCCAGCCGCTGCGTCTCCCGGCCAATCGTGCCCAGATACTCAATACGCTTCGCCGCATCGGTCACGCGCCCCTGCTCCAGCAACTCCGCATACAGCCGGATCGTCGTGAGCGGCGTCTTCAATTCATGCGACACATTCGCCACAAACGACGTCTTCTGCGCCGCCTCCTCCTCGCTTAACCGAGCCTGCCGCAGCAACAGCGTGCCGCCCACCAGAATCGCCGCTACCAACACCCCCGCCAGCAACCCGCTCAAAACAAAAAAAACGCCGTCCGACATCCGTTTCGAAGTCTCCGCAAGATACCCCACCACTTCCCATCCGGGCAGCACCGCCTCCGAAATCGGCACCGTAATCAGCGGCTCGCGCTCCGACACCACGCGCTCCGTCGCCGACAGCCGTTTCTGCTGATAAATCGCCCCGCCGATCTCGCGCAGTTCATAAACCTCTCCCGCTTCACGCCCCTCGGGCAGCACGTCGCCCAACCCCGCCGCGACCTGCTTCAATTGCACTTCCACTCCCACGATCAGTCCGCCACCCAACTCACGCCAACCGATCATGTGCAACTTCGCCCCATCCCTCCACGGCAGCCAACCCGTGCGCTCCAACTGAATCTCTCCACCGTTTTTCACCTTGGACTGCTCCTGCAAGTTATACCGCAGTGTATTCATTTGCGTCGCGTTACTTAACGACTGCTCCACGGAGTAAGAATTACTAGCCGAGATCAGGTCACTATTGGACCCACCGCTCATGCTATTCACCGACATGATCAGCTGCTGGCCCTGGCTTAGATTCGATCTGTTCACCGGAGCCGACTGCATCCAGTCCCACGGCGCCCCCGCTTCAATCAACGGATTCAACCAACTCGTCACCGTCGCCGCGTCCGCCTTCACGATCTTCCGATTCGCCACGACAAAGGTCTCCTTCACCAACGGATTACTCTTCTGCCAGTCATCCAAAAAACCATCGCGCCCCTTCCCGACCGGCACCTCGCGCAACGTCGTCATCAATCCCGCCTGCACATCGCCCACCAGCAATTCCACATTCTCCGCGATGAGTCGCGCCCGCGCCGCCACCGCTGCATGACGCGCCTCGACCGCCGCCCGCGTCTGCTCCTTTAAGCGCGCCTGCTCACGACTCAACAGCCACAACACGCCGCCGCCGACCGCCAGCGTCGGCAGCAGCATCAACACCCAATAAAGCAGCACACGCCGCGAGCCCGAGATCATGCGCATAGCGTTACGGTGAGTTCTTCGCGCTGACAATGTCGCGCTTAACGTGAACCGCTGCCACTGCTCGACTGCGACTGCTGATTCATCGTCTGCGTATTTTCAGCCCGGTAAGTTTTACGGCCCACGTTGCTCAACCCGTCTTTCTCCAGCCGATCCGCTTCCATACTATTTGCAGCCGATACCGCGATGACCGAAGAATTGAAATAGGTGTTCCCTAGTGAATTCAGCTCCAGCGCGCTCGTGCGCAGCACCGCAGCGGCTTCCGTCCGACGGCCTGCATCGACCAACGCCACTGCACGATCCTTCGCCACCGCGATCCGGTTGAGTGCATAATCCGTCTGCACCTTCGCATTGGCGGAGGCGATCACCACCGTCTGATCTTCACTGAATCGGACCTCCGCCACCGCCTCCTTCGACTCGCGCAACTTCGTCCCGAGATCGTCAAAGGTAAGCCGCGCCCGGGCGACATCCCGTTTGTTACCCGCCTTCACCGGCGCGACCTCGACTTCGATCAATGCAAATTTCTCCTGACCGCCATAAAGCTGGTTGAGCGTGATCTGCGCCTTCTGCCCATCGATCACCCCGTCCCGCCCGACCAACGCCAGCGGACGCACCCCTTCCGGAAACTCAACCGTCACCACCAACTGCCGCGCGACCACGTTGAGCACATCGCCCAACTCCGCGTTAAAGATGCGCGCCAGATCCTGACTCGCCTCGACGAAGTAGGTGTTGCCATCGCTCTTCTGTGCGAGGCGCGTCATCAGATCCTCATTAAAGCCCAGCCCCAGGCCGATCGTCGTCACCGAGATCCCCTCCTTCATCAAAGCCGTCCCCAAGCGCCCCAGTTCTTCCGGCGAACTCGGTCCCTCGTTAGCCTGCCCGTCCGAAAGCAGCACCAACCGATTGATGTAACGCCGGTCCTCCGCGTGTTTGCGCAGTTCCGACGCGCCCTGTGTGACCCCGCCAAAAAGCGCCGTCCCACCCGATGCCCTAATCGAACGAATGCGCTCCTCGATGACACGCCCATCGCCGACGCGTTGTGCCGAAATAAGCGTTTCCACCTCCGAATCATAGGCCACCAACGAAAACAGATCCTCAGCCGATAAACGCCGCAGCACCTCGATCGCCGCAGCCTTGGCCTGCACGATTTTGTCACCGTTCATGGAGCCCGAGCGATCCAGCACTAAGGTAAGATTCACCGGCGGACGCAGAGCCGTCGTCGCGACGCGCACGCCGTCCAGCGAGACTTTGATGATAGCCTTTTCAGTCGTTCCGGCCGGCAGAACCGTGCGGTCCATTTCAAGCCGAAGATTAACGGCGGAGGGTGTGGCTGGTTTCGCGAGGAGCGCAGTGGCTCCCAAGAGAAACGCAGTAGCGAGGGTGATGAGGGATGGTTTCATGGGATAAGTGAGTTCGCCACCAGTTAACCAGAAACCGCCCCGCCGGTTGTCAGCACCGCGTCAGGGAGTTGTCAGAAGTTTGTCAGGCCGCTGCTTGCCTTCGATTTCCTGCAGCGCCGCCCGCAACCACCAACGGCGAGCCTCGTCCGTTTCGGTGGCCAGCGCAGCGCGAAGCGCCGGTTCCGCCGCCTTTCCACGCAGGCCCAACCGTCGCACGGCTTCGGTGCGCGTCTCGTAAACCGGCAAGCTCAAGTCTGCCAGCAACCGCCCGACCCGCTGCACCGGATCATAGTCCATACGCAGCACCACTCGTGTCATCGCGCCCGCGTCGAGACGGCGATTGTAACCTCGCAACTCAACCACCTGATCTCCCGGCGGCATCTCCCGCAGCCACAGCGTCCCGCTCTCACCGCGCTGCCATTCGCCACCGTTCAGCCGCCACTCGTATCGCAAGAGCTCCGCCGTGCCCGAGACCACGAGCGTGCGGTCCACCAGCAGCGCTTCCGGGGCAACCCGCGCCTGCACCGCCGGACCGGGAAACGTGCGCAAAAGCACTTGGGTGCCGCAATCAAACAATCGGTTTCCGCTGGCGTCGGCTTTCACCCCATAGAACGACATTCCTGACCGAAACGGCGATGGTTCGTCGTCGGGAAACACTCGCGCCACCTCTCCATCCCGACCTTTCCACAACTCACCATCCTGCAATACCCACCACACGCCCTCGGCATCACGGTGAGCCGCAGTTGCGCGCGCCACGTCAACCCCCGCTTTCAACCACTCCGGCCACGGGACACTCGCATGAGTCATGCGCGATTGAGAATCGTTCATCTTACCTGCTTCCACCCATACTCCGTCGATAAGACTTCGCTTCGTTCCATTCGCGTGGAACCAAGGCCTGCCATCCTCATCGAAGCCGTAGCGAAACGGTGTCGTGCCCAATGCTCGTTGATCGTAGGAGGTCCAAACCCCGCCGGAGAGATGCCAGAACGCTCCCGCACGCACCAGCGCCCCGCCGTTTTGGCCCAGCACCGGCACGGTGCGGAGTCCCTCCGATAATGGATACAACGACGCCACCGGTTTGAGCTCCGTTGCCCTCGCCGTCACGAGTTCCCTCCCACTGCCCCAGCGACGCCACGCGCCCGGCGCATTCTCGTCCCGCTCCCAAGCCGGTTTGTCCAGCCCATCGGAAAGCACCGCCACGCGCCCGCACTCGTCCACCCAAAGGTTGTCCACCGACCAGTGGGCGCGCTCCTCAGGCAAAGGCCATTCATGCCACGCGCCGCCATCCCAATGCCTCACGCAGGGAGCGCCTCGTCCACTGGCCACCAAAAACCAAAGTCGTCCGTCCTCCGCACGCACCGGATGCTCCGGCACTGTCCACACGACCTGCGGCGACCGCGCATTCCACCGGTTACGCAGCGCACCCGCCTCGGCAACGAACCAGCCCTTGCCCGTGGTTAACAGACGTCCGTCGCGCAACCGGTGCATGGATTGCGGCTGCTTCATCGTGATATGGTCCAGCCAATCCAGATTGCGGGCGATCGGACGATCCGCGGAGTAATCGACTTGAACCATGCCCGACCGGAAACCCGAGCCCAGCAGAACGCCGTCCCATTGTTGCCAGTCATGCAACCGGACACCTCCAAACGTGTCGCCACTCGGTCCGGCATTGCTCCATTTGCCCGCATACCGCACCCATACCTCACCCCTCAGTTGATCACGTCGATCGCCGGGGTGTTCATAGACCAAAGCCACCTCGAGATCGTCCGACACCACGCTCCACTCGAGAATACGTCCGGTAGTCGGCGGTGACGACCTCGGCTTCGCGCTCAGGGTGGCCAAGTCAATCTCCCATAGTCCCGCGCCTTCGATCGCCCACACCATGCGTCCGTCCCGCGGACGCGAAATCCAGGTCACACACCCTTTCCCGGGTAACCCGGCGATTTCGGGACTGGCCGTGACCCGGCCAGCCACCACGCAAGCCGGCCGAAACAACTCCCCCTCCCCAGTGCTGCGATATACGTCCTGCACGGTCCACAGCCACCCGCGCACCGCCGATTCCGGCATGTAGCCAACGGGACGAATCGTGCTCACCGACCGGCCCGCCTCAGTTGCAAAAAGCGACGGATCCACCGGAACGATCTTCGGTTCACCGCCCGATGCGGGCACACACATCAATGTGGCATTGGGAAAAGCCAGCCAGACGTCGCCGACCGCATCGATCGATATCCTCGGCCGTTCACCGCTGCTTTTTCCCGCCTGCGCGGTGGGATTGGCGAAACTTGCCACCTTCCGTGACGGTGCCCCCGCCTCATGCCGCCAAACATGTAACAGATTAAGGGATCCACTTGTGCGGGGCGGTCCACCCCAGATCGAATACACTACTCCTGCCGAAACCGGGCTCGCGTGCATCTCCAATACCTCGCCCGGCCAGTCAGTCGCCACTTCGACTTTTCTCCAGTTATCCTCACTCCAAAGAAAGAGGCAGATGTTGAACTGATCATAACCCACCGCCCACACCGAACCGTCACCCGCCTGTGCTGAGGCTTGAATGTATAATCGGTCATGGACCAGTCGGGGAGCGACCTGCGGCAGCGCAGACGACGCATGGGGGAGAACCGACGGCGCGACATTCTCGACGGCCGGTTTGGCCGTGCGACCCGCGCAAAATACGCCCAGCGGCACAAACCCGATGAGCGCGGCAACAAAACGGACGAGGCGCATGCGCTTCACTTCCAATCGTAGCCCACGCGGTAGGTGATGACCTTTTCCTCGTCCGGCTTCAGTGTCACGCGGAACTCGATGTTGCGGCTGTCCGTCTTCACATACGGATCGGAGTTTTCGATCACTGCCCAGTTATACCAGCGATACAGCCGCTCGGTCACACGCACCTCCACCGGCTCCTTCTTGCGATTGCGCAGCTTGTAGTCGGTGCGCTTGCGCTCACCCACGAGGTCAAACGCATCGCCCGTATAGATGCGCACCGTCTCGCCCTCCGGCGTGTGTGCGACCGTGTTTTCACCGGTAAACTCGATGGCTCCATCCGCATTATCCTGACGATAAAACCGCGTGCGGCCCTTGGGCAGCGGAATACCCAGCCCGTTTTCCTTGGTGTTCTTAAATTCCCGATAAACCGCCACCTTCGGATTCGAGAGCGTCCCGTAGTCGCGGTCGTTACGAATGTTTTCATCACGCCATCCCCGGTAACGATTTCCGCCCACATCGACGCCGTTATAGACGTAGATCGTCGAAGCTTTCACCCCCGTGGCGCGCAAGAACTCGATCTGCTTGGTCTCGCGATTGCGCAGCGTCACCGCACGCGGCAGCGAATAGAGATGAAACTCGTCGAAGGCCTTTTCAGTCACGCGCGCGTCGGCATCTGATTTATAGCTCCGCATCGCACCGCTGACCATGCTGGCATATTGGTCATTCTCCGGAACCAATTTACTCACATCGCCCGCCATCAGCTTCACCTTCGCATCGGAAAACGTTTTGCCCGACTGATTGTCGATCGTAACCCAGCCCACGATGTCGAGCGTGTCGCCCTTCTCCGGTGAAACCAGATTGTAGGCCGACTCCCACGAGATGCCGCCCGTGATGTAACCGAGCTCCGCATCGAGCTTCGTTTTTTTATCGCTGGAAAGTTTCCACGCGAGCTGCGGCCGCAGCACCGTGTCGTCGGCCAACGACGGAAAAATCGGTTCGCCCGGTAGCGAGAAACGAAGTTTTCCGTCGATCTCAATGATCGGCCCGCCACCGCCACCGCCGCCCTGCCAGCCTCCCATCGCCATCTGCCGCTGGTAAAACTGATTCCCGTATCGCTGCGACGCCGCGATGTTAGGCATATAACCGGAGCGGATGATTTTCCCGCGCACGATCTGCTCCTTATTCTCACGGTCGCGCGTGATGAAATCGATCTCCTTACCCTCGAAGAGCGAAAGCATGAGCCCCGACGAAGCGGTTTCGGAGCGATAACTCTGCTCCAAAATGCGCAAGCCGACCTTGCCCGCTGGATCGCGCAGCACGACCGAGTCCGGCTCCACGTGCAACGTCGCCCGGTCAAACGTGACGTCGTTGACGCCCTTCGAAAGATCCAGCGGCACCGTCTCGCGGACGACGGCGAAGTTTTGGTTATAAACCGTGAGAGCAGTCTGCGCGCACAGCGCCGACGAAAACACCAGCGGCAATGCCGCCGCCAACGAGCCAAGGGTAAGCGATTTCATAGGGAGGGTATCCCTACAACGAAACAGACTCCGATTTCTTAGGGTATATCGAAATTGTCAGAGTTATGTCAGGCCGCTCTCCGCCGTAGCCACGAGCGCCAGCGAGTGGTCCGTCATGTTTCTGCCTCCATTTTTCTGCCTGCTCCGGAGCGCGCCTCCGGCAAAGGAGGGACGACCTCCGTGTCGTCCGGATCGAAACGAAACGAATCGCATCATCCCTGAAGGACCGGACAGAGCCGGTCCCTCCCCTTTATCCAGGCGGCCTACACTCGCAGACCGAATCCACGCTCACTCCGCCAGCAACCGGCGGAGCGTTTCGTCCACCAGCTTGGGGTTGGCCTTGCCCTTCGACGCTTTCATGATCGGCCCTTTCAGACCGTTGATCGCGCTTTCCTTGCCGGCCTTGAACTCCGCCACGGACTTCGCGTTGGCGGCGATGGCGTCGCGGCACCAGCCCTCCAACTCGGCGCTGTCGGTCGGCGCGGCGGCGAGGCCTTTCTTCGCCACGATGGCGGCCGGCGTTTCTCCCGTCACCGCCATATCAACGAACACTTCCTTCGCGGCATTGGACAACAGCGTGCCGGCGTCGATGAGCTTCACCAACTCGGCGATGTGCGCCGGACGCACCTTCGAATCAGCCAGTTCGATCTTGGCGACACCGAGTTCGCGCTGAAGATCGTTCACGATCCAGTTGCCCACAGCCTGCGCTTTGCCTGCGCCGGCGAGCTTCGCGGCTTCTTCAAAGTAATCGGCCAGCGGGCGATCCCACACGAGGACCGACGTGAGCGTGTAAGGCAGCGCATACTCCGCCTGAAAACGCGTCTGCTTGGCGAACGGCAGCTCAGGGCACTCGGCCTGGATGCGGGCTTTCCACGCGGCGTCCACCTTCACCGGCATGAGATCAGGGTCCGGGAAATAACGGTAGTCGTGCGCCATTTCCTTCGAGCGGAGAGACTGGGAAGTGCCGACCTCGCCGTCGTAGTCGCGCGTTTCCTGCACGATCACGCCGCCGCTCTCGACAACGGCGATCTGACGTTTGATTTCGTGCGAGATGCCGTCGCGCACGTAGGAGATCGAATTGAGGTTCTTCAGCTCCACCTTGGTGCCGAGTTCCTTCTGGCCGACGGGGCGGATGGAGATGTTGGCGTCACAACGGAGCTGGCCCTTCTCCATGTCGCAGTCGGAGATGCCGCCATAGATCATCGTCGCGCGCAGCGACGTGAGGTAGGCGTAGGCTTCGTCGGCGCTTTTGATGACCGGCTCGGAGACGATCTCCATAAGCGGCGTGCCGGCTCGGTTGTAGTCCACGAGGGAATCAAACGCTTCGTGGTTTAACTTGCCCACGTCTTCCTCGAGGTGGATACGGGTGAGCGCGATGGATTTGTGTTCGCCCTGGATGTTGCGAGCGGCGCCGGGCAACTCGATTTCGACGGTGCCGTTGAGGCAGATCGGTTGGTCGAACTGGGAGATTTGGTAGTTCTTCGTCGAGTCGGGATAGAAGTAGTTTTTGCGATCCCACTTACAGACGGGCGCGATGTCGCAGCCGAGGAGGAGGCCGGCCTTGATGATGGCGTCGAGCGCCGCCTTGTTCATCACGGGAAGCACGCCGGGCAGTGCGAGGACGACGGGATCGGTGAGCGTGTTCGCGGGATGCCCGTAGCCGGCGGCAACGCGGGTGAACATTTTCGAGTGGGTCTTGATCTGAACGTGAACCTCAAGACCGATGACGGCTTCGTATTTCATTTAGGAAAGTAGGCGGAAAATCAGAGGAGAAACGGAGACAGAATTCGGAGTTTTTGTCACAGAGAACACAGAGTTCCAATCCGAGTTCACAGAGCCAGGCGACGGAGACCGTGTTTGGTGAGCCAGGTGGTGCGAAAATTAAAGAGCAGGCCTATGCGACAGTCGGAAAATCGAAGATAGGTGAGGACTTGGGCTTCATGGACATCGAGCAAGGCATCCGCTGTCTTCAGTTCGACCACAACCTGTTCACCTACCAGAAAATCGAGCCGGTAGGCGTCTTCGATCAACAGATCTTTATAGCGCACCGGACAGAGTTTCTGCTCCTCAAATTTAAGTCCTCGTAATGTCAGTTCGTAAGCGAGTGCACGTTGATAAGCCGATTCCAATA
>Ga0247813_10001224_pt1 | contig 20073 bp, 16 predicted proteins | sample UWRJL169409C1_FD_180719 | JGI IMG/M metagenome (GOLD analysis project Ga0247813, IMG submission 180719) | Plant litter microbial communities from Arlington Agricultural Research Station in Wisconsin, United States - UWRJ-L169-409C-1 | ecosystem: Environmental > Terrestrial > Plant litter >... | reverse complement strand
AAGATCGTAGTATGCCATCCCGGAATTACCGAGGTTGCAAAGTCCATTGATACAATCGTGTGTACCGAAAGTACCAGTGGAGTAGAGATACCCGCAAGGATCAGAGACACCGTCTCAAAACGTTGCCATGTTTTAACGTTACCATTCCATCCAAAAGAGAAGATAGAGTAAATACGGCGGCGTAAACCAGTAGCACGGTCACGGATAGTAGCAATATCTGGTAATAAACCTGTATACCAGAATAATAAGGATACAGAGAAGTAAGTTGAAATCGCAAACATATCCCAAACCAGTGGTGAGTTAAAGTTAACCCATAATGAACCAAACTGATTCGGTAGTGGTAACACCCAGTAAGCTAACCATGGTCTTCCCATGTGGGATACAACATATGTTGCGGCGCAGATAACGGCGAAGATGGTCATCGCCTCTGCAGATCTGTTAATTGAGTTCCTCCAGTTCTGACGGAAGAGTAAGAGTACTGCTGAAATCAACGTCCCAGCGTGACCGATACCTACCCACCATACGAAACCGGTGATATCCCATGCCCATCCTACTGTTTTGTTTAACCCCCATGATCCGATACCGAACCAGAAAGTATAACTCACTGCTACTACCCATAAGGTAGCACCGCATAGGGCGGCTATAAAACCTATCCACCAAGCCCTGTTCGGCTTATTCTCAACTGGCAGTAAAATATCATTCGTAATTTTCGCATACGTGATATCCGTGCCGGTGATTAGTGGTTCTCTTAAAATTGATTCGTTATGTCCTGACATAATTATATTTTCTTTAATATCAGCTTACGCTTGTACTGTTGGTAATGAATCTGTGTTTCTAATTTTAGTCATGTAACCTATTCCCGGTTGTGTATTAACTTCTTCCAGTACATAGTAGATACGCTCACTACGTAATGCTTTAGATACTTCCGAGTTAGGATCGTTGCCATCACCAAATATAATTGCATTGGCTGAACAAGCTTGCTGACAAGCCATTTTGATATCACCGTCTTTCAATGGACGTTTCTCCATTTTAGCCGTTAATTTACCAGCTTGAATACGTTGGATACACATAGAGCATTTCTCCATTACCCCTCTTGAACGTGTAGTTACATCAGGATTAAGTACCAGCTGTGTAAATTCATTATTCAGGTAGTTATCGAAACGTGAATCATTCCAGTAGTTAAACCAGTTGAAACGACGAACTTTATATGGACAGTTATTTGCACAATATCTTGTTCCTACGCAACGGTTATAAGCCATGTGGTTTAAACCATCCGAAGAGTGTACCGTAGCCAGTACCGGACAAACGGTTTCGCAAGGAGCGTGATCACAATGCTGACATAACATCGGCTGGTGAACAACAGATACGCGGTCAAGGTTTTCCATGTGCGCAATCTCTTTTTCCTCAGAAACGCTCTTATCGCCTTCTTCAAAGCTATAGTAACGGTCAATACGAATCCAGTGCATCTCTCTGCGTCTGCGAACCTCATCACGGCCTACAACCGGAATGTTATTCTCCACGTTACAAGCTACAATACAAGATCCACAACCAGTACAAGCATTCAGATCGATTGCCATTACCCAGTTGTTTCCTGGTTTTTCGTATTTATCCCATAAATCGTATGATTTATGTCCTTCTTCATGTTTACCAGTTCCTGCAGCAGGATTTTTCACATATTCCTTGAAGCTCGCTTCGCGGATAATGTTTCTTCCTTCAAAAGAGTGGTGAGTTTGTGTTTGTGCCAGTTCGTAAGTAGCACCCGTTTTAGTAATGGTTACTGTATTTGCATACTGTAATGTTCCATTGCTGAACGTTACAAACGGATAAGCATTTTTACCTACGTTATCACCAGCTTTACCAACTTTCGTACGTCCGTAACCCAAAGCGATAGAAGCAGTACCTACTGCTTGTCCCGGCTGGATCAGCACTGGTAAAGTAATGGTATATCCGTTGCTTCCTTTAATTTCTACAACGTCAAATTCTTTGATGTCTTTAGACTCAGCAAATTTAGGCGCAAGAGCAATATAGTTATCCCATGTTACTTTAGAAACCGGATCAGGTAATTCCTGAAGGAAGGCATTGTTTGCATATTTACCATCACGCATCGGTACACTTTCGTAAACCTGAAGCTCGATGTCTTTCGCTAATGCTTTGCTGCTGTTCAATACTGAAGGAGCAACTGCAGCTAGTGAAAGATTGAAAGTATAAGTACCGGCAGCTTTAGGAGCTGCAGCAAATACACCTGTCTGCAATACATCATTCCATGTTTTACCTAATGCAGGTAATATATTTTTCTCCCAGTTGTTACGTACATACTGGTAGTAGTCTTTAACAGGTGCGTTAGACCAGATCAATAAACTTTGCTCTGCCTGACGTGAGTTAAATACAGGATTAATCGTTGGTTGTACAATTGAATAAGTTCCTTCGTACGTGTTTGCATCACCCCATGATTCCAGATAGTTCTGGTTAGTAGCGATTACATCACATAATGAAGCAGTTTCATCACTTCTGTCAGCGAAAGAAACTTTTACAGGAACTTTTGCCAATGCATCAGTAAACGCTTTCGTGTTTACCACATCGTAAGCAGGATTTGTATCTAAGAAAAATACAGCTCCAACCTCTCCCCTGTTCATCTCGTTTAATAATTCTGCAAATTCTGCATCATTACCAGCATAACGTTTAGATGGATTATCAAGATCAATCGTTGTTCCGTAACTGCCGATAGCTGCGTTAATTGCATTTACCAGGATCTGCGTAGAAACATCATTAGATCCGCAAACTACTAAAGCTTTTCCTTTTTGCTGTACCAATTCTTTACCTACTAACTTGATTGCTTTTTCAGCAGAAGTATTATTAGGTAAAACACCACCAGCTAAATTAGCACCGGTAACTGCATTATATAAGGTAATCAGCGCAGGTCCCTGCTCAGATAATTTTATTGGAAGACGTGTATCTGCATTTGTTCCTGTTAAGCTCATGCCCGCTTCAAACTGGAAGTGACGTGACATTTTGCCTTTAGCAAGAGTTTTGTAATTTCTGTTCTCGATGTACTGAGAAGTAAACTCTTCTCCGCTAATCCAGGTACCTAAAAAGTCAGCACCAAAACTTACGATCAGATCAGCCTTATCGAAATTATATTTAGGAATTACCGCTTTACCGAAACTGTTCTCATTCGCTTTGATAATACCTGTATAAGATACAGCATCATACTGAACGTGTTTAGTTGTTGGATAAGCTACAGTAAAGTCGGCCACAACTGCTTTAGTTGACGGACTGTTTACTGAAGAAGAGATAATTCTGATTTTCTTTCCTGATGCTTTTACTTTCGCCAGCTCTGCAGCTACAAAAGCATCTACCTTAGCCCAGGTAGTATCAGCGAGGTCACCATCAGCTTTTAACTGAGGTGCTTTTAATTTAGAAACATCATACAGGTCAAGCACTGATGCCTGAGCAGTAGCGTCAGTTCCACAATTAAACTGTCCTGCATTAGGATTTGGTTCAATCTTAATTGGACGGCCTTCTCTCGTTTTAACCAATACACTCTGACCATTAAAACTCGAAACATAGTAATTAGGGATACCCGGAATTACTTCTTCTGGTTTAATCAGGTAAGGTATTGATTTGTGTACAGGAGCAGGCTGACAAGCTGCCAGTGTTACCGCACCAAGACCAAAGCCTAAGGCTTTTAAAAAGTCACGGCGAGGAGTTACTGTACTTAATCCTGCTTCATTTAAAACATCTTCTATTGGAAGCGGCTCCGCAAATTCGTTTTTGTTGTTTTCAACAAAATCGGAGGTCTTATTAAATTCCTCTAAGCCTTTCCAGTATTTTTTATTGCTTTCCATTTAAGCTATATTACTGTTTATCGAACGTTCTTTTTATTAAACTCTATTTGTTAGTAGTGACATTTACCACATTCCATTCCACCTAATGCTGCAGGTGTAATTTTCTCACCTTTCTTGATTTTCTCATGAGCCTCAATGATCTTGGTGTAGAATGCGTTGTCCTTAACTTCCAGTTTGGTGTCTTTATGACAGTTAATACACCATTTCATCGTAAGCGGAGAGTATTGGTAAATCTCTTCCATGGTGTTAACTGGTCCGTGACAAGCAAAACATACCGGCTCGTTAGGTTTCAGTCCTTTTTCCTTACGGATAGCTTCTTCAGCTACAACAACGTGTTGTGAGTGATTGAAATAAGCAAAATCAGGAAGGTTGTGTACACGTACCCACTCAATTGGTTTTTCTTTAGACTTGTCATAAGTCATTTTATCTGCATCGTAACCCAATGCATTGTAGATTTTCTGAATTTCAGGAGAAATGTTTCCATCATGGTTATCTCTCGCCTGAACTGACTTGTGACAGTTCATACAAACGTTAAGAGATGGTATAGTTGCATTTTTCGATTCGAATGCACCTGCGTGACAGTACTGACAGTCGATCTGGTTTGTACCTGCGTGCAGTTCATGCGAGAACTTAATTGGCTGTGTTGGCTGGTAACCTGTGTGAACACCTGTGTTCCACATGCCCATCCATCCAAAAGAGGCAAGGAAAGTAGCTACACAAAGGATAAAGAAGAAAATAAACTTCTTGTTTTTGAATAACTGTCCGATGCCAGCTGCCATTGAAACCTTTTCTTCTTCAACAATGACTACGCCTTGTTTTTGAAGAATCAGACGCTCAAGCATTTTAATTGCTCTGCCCAATACCACTAAAACAACGATAGAGATCAGAATCACCGCAATCACTCCGATTAAAGAGAAACTTGACACTTCATCAGAACCACCGCCGCCAGCTGTACCAGCCGCATCAACTTTTTTAGGCTCGCCTACTTTAACATAAGCAAGGATGCTTTTAATCTGCTCAGGCGTCAGACTTGGAAATGCGGTCATCTCTGCATTTGGGTTAAACTTCGAAGCTTCTACCGCTTCTTTGTCACCCGATGCAATAAATGCAGGAGCATTGTTGATCCACTTCAACAGGAAGGCCTCACTTTTTGTAGGTACTACCGTTTGTAGAGCCGGACCGATCAAATCGCGGTCCAGTGCATGACATGAAGTACATTTTTCCTTGAAGATCTTTCTTCCTTCTGCCGCGTCTTGTGCTTGTGTACCAGAAACAATTAAAACAGATAGAGCCGATAACATGAATGCCGACTTCCAAACTCTTCTAATGATCAATGAGATATTCCTCATAATGAGTATTTTATGCTTTATTTTAAAAAACTTTAACAGCGATTTTAGTGTTTGAACTTCTGTTCTTGACTAAATCGTCCACAAAAGTAAAATTTATTAATTTACCAATGACAAAGAAATGACAGTAAATACAATTTATAATCATTCTAAACTTTGCCCTTTTTGGCCTTTAAACGAAGAAAATCAGCAAATTTTCTGATTTGCTGATTTTCTTCTATGCCAATTTATTTAAAAAAATTTGGTGATATAAATTACATTTTTAATATCCATGCAAAAATCAGCGGAGCAACAATTGTGGCATCAGATTCTACGATAAACTTCGGCGTATGAATATCCAGTTTACCCCAGGTAATTTTCTCATTAGGCACAGCGCCCGAATATGAACCGTATGAAGTTGTCGAATCAGAGATCTGGCAGAAGTAACTCCAGAAAGGAATATTTTCCATCTCCATATCCTGATATAACATCGGAACTACGCAAATAGGGAAATCTCCTGCAATACCTCCACCAATCTGGAAGAAACCAACACCTTTACCCGCACTGTTCTGAATATACCAGTCAGCCAGGTAGCCCATGTACTCAATACCGCTCTTCATGGTTGTTGCCTGCAATTCCGATTTCATCACATACGAAGCGAAAATATTACCCATTGTAGAATCTTCCCATCCCGGAACTACAATCGGCAGGTTTTTCTCCGCAGCCGCAAGCATCCAGGAATTTTTAGGATCAATTTCATAATACTGATCTAAATCGCCGCTCAATAACATTTTATACATGTACTCATGCGGGAAATAACGCTCACCTGCTGTTTCTGCATCTTTCCATATTTTATGAATATGTTTTTGCAAACGCCTGAATGCTTCCTCCTCAGGAATACAAGTATCAGTTACACGGTTATAATGGTTTTCCAACAGATCCCATTCGTCCTGCGGACTCAGATCACGGTAGTTAGGAACACGTTTGTAATGCGAATGTGCAACAAGGTTCATAATATCTTCCTCAAGATTTGCACCTGTACATGAAATAATGGAAACCTTATCCTGACGGATCATCTCTGCCAGTGAAATTCCAAGTTCAGCAGTACTCATCGCACCTGCAAGGGTAATCATCATTTTACCACCCTCGTCTAAATGCGTTTCATAGCCTTTAGCTGCATCCATCATGGCCGCTGCATTAAAATGGAGGTAATGCCCTTCCATGAATTTAGATATTGGTCCTCTCGTAACGCTCATTGTTATAATATTATGGTTGTTTTGAATTGTAATGTCTGTAAGCGGGCAAAAATAAGTAAAAATATCTTAACCTTCTTATGCAGTATATCAACGCTTAGATTAGTCTTTACAGAGATAACAGGTGATAACTCCGGTGATAAACCTGCCGCATTCTGCCTGTAAAATCATTTACCTTGAAATGAACAATTATTTAGAACCTTTATAAATAAAGTATTATATTTGAACTAACATATTTTAACCTCCTTACCCTAAACCTTGATCTAAGGAAAAACTTAAGCAATGATTGTAAAAGCAAAAATTTCCGATATCGACGAATGGTTGTTCACCGAAGACGTGCCTGATGTTTATTCTCCTAATAATACCTTATCGGAAAAACAGGTAACTATTCATCGCACACCGGTTAAGATGTGTAATTATCAGCTGACTACAGGAGGATTGTTTTTAATGCATTCGGTGATGGAGTTTGAACATCCCACCAGTATACACACAGATATTAACGGCGAAACAATAACGAGTCAGTTCGTCTTTTATAAAAATTCGACCGGAAAAAAGACTACGACAGCTTCATATGGCCATAGCAGACATAATATACGTTACATTCCCTCTACTCAGGCCAGCCATGAATTAAGCGAGAATGTAGAATACACTTATTTTATGGTAGTCCTTTCTAAAGAATATTATTTTTCGCTGATCGACCGCCATTCTATCCTTCATGAACGTTTTGTGAAAGATATAGAAAAGGGGCAGTTCACTTCATTCTCTACAGAAGATATGTCCGTAACACCGGAAATGAGAAAGGTGATCAATGATATCCGCGACTGCCGCCAGTCGGGCGAACTGAAAAGGTTACATACAGAGTCCAAAATTCTGGAGCTGTTGATGTACCAGCTGGAGCAACTCAGGAACGACAGCGGCACGCAAAAACATGAAGTGTTAAAGAGTGGTGATTTTGACCGCCTGGAAGAAGCGAGAACAATATTAAATGAAAGATTTGTCAATCCCCCTACCCATAAAGAGCTGGCCAAAGAAATATTGCTTAATGAATTTAAGCTGCGCACAGGCTTTAAAGAATACTACGGGGTAACCATGTATGATTATATCACACGCCTGCGGATGGAACAGGCAAGAAAGTTGTTGCTGGATGAAAGAATGAGTATCTATGAAGTATCAGGTTTGTCAGGATTCAAACATCAGGCAAATTTCAGCAAAGCATTTAAAAAGTATTTCGGCGTACTGCCCAGTGGCATTAAAGTATAGCATGTAGCTCAGTCTGGTCTATCCTGATTTCTTTGGGCAATACAAATGGCTTCAGCGTATGCAAATTAACACTTACCTGGGCTTCAATAGAAAATATATTATATATGTTTTTTGAATTGAGGACTTCTGCCGGAGTACCATCATTCCATTTACGCCCATTTTTCAATAATACCAGCCGGTCAGCATATTGAGCAGCAAGATTAATATCATGTAAGACCGCAATCACCATAAAATTTTTCCGGGCCAGCGCAGTAACAATCGCCAGCGTTTGCTGCTGGTACTGCAGATCCATCGCAGATACAGGTTCATCCATCAACAGTAATGCACCAGGGCAATCCCAGATCTGTGCAAGCACCCTTGCCAGTTGTACCCGCTGTTGCTCTCCGCCTGACAAGGTCAGTATAGATCTTTCTTCCAATTGTGTTACACCGCAAATACTCATGGTTTGCCTTACCACAGCTTCATCATTCTCCGTTGGATTATTCTTGTAATGCGGATAGCGGCCCATCATCACGATCTCTTTAGCTGTAAAATCCATATTAACGACATTATTCTGGCTCATGACAGCTCTTTTTTTAGCCAGTTCCGCAGCACCATAGGTCGTAAGACATTTGCCATTCAACAGGATATTTCCTTCCGAAGTTTTCTTTTCCCCACTCAGCATCCGTAATAATGTCGACTTTCCAGCGCCATTAGCACCTAGAATTGCGACCACTTCACCACAACGCATATTAAAAGAAACATTCCTGATCAGCGTTCTCTTATTAATTTCGTAGGTTACATTTTCAACTGTTAACATAAATCTATTATTGAAGAAGTTTCTTTTTGTCTTTGATTAAAATATAGAGAAATAAGGGTGTACCTAAAAGAGCAGTGATTACCCCTATTGGTAACTCTACCGGAGATACAACAGTTCTGGCAATCATGTCCGCCAAAGTCAGGATCAATGCACCCAGTAGAGCTGAAGCAGGTAATACATATTTGTTATCCACACCTATCACAAGGCGTACTGTATGCGGAACCAGCAATCCTACAAATCCTATTACACCCGAAACTGATACAGAAGCACCAACTGCCATAGTGGACAGGATCACTACATTCCGCTTTACCTGATTGATCTTTAGACCAAGATGATCAGCCTGAGATTCGCCTAGGGCAAATGCATTCAATGCTTTACCCATAAAAGGAAGAGCAATTACCGGGATCAGCACAAAAGGGAATAATGCCCATACGGTTTCCCAGGTAGCCCCACCCAAACTGCCAAGCATCCAGAAAGTAATGTTACGCAGCTGCTGCTCATTGGCCAGGTAAGTGATCAGTCCTGTTAGTGCACCGGCGAGTGCATTTATCGCAATCCCTGCCAGCAACATCGTAGCTACATTCGAACGCCCGTCAGTACGCGATATCTGGTAGACCAGCATCGCAGCCAGTCCGGCGCCGGCAAATGCACCAAATGCCAACAGGTAATAGCCCAACAAATTACTTAAGCCCGTAATCAACCCAATTTCAAGAGCAATAATAGCTACAGCAATTAGTGATGCTCCTGCTGAAATACCGATCAGGCCCGGTTCCGCTAACGGATTCCTAAAGATACCTTGTACGGCAGCACCGGAGATTCCCAATCCGGCACCAACAAGGATCCCAAGTACTACCCTCGGTAAGCGTACAACCTGGATGACCATCTCATACTGCGGAGAGAACTCGCGACCTGAAAAAAATCCCGCTTTCTTCAGCAGGATAAACAAAACATCCTTAACAGGAATATCCATTGCGCCCATACCCAGTGAGAACGAGACAGCAGCCAATAGCCCGGCCGTCAAAGCCAGATAAATAAATGTTGGTTTCATCAATGCCCCCAACTATTTATAGCTTTGGCTTAAAGCCGTAATGGCCTGATCGAGCCGCACGCTAAAATTCACGAGCAGGTCTGCATCCAGCTGTACAATCTTCCTGTTTTTGCCCGCTGTAGTCTGTGCTACCCCGGGCATTTTCAAAATACTATTTATCCCACCCAAACTATTATAGCCGAATTCAAACATCAGGATCACATCAGGATTGGCCTTGACCAGGGCCTCAGTGGTATAAGGTTTAAAATCATCAAAGGCTGTCACCGCATTTCTGCCACCAGCTAAAGTGATGATCGCATCCATACTTGTTTTACGTCCTGCAACCAGCATCGTGCCTGTACCTCTGGCATAAATGAATAATACTTTCGGCGATTTGTTCCCCGCCTTTACTCCTGCCAGTGCCTGGTTAATCTTCGCTTGTGTTTGTTTAGCTAAAACCTCCCCTTTAGAAGTTACCTCCAGGGCTGCCGCCACCGTACGTATAAAATTAAGTGCACCGGCCACTGAGTACTCCTGCTTAATAGCAACAAACCTGATACCGGCAGATTTCAACTGGTATTGAATTTCTTTAGATACCGATCCCTCTGGCGCAAGTACAAGATCCGGGGCAAAAGCGATCAGCCCCTCTGCAGAAACAGATCTGTTATTGCTCACTTTGGGTAATTTATTAACATATGCAGGATACATGCTGGTTACATCTACTGCAATGATATTTTTTCCAAATCCCAGTGCATCCGTTGTTTCCGTCAATGCAGCGCTTAGTGTAATGATCCGCTTTGGCACCGCCGCATTTGCATACTGACAGGCAAATAACAAAAGCAGAAATAGTATTTTCTTCATGATTAATGGTAATTTTTATTGTCCGTCAAAAGATGCTCCTTCTTATCATCTGAGCAGGGGATATCTCTTTAAGTCTTACAAACAACGTGTTTAATCAATCTAAATACAAATCTTCATTTCTAATTAGTGCAATCCATATTCAACAATTTAAAGCTAGAAAAGACACCACAAAAACAAATAAAACACTATTAAACAAGGCTTTAAAATACATATGAGCTTCTGTCATGCATCATATATCTCAATAAAAGAAAAATAATAATACGGATAGCATAAAATATAATACGCATTGAATAAATATTAATACGCTTAGAACAAATCAAATATGGAATTAAATATACAGTTTTGCATCATCAGCTTATTTAGATTCATTAAAGATAAGCTGATGATGCAAACCCGAAAGTCCAAATAATGAATAAATTTTATCTCATGGTTTTACTGTCCATTATATCCACAACTAAACTCTGCGCCCAAATTAAAGGGAGCCTGAAGGGGGTAGTTATTGATGCGCAGAATAAAGCCGTTCCTAATGCCTCAGTTGTATTAGAGCCTGATCATAGGGTTGCTATCGCTAACAGGAAAGGTGAATTTGAATTTCGCGGACTTTACACAGGAACCTATCAATTAAAAGTAACGGCTGTAGGTTATTCGGACTATACAAGGGAAATTGAAATCTCTGGCACAAATAATCATCCCCTGCGCCTGCAATTAAACACCAAAGAGAATGGACTGGAGGAAGTAAGTATCAGCAGCCATCATAAAAACCCGGATAACCTGATTGATATGATTAATACAGTAATGCCAAGTACGATCATCACGCGTAAAGCAATAGAGCAAATGGGCAGTCGCCGGCTGGATGAGGTATTAAAAGAACAGACAGGGCTAGCCATTGTCAACGATATTGGTAATGGAAACAGGGCTGTTGGTCTGCAGATGCAGGGTTTCGACAGTGGTTATACCATGATCATGATAGACGGACAACCGATGACGGGCCGCAACTCAGGCAATCTTGATCTCTCCCGTATTACCGTTTCTAACATAGAGCGGATCGAAATCATTAAAGGCGCATCCTCCTGCCTGTTTGGGAGTGAAGCGCTTGCAGGCGTAGTCAACATTGTTACCCGCAAAAATATAACCGCCGCACAGGGGCTCGCCGCATTACGTTATGGTAGTTTCAATATGGTAGATGCTACACTCGAAGGGGAAACACCTTTCGCCGGAAAAAAAGGATCAGTGTATGTATCCGGGAATTACTACCGGACGGATGGTTTCAATTCCAATCATTATCTGATTGAAGGAAAAACAGCGCCGCCATTCGACAGTTATACTTTACAAACGAGAGGTGCTTACCGGCTAAGCACTGTTAACACCCTTAATTTCAACACCCGTTATGCTACCCGGCATTCAGTGAACAATTTGAATTATGGGGTAAGACCAAGTACTGATATAATGGATGAACGCGATCTCAATGGTTCTGTTTCCCTGAACAGCAATTTCAGCAATGGTACCAGACTTAAATCTCAATATTACCTTACACGTTATCAGAGTGAACAGGATTTTACTGACCTCAACAGCGGCGTGCAGTTACCAGGAAACAGATTTACACAGTACCTGCACCGCGGCGAGTTGCAGGCAGCGCGTGATTTCAGCAGCAGACTGAGTGTAACTACAGGTGCTGGTGCTGCTTATGAACAACTAAATAGCGTGTCTTACAGGGGCACTAAGACAATGACAAATTATTTTGTCTACGGGCAGGGCGACTGGCGGGCGACCAACACACTACAGTTTACTGGCGGTGCAAGGTTCGACTATCATGACAAGTATGGCAGTAAAATCAATCCCAGCCTGGGACTAAAATTTACCCCCATTAAAGACCTCGTCTTTAGAGCGGCCGTAGGTACGGGTTTCAAAACGCCTAATTTTCAACAGCTGTACCTGGTATTTACGAATATTCAAACGGGTTATACCGTACTTGGATCTGAAGAATATGCAAGAGAAATTAAGATCCTGCAGGATGCCGGACAGATCCTGAATATTTGGCCTATAGCAAACAGAATAGGTGCACTCAGACCAGAACGCTCTGTATCTTACAGTACAGGTTTCACCTTAACAGCCATTAAATCGGTAAAGCTGGATGTCAACGTATTTTACAACGACATTAAAAACTTTATCAACTCAGAACAAGTTGCAACCAAGACCAGTAATCAACAGATATTCTCCTACGTAAATATTGCCAAAGCATATCTTGCAGGAACGGAGATCGGTATCAACTGGTCGGCCACCCCATCGCTGAACATCAATGCCGGTTATCAATTATTGTATGCGATAGACCGTGGTGTGATCGACTCTATTAAAAACGAGACCGGATTATTCGCTCAGGTCTACGATACGGAAAACAACAAATTACGGAAGTCTGAAAGATCGGATTACTTCGGCATGGCCAACCGTTCCCGCCACATGGCCAACATTAAATTTGTTTATGAGCACAAAGCGGGCTTCACTGGTTCGTTTCGGGTAAACTACCGCAGTAAGTATGGTTTTATGGAAGCGAACAGGGCAAATAACTTTATCGACAACTATGACACATTTGTATCTGGTTATTTCCTCTTCAACATTTCCCTCCAGAAAACGCTCATAAACAAACACCTTTCACTACAGCTCACGGCAGATAATATTTTCGATTACCGCGATCAGCTTATGCCTGCACAACAGGGCAGGGCAATTATAGGCGGCATCACTTATAGATTTTTCAAGTAAACAACAAAAAACCAGAAATATGCTAAGTACAAACATCAAAGAAGCGACCAAAGAGGCTCATCTTAATTTAGAAAAAAAAGTAATCCAGAAAATGAAAGCCATCCGCAGCAATGCAGACTACGCAGATTTTCTGAAATATTTTTATACCTACTTCAATCAGGTAGAACAGGCCATTGCACCTTACATGACAACAGGGCTCTTGCCGGACTACAAAGACCGCAGAAACTCTCTTTATCTTAAAAATGATATCGAGGCTCTGGGTGGAAATGTAAACGACATCCGCACCGTAGCGGTACCGGTTATCCAAAATGAACTACAGGCACTGGGCGCACTCTATGTGATGGAAGGTTCTATCATGGGCGGTAGTATCATTGTGAAAATGCTCGAAAAAGGTGGTATTACGGAAGGGGTATCATTTTTCTCAGGATATGGTGAAGCAACTGGCCAGAAATGGGGCGTTTTCGTATCCGTAATGAATCAACAGGCGGCTACTCCTGAACAGGAAGCCATTGCTATCGCTGCAGCTGACGAAACCTTTGTCCGTTTTGGCGATGTATTCGAGGAAGTAACAGTAGCTTAAAACCAACAGAATGAAAAAGAATTACATCAGGCAAATACTGGTTGCAGTTGCAATGATAACAATGCTGTCGGCCTGCACCAAAGAAAACAATGCTCCTGAACTGGAAGATGGGGTGAGTACTGTGATCAGAGACTTGGAGGGTGACATAGGCAATACAGTCGGTAGCGGTAAACCTTTTGAACCTTTTTATTTCAACTTTAAAACCGGAGCAAAGGTAGAAAGCAGTAAAAAGGTAAGTACAGAATGGGATATCGCATTTGCAAAAGAGTATAATTCTTATGTATCCATCAACAATGGCACCAACGACCAGAGCTTTGGCTTTGGTGCCACTGGTAAAGGCGCAATGGTTGTTGTTAACAAAGCTTATGATCAGGTCACAGAGGCCCCCTCTGATGCAGAGTTTACCAATAATACCATCACATCCGCAGGGTGGGATTCCGGAGCCGGCAACGGCTGGTATTTCTATGAACTGAAAACACACATCGCTGTACCTGTAATCAACAGGACCTACGTACTACGTACAGCTGAGGGAAAATATGCCAAGTTACAGCTGATCAGCATGTATAAAGGCGCACCTGCAACGGTGAGCGACCTGAACTGGCCTGCGCCTTATTTCACCTTCCGTTATTATGTGCAGCAGGATGGCAGCAGAAACTTATTGACAGCAGATTAAAAAACGGCAATGACAAATACAGAAAAATACATGAAGCCAAAATTCATTCAACCAGCAAAAAGGATTTTCCTGCTCGCTATCATCCCATTTATGATCAGTGCCTGTTCTAAAAGCGAGGATCCGGCACCAGAAACCGAGCCGGAAGTAATCACCGGAACAGTTCCCTTTTATAAAGTGCAGCGAGTGGAAAATTTTGCGGTGGAAACCGACGATGCGAATCCTACAGTACCCAAATCAGCCGCTTATTACAGTCTGGAGAATAAGATGGAGATTAAAGCCGCTTTCGCAAAAACAGCGAGATGGGATGTAGGCTTCAACGGACTATACAACAGCTTTTTATCGGGGAATAACGGCACAAATGCGACAAATCTAGGCTACGGGGCATCAGGCACAGGCGCTATTCTGATTTTAGAGAAATCTTTTGATGAAGTAACAGACATTCCTGCAGAAGCACAATTCAAAACAGGGGGCACTATAGTCGGAACAGACAAAAACGGCGACTTCGGAGAAGGTACAGGATGGTACCTGTACGATTTTGGAGGGCGTACTGTTGGTGATGGCAGTTACGAGAAAGAACATGTGGCTTATGCTATTGCAGATGGCCTAACGCTTGCCAATGGAACAAAACTGCCAGCCAGAACCATCGTTCTGCGCACAGCAAACGGCAATTTTGCAAAAATCAAAATGATCAGCTGTTACCAGAATGCATTCACACCAGAAACCTGGTTCAGGTCTACCCCACATATGTTCTTCACATTTGAATATGTGCTGGTGCCTAAAGGCAGTACAAAATTTGAAATCAAATAATCAACTAATATCAAATGAAATCTAAATTAATATTATCTGTAGCTGCTCTGTTAGTAACGATCGGATTTTCCGCTTGCAAAAAAACAATGGATCTGCCTGAGCTTCAGAATAGCAGAATCACCGAGTATAAAATCCCGGTATCCGATGGTGTAATTACTGGTGTGATTGACGAAGCGGATAAAACCATTACTGTTTATATCCCTTTCTATTACCAGCTGGATGTAATTGATCCGCAGATCAAGGTAAGCGAAGGGGCAAAGATCAGCGAAGAAATATTACCTGTTGACGTGATGAGTACGAATGTTACTTACACTGTAACCGGAGCAGATAAAACCGTGAGCACTTATAAACTTAACATTGAAGTGCAGCAGCTTGGTCCTCTTGTACTGATTGAACCTTCAACGGCCACTACAACGGCAGGATGGGCAATCGGTTCAAAAACAATCAGTATCCAGGGGAATTTTAATACCACAGATCCTAATAAGGTGAAAGTATTCCTAGTTGGAGCCGATCAGGTAGAACATCCGGTAATAGGATCAACTCAGGGATCCACAGTTACGCCCACAATTGTCGCAGGACTGAAAACATATACGCTGACCAACCTGCAAATTCCGCAGGAACTGAAAGACGGCGATTACAAGGTCAGGGTAAAAATACAACACCTTACTGCCGAAACTACCCTTCCAATAAAGCTCATTTATGGAAGACCTGTTATCGACTATAAAGTGATTACAGTGAAACAGGGAGATACATTTACCATAACTACATCTGGAGAAGTATTTTATGATTTCCAGGAGTTAAGCATTGTAGCCGGAGGTCAGAAGACCCTGCTGCCTATCGAATCTTACACCCGCACAGAGGCAGTCATACGTGTACCCGATAACACACCTGCCGGAACTTATGCACCAACAGCCTTATTTGGTGGTTGGGCAGCGAGTACATTGAACTGGCCGATAAATGTGATCGCCAAATAACCAACCTATGAAACAATCCGGGGCATCAACCCCAAATCAATAATAAATTATAAAAAATTAAAAAATGAAAAACAACATCTTAAAAATCACATTAAGCCTGGCATTAGTTGCCATCCTTGGCGCATCATGTAAAAAAGAAACAGCAGCTCCTTCAGAAAGCGCGCAATTATCATTAAACGGAGCTCAGGCAACTATTCCTGTAAATGGAACTGAGGCGGGTAGCTTCACAAATTCTGCAGCTGTACCATCAGCATCCGGCTGGGGAACTATCGCTTATAACCTGACAGAAAACTTAATTGACAGCGATGATCCTGAGGCATTATTCTCTCAGAATTTCAATGGAAATATCTCTCCTGCTACGGGTTTCTTTTTAAGCTATACTGATCTTCCATCTGTGGCTAACGTAGCGGATGTAACTTTGGCAAATGTTTCTACTGGCCTGACTGCCGCAACTACATTAGGCAACAACACAGCAACAGTTGTTGGGTGGTATAACTATAACACCACTACCAGAACCATAGCCGCTGTAGCATCAAGATACATTATCATAGCAAATGCTTCTACAGTAGCAGCAGCTACAAAAGTACTTGTAGTGCAATTAGATTCAATCGTTGGTACTGGAACAGGACCGTATAACACAGCTGTAGCTTTCCATACAAAAAGATTGAAATAATATAAATTAACTAAATAAGCTATTCGAAGCGGATTGAAAAAGAGGCTGGCGTACGAGGTCAGCCCCTCTTCTAAAGATTCACCGAGATCTGTTAGCAGATATACCGCCAAGATAAAAGCCCCGGATTGTTTTAAAATTACAGGGTAATGAAATTAAAAAAACATTACCCTGTCTTTAAAGGGCTCAAAAATATAAAAAAAAGTCTTTAATGCAACATCATGAAAAATAAATACTTAGGTACAACTACCAGTAAAACATCATTCAATTACACTTTAATTCTTTGTCTGTTGTTGCTTGCCTTCTCTGCCTGTAAAAAAGAATACCCTTCACTGCCTTATAGTGAAATTGTCAATTTCACTATAAAAGATAATACTGGCGCATCAATCAAAGCTGCCATAGAGAATAATGAAATTACATTATACTGGCCGCCTGCACAGGAAGTACCAGAAAACATATCGCCGGTAATCACGGTGTCTGATAAAGCGACAATACAACCAGCATCAGGAACAACTGTAAAATTCAATGAAAATACGGTCTTCACCGTTACTGCTGAAGATGGCAAAACAACCACTTATAAATTAAAACCAGTTATCAATTCTACTAAGCCTTATATCAGTTCGGTATCAATATTGGACTATAATGGTTATTTTTTTACAGAAATCAATTCCAATATCACCGTGAATGGTGATTACTTCAACACGAACGCCAACCTTACAAAAATATATTTCATCAATAACGATAATGCAGAAATTCCTGCAACGATATCAGGCATTACACCTATCCGGGCAGATGTAGCAACAGAAACGCCGGGTTTGTATCAAAAAGTTAAAATAGTATCAAACAACCGGTCTTTCACCATAGATAAGACATTTGAAATACTTGCAAAAAGTCCGGCACCAAGATTAGCTACTGCGCCAGTCGCCGAACCTGTTACTTTAAAACGAGGTCAGGAGTTCACATGGGGCGGTGGTGACAATATGGAAAAAGTTACGCTCGTACAGATAAGAAATAGTGTAACAAGGGTGATCGTCTCACTTACATTACTGGAAGCAAAAACTACCGGCTGGTCATTGAAAGTTCCTGCTGATTTTCCTATTGGTACCTACTCTCTGATCCTCTATACTTATCCGGAAAGCAAGTATTATGCGGGAGGCAGGGCAACTATTTCTACGCCGCTCATCACCATAACCGAATAACATATTTATCAAACAGGGGAGCATGACTATTAGATTGAAACGACAGCTTTATTGTATATTTTATCTGGCAATAACTTTGACTGTTATCTCTTGTAAAAAAGACTCCCCTGTTCTTACAGAAGAACCTATATCACCAACAACGGGAACACGTACCGAATTTACACTGGATTCTATTTATCTATATGCCAAACAGGTGTACCTATGGAATGACGTCCTGCCCCCTTATGCCGGATTTAATCCACGTAAATACGCAACGATAAATCCTGAAATCACGGCATTTAAAACTGAGCTGTTTAATTTTTCACAGTTAAAAATAAATTCAGCAACAGGAAGTCCTTATGAATTTTCGTCTGGCAGCACATCATCAAAATATTCGTATATCCAGAGCGGAAACACTTCCGGCGTTAGTGCGGCAACTGGTACAGCAAGTGATCAGGCCATTCTAAAAACCGCTGTGATCAGTTCCGGAAATCAGCAGATCGCCTATATCGCACTGGGATCATTCCCCAGACTGAGTTTATGTAAAACAGCCCTTGACGATGCGTTCACTATACTCGCAGCGGCGCATCCGGGCATTCTTGTGATCGACTTAAGAAGCAATGGCGGTGGTTATGTAGAAACAGCAGAATACGTCGCCAACCTGGTTGCAGGCACCTCCTTAAACGGGAAAGTAATCTACTCAGAGCATTATAATACTCAGCTGCAGACAGGAAAAGCAACGATTCTTAAGAATCAGCCTTACTACGATAATGAAGGAAAAACGGTGATATATAATGGAAGAACGGCCACTATGGCCGATGTTAATTTCACGGAAGCCGGAAACACACATTATTTCAGTAAAAAAGGAACACTGGAAACCATAACAACCATTTATTTCATTGTATCCGAACACACTGCATCGGCCAGCGAACTACTGATCAGCAGTCTTAAGCCCTATTTTAAAGTTAAGCTTGCCGGTTCAACAACCTATGGTAAACCGGTCGGATTTTTTGCGATAAACATTGATAAATACACCGTCTATCTCGCCAGTTTCCTGATCAAAAATGCGAGCGGATGGTCAGACTACTTCACAGGTATCCCTGCTGACATTGCCGCTGCTAACCCCGCAGACCCAATACTGGGAGATCCGGAAGAAGACTGCCTCAAGGCTGTATTAACAGATATAAATGGCACATCCACAAAATCTTCCTCAGTACAGGTTAGTAGTAGCCGACTTCTTACACTACCTGAAGAGCGGATGATAGAAAACAGATTAAAACTAAAATGAAATGCGCTCTCCCGTCCTGACCTCAGTCATATTTTATTGCTGGGTCAGGATTGCATTAAAAAGGAATAATAAAACCCAATCATATGTGTAAAACAATAGTTTTAAGTTCAGGAGAACACACGGCAATCTCACATTGTCCCTGTTGCAAAGTATATTATGTATGGCATAACAACCTTGTGCTTTCCTTCTCCGGACAGGAGTTTATCAGCTTCAGGGAAATTATAGAAAATGCTTCTTTCACAGAAACCGCTCTCCCATTTCCTGATAAAAAGGAAAGGATTTTATTGCGCAGTCCCAATGAAGATATCAGCTTTGCCTTCACTTCAGAAGAATTGGAAGAGTTCCGGTCCATGCTGAACGAGGCTGTATACATGCAAGAGGTCTATACCTTAATGGGAACAGCACCTGGTACAAGTTAATTCGTTCAAATTGTTTAATTTCGCCGGCTATACCTATTATCCGAGTCATTAAAATGAAACGATTTCTGATCTGCAACTTCCTCCTGCTCTCTGCCTTTTCTGGATCAGCCCAGATGAAACTGATTAAACGTATGTTGTCAGAAGATGTAGATACCACACGGAGGGCTAGTTTTATGCCCCTGCCATTATTAAGGTATTCGCAGGAAGTCGGACTGGAATTTGGTGCCGGAGGTTTATATTCTACCTATGTAGATAAAAATGACAGCACCAACAGGAGTTCAAATTTTGCTGCTGTTTTATCCTATTCAACCAAAAAAACTTATAATGTAAGTTTGAAAGGGGATGTTTGGACTAAACATA